>OCZV010000066.1_pt1 | contig 38561 bp, 49 predicted proteins | sample 1539051 | NCBI WGS metagenome assembly OCZV01 (sample SAMEA3113581, study PRJEB22503) | soil metagenome
GCGTGCATTAGATGGAAATGACCTTGTCTGTGGTGGAGAAGGTAATGACGTCATTGATGGAGGCCCAGGTAATAACAGGCTTTTTGGAGATGAGCCTAATGAAGAGGAGGGTACCGCCGGTGCTGACAGGATTGAAGGCGGCACTGGCAGTGACTTTATCGATGGAGGAGCAGGTAATGACGACATTGATGGCTCTACTGGCAATGACGAAGTCCATGGCTCCATGGGTAGTGACAGGCTAGTCGGCTTTACAGGTAATGACCAGCTTTTTGGCGAGGATAATGACGACGTCCTTGATGGTGGCTCGGATAATGACCAACTCAATGGAGGAGCAGGTAATGATGTCCTTGATGGTGGCGGCGATATCGATAATGGCGACGGCGGACCAAACTTTGATAGGTGTGTCAGAGTCGAGACTATAACTAACTGTGAGGCTTGAGAAAGAATAGGACAAGTAAATGGGTCACAAAGGCAGTCTAACCAGACGTCCATTCCCCGGATATATCCAGTATTCTCGCTTTCCTTCCAGTGCTATGCGGAGTATAACTACCTAAACATTCGTCAATGTATGTGTAGTTGTTGAGACTCCCGTATCTTTGGCAGTATATATACACAGGTCTTGAATATCTTGGCATAATCACTGTTAGTTCTGCATAGTCCGCAATATAGTAGCCCGGGTAGTCCTTGACAAAGTACCTTGATGGGTCAGGTATTGATCCCCGTTCATGATTTATTCTTACGTCATCTTCTCTTATTTTTAGCCACAAGATATGGCCATCCCAACCTTGTACCTTGCTGATCAGTATATGATATCGATGTACTTGTCAAGATAGATACAAAGAAGGTATATAGAACCCTTTTCTTTTTGCTGCCTTTCTGCCTAACTTCCTTTTTTCATTTTATGATGTGCAATAAAAGTTCTAACATGTCGACAACCATCATGTTCTGAGTTACGTCATCGTCCGTATGTAGCAGCCAAGGCGTAAGTGCCTCAGAACATCAGCGAACTAGGAGCAAAAGTAAATGTTCCTTCAAACCAAAGCATTGAACAATAATCTCGGACAAAAACATTTCAGAGAATTGACAAACGCATTTTAAGGATTCTGTGTCTATTTGCTTATAAAATGTCTGAGAGTGAGGAGCAGCAGCAGTCACAACCTGATCTTACTACGGCTGGCTATGAAGCAGCAGAAGAAGAAAGACAGTCTTTAGAGAAGGAGGAAGAGCGCGATGCCCATGTCGCTTCGCAGGATGAAGAATCTTCGCTAAAACCTGCTGAGCAGCAAAAAAGAGATGAAACGAGAGTAAAGCAACGACGTACTACTACTACCATCGGTGCAACTGCCTCTGTATGGCAGGTGACGCTATTTGATTTAGATAAGCAGCTGAACAGACAGAGAGCGCTTATGGAAAGGATGGCAGATGATATCAAGCATCTGAGGAAACAATTCAATCAAGTGCAGAGAGACTTGGCAAAGTTTGAAAAGCGCATGAGGAAAATGAGGACAACAACATCCTCATCAGCAAAAGGGCGAAAGCGAAGAGGCTAGTGTTGGTTTTCCGCTTTCGCTTCTGCTTTTATTTCTGCTGTTGATAATGAGGCGCCACTCTCTAATGATTCTTCTTTGACCTGCCATTTTTGAGGTTCTTTGATGATGAGCCAGTTCGTCGGGATTAGGTTCCTGTATATGATCGGGTTCTATTATTGAAGCCCTAAAGGTTATCTACAAAGCCTTGATGTAGTGGTGGTAGAGTCATTTGTGAAATCACAATTAAGCACTTCTAAAATAGTGGCCTAAGGGGGTTTGATTCCTGCATGTAGAGGGGTTCAACAAACCCCCAGCTCTAAAGTTTATGATTTGAAGCAAACTCACTTGTTTTACTTCAGAAATTAGAATAATAAATTTTCTATGAATATCACTGTATAGTTTGGCCTTGTCCCTGTTGTGGCTTACTTCTGGTATGTTTTGACATAGTGCATCAATAGCCTCAAAGCAGAAGTTAATCTCAAAGAGCAAAAGAGGATATTTATTATTATTATCATCAAGATCGGCAATACCTTCACATTAATGATGGTATAGTTTCTCAGAAAAGAGTGAGTGGCATATATTGGATAAGGAAAGAATTATCACTATTGCAATAGTCATTGGAATTTTTGGCGGTCTTGTCGGTGGACCTATCCTAAGCTTAGCTGACTATTATGCTTCTCCGGAAAAGAGGTTTTGGACATTTATGATTCCAGAGTTCATAGGTTTTGGCTGCCTTATTCTTATGGTAGTCTGGGGCAAATCAAAAAAGAAGGGATTATCAACAACATGAGAGTAATTAGGCACAAAAAAGAGGAGGACCATTCTTGTTAGGATGAGTTGATGATGACTAAATATCACCTAATCCTAGTGCTTCTTTGATTCTTTAGCATCGGCTTTATTCTTATAATATTCTTCCTTTTTGCAGATAGACTGCTAACAGCAAAGTGAAATGCTATTAGAGGAGCAAACAGGCCTAGAGTTAGTACTGCCAGCCTTGGATCGTTAAGACCAAAAAAGAGGTATAGTGTTATTCCAGCACCAGTAAGGATTTCGATCCATGTACATGTGCAGAGCTCAAGAGCAATTTTCTTCAGTGCTGGCCTTTTTTCTATTTGCATACTATGTAACACCTTTTTGTTGTTCCTTATTCGGCTTATCCACTTTATGTAGTTCATAATTTTTCCTCTCAGTCTTATCGAGCTTCAGTGAAACAGAATTGATGCAATACCTCTTTCCTGTAGGATGAGGGCCATCATCAAATAGATGGCCAAGATGAGATCCACATTTGTTGCATAGCACTTCAATTCTTCGCATTCCATAGCTGGTATCTAATTTAAGATCAAGGTTATGAGGGTCGATTGCTGCCCAGAAGCTGGGCCATCCTGTGCCAGACTCAAATTTTGTTTCAGAATCAAAGAGCTCATTGCCACAACAAACACAGCGGTAAATGCCGTCTTCTTTGCAATTCCAGTACTTACCTGTAAATGGATACTCTGTACCTTTCAGCCTACAGACTTCATACTGCTCTTTTGTTAACTCTTGTTTCCATTCTTCCTTAGTCTTTAATACGATTTTAGGTTCCTCAGTCATTTTTCTCTCTCTCTCTCTCTCTCTCTCAAATAGCAAATCACATTCTTAATATTAGAAGATATTTCCAGATCTAATCCAGATCTTTTCCAACTTCTAAAATAGGCTCTAAGAATATCGAGCTACTGAGGCTGAAGTTCTGCACTGCCAAAGAGCACTGAAAATGCTTTGCACCAGATAAGGACAGTAGTATATCTTGAAAAGTCTGTACCTTCTGGTATATCGTAATTCTGGTTTCCAATATTGCCCTTAAGCCTGCCAAGGTTCACAAAATCTGATGCACTGTTGTCAGTTGCCAGGTAGACATACAAGTCAGGCCCGTTTGTAGCCTTGAAATTCTCAAGTCGCAAGATCATGCTGCCATCATCTAATGGAATCACCTTTGCCATACCTTCAGCATTATGTATTCCATCGTTGACACCGACAAATTCACCTATAGCCAAAGATGTATTTCCTGAAGTAGTTGCTACTGCCTCTGTCATATTCTCATTAATGGTATTGTCATTAGTCTGGGCAGCACCTCTCAGTATAGCATTCTTTTCTTCTGTGGCCATCTGTTGTCCTTTTTCTACTCTTTCCTGCTCGTTATTCATTGACATAAATTCTTGGAATTTCTGTAAGTCGATAACACTGCTACTAGTAGTTGGAAGAGGTTCATTAATGGTAGTATTTATGAACAATGGAGATACTGTATAGATGCCAACTGGAATTGCAATTGCAGCAATTATGATTACAATGATTATAGCTTTCTTATTCATGGCCTAATTATATGAACGGATTATTTAGGGCTTTATACAGCAGAACATCAATTGATCGGAGAGGAGTCACATATCTATCAACCTAGTAATACAAGAAATGTATATTCTGCTTTAGAGAACGATGGATGTAATAAGTCAAAACTCTGATTGCTTGCATTATTCACCTGAATGAACTTGGTATAGATCTGGAAAAAAGTATTAATTCAAAAATTGCCATCAGATACATCATATGATGAGTGAAAATAGAATCAAAACTCTTCAGCTAGCGACCTTTGCAGCTGGCTGCTTTTGGGGAGTTGAGGAATCCTTCAGAAATATAAAGGGTGTCAAGTCAACGATGGTTGGCTATACTGGAGGTCGACGCGCAAACCCCACATACAGAGATGTATGCACTGATTTGACTGGACATGCAGAAGCAATCCAACTACAGTATGACCCAGAGGAGGTCACTTATGAAGAACTTCTAAGGGTCTTCTGGTCAATACACAATCCAACAACAAGGAATAGACAAGGACCAGATGTCGGCTCACAGTATCGTTCTGTGATTTTCTATCATACTCCAGAGCAGGAATTATCTGCAAGAAGATCAATAGAAGAACTCGAAAAATCTGGAAGGTTTAGCAATAGGATTGTAACTGAAATAGTACCTGTCACTACCTTTTACAAGGCTGAGGAATATCATCAGAAATACTACGAAAAGAAAGGAGGCGGCTCTTGCTACTTTTGACCGGATATTATGTACAGATCAATTTCTTCTTATGTGGTGGGGGTACTGCTCTTCATCTTCTATATTCCTTCCATGGATCCCAAATGACAAATGAGTTTCTGTGCATCACAACTCGAATGAATATTGCAATAATCTCTCTACATACAGAAAGAACGATCCCGTCGTGTGTGTAAATTAGAAAAAGGTGTAATAATTCTTCTCAATCTTGTATCCAAACAAACCACACATTCTAGCCCTTTGCAATGCGGCGATTTTCTGAAACAATGACGTAGAAATTTCCTAGATTGATGTTTTAGATGGTATCAGAAACAGTAGCAGGCTCGCTCCTATTCTAAAAACAAAAAATTTTCTTATCTGGGACTAATTGCATTATAGCGATCTTGAACATTGATGTATATGCCTATTGAATGTCGCTATGATAGTATTTTACGTTCTCACTTCTAACTATGTTATGTTAGCTAATACCCTATCATAGCACACATACCTCTGATTGTAATATGGATAAAATAGCTCGAAATACTACAGTGAATGTGCATTCATGGATATTGTTAGACCAGCAGATTTTGTACAAAACTGACAATTAAATAGAATTTTTTATAATTTGTAAACTGAACGTTCTATAAGGTATAACATCTAGTGTTATCTCGAGTATGAAACAGACAGATCCCCATCTCAAGGAGGTAAATCAAAATATAGAAGCAAAAACACCGGATGGTTGTGAGGAGTGTCTGCAGATGGGTTCTGATTGGGTACATTTACGGCTTTGTTTATCATGTGGTCATGTAGGTTGTTGTGACAATTCTCCTAATAAACATGCAACAAAACATTTCAAATCGACTAAGCATCCTATTATAAGGTCTTTTGAGCCAGGTGAGACATGGAAATGGTGTTATGTTGATAAGATTATGATTTGACTGATGATTATGCAAAAATGAGTAGTGTAAGAATTAGAAGAAATGAAAGGACATAAAAGGATGTGGTAACAGGGTATAGCTCAGTATTGCCTGGAAGGGTGAGGATGAATTATACTTATCTAAAAACACCCATCACTGTAATTCTAAGCAAATGAGAGGAATTATTGATAGAGCTGACAATCATTGTGATGATAAATAATTGCTGATTGCTAATAAACGCTATAAGTTGGAATTGATAATTGTGTTGAAGGTATGCCAACTTTCTTTATTAATGGAGAACTGCCGATAAGGGTTCTAAGAAAGGAAGTCGTTAATAGCAGCTCAGCGCAAATAGCCTCTGTGAGCAATACACGTAGAGGGCTTCCGCTGAAGAGCTCGATATTGGAGCAGATATTTCCGACTTTGACTCCTGCACAGATCAGTCGCATTGCACCGCATGGACATATGCGTACAATGCAGCGTGGCGAGGTGATCGTCGAGCAGGGTGATCGAAATGTTCCATTCTTTGTGGTAGTGTCTGGTGAGGTCGAAATTGTGCGTCCCTCAGGTGATGTTGAAACGCTTATCACAGCCTATGGCCCAGGTCAGTTCACTGGTGAGGTCAACAATCTCTCTGGCCGCCCGGCTGTCTTTCGTGTGTGTGCCACCAAGCAAGGTGAGTTGATCGAACTGGATCGGCAGCATATGCTGTCTTTGCTGCAGACTGACGCCGATCTCGGAGAGATCATGATGCGAGCTTTTCTCCTCCGCAGGGTCGAGTTGGTGAGTGCGGGTGTCGGAGATGTTGTGCTCGTCGGGTCAAATCACTCCGCTGGAACGCTTCGGATCAAAGAATTCTTGATGCGCAACGGACATCCTTACTCCTACTTAGACCTCGAGCGCAATCCGGAGGTACAGAATCTGCTGGATGGTTTGCATACTGCCGCGGCGAAACTGTGCTTCGAAACCCAACCAACCGGCAAATTGCAGACTGCCTTGGTTTTAACGAGACCCTTGACCAAACACAGGTGCACGATCTCATCATTATAGGAGCTGGTCCCTCGGGACTGGCAGCAGCAGTATATGGAGCGTCAGAAGGGCTTGACGTTATAATGCTAGAAGCAAGCTCGCCAGGTGGCCAGGCAGGTTCAAGCTCAAGAATCGAAAATTACTTAGGATTTCCGACAGGTATCTCGGGCCAGGAGCTCGCATCTAGGGCATACACCCAGGCTCAGAAATTTGGAGCACAGGTGCTTATTGCCAAGGCGACACAACTCGCCTGCGAGCGCAAACCCTATATCGTCAAAGTGGACAATGGGGCTCGAATTCAGACACGCACTATCGTGATTGCTACGGGAGCAGAGTATCGAAGACTGCCATTAACAAACCTGTCACGCTTTGAAGGCTCAGGCGTCTATTACGGCGCGACCTTTGTGGAAGCGCAGTTATGTAGCGAAGAAGAAGTGATTGTGGTTGGCGGAGGAAACTCGGCAGGTCAGGCTAACACATTTCTGGCGCAGACGACAAAGTGCGTGCATATCCTCATAAGGTCGGCCGGTTTGGCCGAGACCATGTCGCGCTATCTGATTCGACGTATCGAACAGACTCCTACGATCGTATTGCACCCACATACTGAGATTGTGGCACTTGAAGGAGGCGATCACCTCGAATCCATTCACTGGCGAAACAACCAAACTGGGCAAATAGAGGAGCACAACATCCGGCACGTATTCATAATGACAGGCGCCGATCCGAACACTCGTTGGCTGGATGGCTGCGTCGCACTCGACGCTAAAGGCTTCATTAAGACGGGTCCGGATCTGTCGCCAGAAGAGTTGAGCGCTGCGCACTGGCCCCTTGCCCGTTCGCCTTACCTGCACGAGACCAGTTTGCCGGGAGTCTTTGCAGTAGGTGACGTCCGCGGTGGCAGCATCAAGCGTGTCGCGTCTGCGGTTGGCGAAGGATCGATTGCAATTTCATTTGTTCATCAAGTACTCCAGGAATAGGGTAGAAGCAGATCAAATCGCTCGAAAACCAGTTACATAACTATGAAGTATGAACGGTCTCTGTACCGGGATGGCCTGCATGTAGGTCCAGTTCACGCCCATGCAGGAGTATCCTCACAAGATCTCGATTGATCCAGCACAAAAAGAAGAATTGAAAGCTGATCCTGCAGACAAAGGTTACTAGACATAATTCACAGAAAGTGGAAAGAAGAATTCTTAAATCATTGATCTATGACTAGACGCAATAGTGGCTATTGTACACAATGAGAAGAATTCAATTTTTCCTTTATTTTTGATTACTTTCATTGGAACTCTAGGTTTTAGTATTGTTCTGCCCTTTCTGGTATTTTTAGTCATAGATCTTGGTGGAAACGCCATAGTCTATGGTATACTTAGTGCAACATACCCTGCATTTCAACTCATTGGTGCTCCAATCTTAGGGAGGTGGTCTGATATTTACGGAAGAAAAAAAATTCTTCTCTTAAGTCATGGTGGAACATTGGCTGGATGGATGATCTTCCTTATTGCATTATTTTTGCCTATTAACAATTTATTTAGTATTGACTCTTCAATAATAGGAACTTTTGTTATAACTCTTCCTTTAGCTGCACTATTTCTTGCGAGAGCTATTGATGGACTTACCGGAGGGAATGTTTCTGTTGCTAACGCGTATGTTGCAGACATTTCCTCCGATGAAAACAGAAGTAAAAACTTTGGGAAACTGGCAATATCTTCCAATCTTGGTTTTATCGTTGGACCTGCATTAGCTGGGATTTTAGGTGCAACTGTTTATGGAGAAGTACTCCCTGTGTTGGCTGCATTGATTCTATCTTTAGCTGTATTAGCAGTAATAGTCTTCGTCTTAAAAGAAACCAAATATTCGATTCTAATGAAAATTCCAGAAAAAAATAATGTCGGAAGAGTTTTTTCATTTGAATCTAAAGAATGCTACAAAACTACAAATCCTCAGAGACTTAAATTCCGAGATGTTTTCAAACTAAAGTATATTTCGTTCTTAGTTATATTATATTTTCTTATTTTTCTTGGTTTTAATATTTTCTATACTTCCTTTCCGATTCATGCAGTAAATGATTTAGGATGGACAGTGATCCAAATGGGAATATTTTATGCGGTATTAAGTGGCATTATGGTTTTGGTACAAGGTCCAATCCTACGTAAGGCATTAAAGAAATTCTCAGAGGAACAATTAGTGATAATTGGTAGTGTGATTTTAGGCACAAATTTCATTTTGATTGTATCATCAAATATTATCTTAATCTATGCGGCGGCAGTTTTGTTTGCAGTTGGTAATGGTCTTATGTGGCCATCTGTAATGTCAATACTTGCAAACCGGGCTGGAATTGTTTATCAAGGTACAGTCCAAGGTGTTGCAAATAGTTTCGGAAGTCTAGCGAGTATCATTGGATTGTTGGTGGGTGGGCTTTTGTACAACATGTTCGGAGCGACTACTTTTCTAATTAGTGCAGGAGTCATATTCACAGTTTTTATCATGTCATTTCGATTAATGAAAACAAGTGGGCGTGCAAAAGATCCGCAGGTATCCATGTAATAACATGTATCAAAAAGCTCTGGAAGACATTCTACGCCTCAACAATTGAGAGGGAAAATACTAAAGGTTGTGTATTGTAGTGCGTCAGATCCAATATTAAGAAATAAATGATTCTGCTCCCAAGCTAGCCTGTGCCAGGATATATTTTAGCAAGCATCATTGGCTGATAGAATATTCTGCTCGCAACATTCCGCAATAAGATACGACGGATAATAGTTGCCAAATGCGTATATGCTGTCATCAGCTCTGTAATCTATGCCATCATCAGCAGCAAACTTGCATCCCAGTCAAAAGAAAATTGATAAAATAAAAAGTCAAGAAGGTGTAAAGAAAGAAGAAGAAGAAGTAGCAGTAGGAAAAAACAAATACCTTAAGGAAAACTCACATTCATCTTTCTTACAGTCATCTTCCCCTAACCCTCAAGTTGATCTGAATTCTATGATGAAAAAATCTCAGACTAGAGTCCGGAATATGCTAGAAGGAAAACCTGAGTTTGTTATGTCTCTTGTTGAAACACAAAATGTGCTAGAGAAATTTGCAAGATATAAAACCACTCTTGTGGTTTTGCATGTTGATCTTGTGGGATCAACAAAAATGGCTATGAGGCTTCCCTTAGATAGGCTCACAATGATAATTCAAGCTTTCAACGAGGAAATGTCTGTTGCAGTTAAGGCATTTGGGGGTTATATTCTAAAGTATGTAGGAGATGCAGTTCTTGCATTTTTTATTCTTCCAGGAAATAAATCTGAAGCCAAAGTAGTATGTATTAATGCAGTGAACTGTGCAAAATACATGCTACGAATAGCACATGAGGCTATAAATCCAATTCTTAATCAATACGACTGCCCTGAAATAAATCTAAGGATAGGATTAGACATTGGTGAAAATGCAATAATACAAAGTGGTTGGGATATTCACCCTAACATTCCCAGCAGGCGCAAAAATAATAATAAGAATATTATCATCACCAACCACAACAAAAAACAACAACAACATCTTCTTGTGAAGAAACCAGTATATGATGTTTTAAGTTATACTTTGAGTATTGCGGTAAAAATGACTGCTCTTGCGAACCACAATCACCTAGTTATTGGAGATCCAATGTATAACCGATTAGACGACAAGCAAAGATCTGCGTTTCGACGCCTTCATATCAGTCCCGATATATGGGATTACGTTTGCAGGAATAGTGAGGGGAATATATATAATCTTTATACAGATGTCTAAAGTAATACTCTTCCTCAATGCACAGGCTTTATAATTACTGAAAGCCTGTCGAATGTAGAAAACTTTTTAGCTAGTCAGCTGTCTATGAATCTTGAACCTTTTCAAAGAACCGATATCAGCATGCAGCCCCTTGGGCCCGCCTTCTCATTGCTTTTAGTCTCGATTTTGAAGTTTTTCTCCCGGAACCCTCTGGACTCACAGTTCTAACAATAACGGTCCATAGATGACTTGTACGCTATCAATAGTTGCCTGCTCTCACCAGTCTCGCTCTTGGAACAATACTTCGTACGGCTCCAGCAGTTGTCGTAGAATTTTTCGTCCTTTCTCTGAAACCTTGTACTTGATTATCGTCTTGTTGTCCCCACAGTTCTTCAAGCGGGGTTATCATATATTTTTTGACAGTGTCATCAATTATTCTACTACCTTTGTATTGTTAGCCCGAACTTGTTCAAAAAGGCGATGTGCTGTTCAAGCTTCCATCTACTATATGCTGAATGGAATCTGGTTTTTCTTCAAGAAACATATACCCCAGACGGGATCAGTTGCCATATGTCTAATCTTTCGACTTTTCCTTATGCAGGCACGTGGGTTTATAATTGTAAAGAGCCCAGAGCCCAACGAAAGTTTGATTTACTTCGTGCGCTATGGTGTATGATTCCCGTTAGATTGTGGTGTTTGGCTTCTTTCTTTTGATCTCGTTATATCTATATCACTTGCTTTGTCTATTTCTGCACACTCCTTTTCTACTTGGATAGTTGAAAAGTAAAAGCCAAATTTTTCCTTTAGCGTGTTAGTTGCCTTCTGCAAAATATCATCAGTATTAGATAGATCATCTGCATGAATATGCGTAGAAAATATATATTTACGCTTTGGTGTTATGCTCCAGGCATGTATATGATGAACATTCTTTACTCCTTGTATTGCTTCTAAGGAACCCTTTACTTTTTCCAAATCCACATCTTTTGGTACTGTCTGCAACAGAATCTTGAATGAATCCCGTACTATGCCTATTGATGCATACGTGAGGACCACACCGAAAGCCATACCAAGGATTGGATCTATCTCCATAAATCCTGTAAAGTAAATTACGACTGCTGTTATGATAATAATTATTACACTGCCTACAAAAGTCTGTAAGACATGCCAAAAAGCGCCCTTTACGTTCAGATCACCTTTTTGTCCGCTGTAAAGAAGCTTTATTGCAATAACCTCAGTAACAAGCCCTCCAAATGCTGCCACTAACATAGGTACAGGCGGTAGCTCCATAGGCATTTGAATGCGCATGAATTCCAATAGAACACTATTCCTGCCATGGCTAACAAGAAAATGCCATTTAACAGGGCGCCTATGACCTCTGCTCGCTTGTATCCAAATGTCTTTGATAGATCAGCAGGTCTCATTGCTATTCGGCCTGCAGCTAATGCAAGCAAAACTCCTCCAACTGCTGAAAAAGTATGAAACGAATCGGAAAGTACAGCAATAGAACCTGTGTAGATACCTATTCCAAGTTCTATGATAAAGTAAACGCCTGTAAGCAGAGCCATTATTCTAAGCGCACGAAAATTCTTGTCAGTGGCAGCAGAGGCATCATATGCCCAGAATGCTGCGATCTTTTTTTTGCATATTCATTAATGTGGATCTCTTGTTAGATAAGTACGTTGAAAGGTAGTAGATCTAAAGCCATGCTATAAAACAAATTTCTTCTGTTATCGTCTGCCTTAGCGCCTTGTTTTATTAGGTATAATGATGACAAATATCGTAGCAAATGGCTTCTGATGCTCAATACAATGCTGATGATGAAAGGACAAAGATAATGCAAGAAATACTTGAATCATCAAAGGAAGGCTTAACAAAGCAACAAATGCTTGATAGATCAGGATTATCATACCAACAGCTAAGGGAGATAACAGCAGAGCTGGCTGACAAGAAATTTCTAAGATATATTGAGCCAGATGAGACTTATATCACTACAGACAAGGGGCTCAAATTCCTTGAGGCAACAAAAGGTACAGGAAAAAGGAACGGTTAACAAGAGTATGCTTTCAAATGAGGCTAAAACGACCATCTTAGATAAATTTCAAAGACATTTGTAAGTTGACCATAAAACCCCTTTAGCAATCTTCCATATAGAATTGAATTCCTTTTACTCCTAATGAGCTCAGAACTATAGCAGAACTCCATCTTAATCTTGATTTATAGAGAAGGAGGTTTATGCTTCTTTCTCCATCACTTTTTCTTGCATTTGATCAATTTGTTCTTGGGAAATTTCGTCGAACAAATTACACCAGTCTCTTCCACTGATAATCAAATTGAATTTCTGAAGTTCAGGATGCACACATCTTCCATTTGTTAGAATGTCTGCATTTATTGGATCAGAGGGCGAGAACCATTTACATGACAAACAATTCTCATATTGCCACGATATTCTTTTCAAGTTGTTTGTAGCATCTGTCATTTTTTCAATCTCTCTCTCCTATTTGCCAAGTCACAGAGTTAGTCTTCATGTACAAATATTAGACTTTCGCCATAGAGTCTTTAAAATATAATAGAATAGTAGTTTCTATATATAGAACCTCAATGTTAAATCTTGCTACGTTCTATGATGATGCAAAAACAGAAATTGTTCATTTTTGCCATTGCCATATATTTTTACCCCTTTTAGAATTCTTCCGGTTGCGAGGAATATCACACCCAATAATAACGCCTATCTTTTTGTGATGCTGATAAATATCTGCTGGTTGCTAATCTTTTTGGTGTATGATAACTAAGTGAAGCAGGCGTGGCATTAATGCTTGCATCTGATTATTGCTCTTTTATCAGCGGTCAAACCATTGTTGTGGATGGAGGAGAGACAATACGGTAGAAAAGGCACCAGTATTCAATACTATATGATATAATGCAATTTTATCGGATTATTCATTTTTTAAAATATGACTGTCTGTTAAAGCTGCCAAATATGACATATACTGTCTCCGTTCTAACGCTTCCATGGAGAATAGGCCAAGAAGAGGAATGCAGGATGGATCGACAAACCCATGACCTTCTCCGGTCTAATCTTCAGAATAATTCGCCTGTGACTGGGTTTTCTATAGTAATATTTGCCAATACCAAGATATCTTTTTGCCAGTTTCTTCAAATGCTCGTCAGCTCCCTCACTTGTTTGGTCAATAACTCTACCTTTGATCGTTACCATGTTGTACGGATTATTAGCTTCGACCACGGATATGGCTATTCTAGGATCTTTTCTTATATTCTTGACTTTTGCGGAAGTTTCAAAGGTATTTACCAAGATTAGATCCTCCTTCATGTCTGCCCATACGGGCGTAATATGGGGGGAGCCATCTTTTCTTGATAAAGTTGATACAAAAGCCAGATTTCTACCTTCAAATAGGCGCTGTAGATCTTTTTTATCAAGTTCAGTTGCTCCAGTCGAAACGTCCACTTTGTCAAATACTTCCTCATCATCGTCTTCTTTTGCTGGAGGAACATTAACTATTTCTACAGAAGGTACTCTGTTATCATCTCTTTGCATTAACCATCAACCGTAAAGCAGATATTAATCATTTATCAACGATGTAATCATCATTCTGAACAAGATTTGGGGGACAAAAGGGATATTTTCTTTATAGACTAATGCTGAGAAAATAAACTACATCCAGGTCACTATGAAAGATAAAAATATGTTCTATTAACATCAACTGGAGATATAGAGTATTCTTGAATAGCTTACAGCTTCAGAAAGAACCAACAAGTCTGTAGAACCTTGTACTCCAATATTAAATACTAGAGTCTTTTATGAGTGAATGGTTAAGAAATCGTATAGGATGATTGATAACAAATATGATTTGGTTATTATTGGAACAGGAGTAGCAGCTTCGCATGCTGCCAGCAAGTGTAGTTCTGCTGGTTGGAGGGTAGCTATAATTGATTATAGACCATTTGGTGGAACGTGTGCTCTCAGGGGTTGTGATCCTAAGAAGGTTCTTGTATCCGTAGAAGAAGCGATTGATTGGAACAATAGAATGCAAGGCAAAGGTGTAAGTAGCAAAGATATGCGCATCAACTGGTCTGACCTGGCACATTTCAAACGGTCTTTTACTGATCCTTTTCCAAAAGAAAGAGAAGAAGCATTTCTAAAAGCTGGAATCACACCCTTTCACGGTCATGCTCATTTTATCGGTCCAACAACTATTAAAGTCGAAAACGATGTATTAAGAAGCAGATATGTGCTAATTGCAACAGGTGCAAAGCCTGTAGAGCTGAGCATTCCAGGCAATGAACACGTCATCATAAGTGATCAATTTCTTGAGCTTGATAAAATACCACCAAGAATTCTCTTTATTGGAGGAGGCTATATTTCATTTGAGTTTTCACATATTGCTGCTCGTGCAGGTGCTCAAGTATCCATAGTTCATAGAGGTTTCAGACCCCTGGAAAATTTTGACTCTGATCTTGTTAAAAAGTTAATGCAGCGAACAGAAAATCTAGGTATTAATATTCGGTTGCAAACCCAGGTCGATAAAGTTGAGCGAAACCCTTCGGATCATAATAGTTTTCTTGTTTATACAACATCATCAACATCATCCGATCCATCATCATCATACTCTTCACCCGAGCAAGACAATGCTACGTTTCAAGCTGATATGGTAGTACATGGTGCTGGAAGGATACCTGACGTCAATGAACTTGATTTAGACGTAGCAGGAGTTAAGTTTGGAGATAAAGGCATTATTGTTAATGAGTATCTTCAAAGTGTTTCAAATCCTGCAGTATATGCTGCTGGCGATGCGGCAGCAAGTGGTAATCCACCATTAACACCATCAGCAGAACATGAAGGGAAACTTGCCGCAAGTAACCTTTTGAAGGGCAATCACAAAATAAATAATACTGGAGGCATAATACCTAGCATAGTTTTTACGATTCCCCCATTTGCAGCCGTGGGAATGGCAGAAGAAACAGCTAGGGAAAGGGGTCTCCGATTTAGAACAAATTATGAAGAAGATACATCGGCTTGGTATTCTTCTCGTCGTGTTGGTGAAAATTTCTCTGCGTTTAAAGTGCTTGTCGAGGAGGGAACTGATCGTATTTTAGGTGCTCATATAGTCGGCCCACATGCGGAAGAGCAAATCAATATCTTCGCCATAGCTATCCAGCGTGGAATTACTTCAGAAGATCTCAAGGAAATAATTTTCGCATATCCCACTGGCTCATCAGATATCGCCTATATGTTATAAAATAATGGGGAGTAAAGCCCTAACACTATTTTTATGAACATCCAACTGAAGCAGCTAGAGAAAAATTTCATTAAAATCTCAACAACAATGTTAGAAAAAGTGTTTTGTATTCGCTCCAAGATTTCTATATATATTTTGTTGAGATCGTTGGAGCCGTTAACTAGATTGGGCAGGATGGCTATTTTTAACATTACTACAATAATCGGTCGATGTTATACAGATTAGTCGATAGGGACACTCGCCCTTAACTGGTATATATCAAATAGACAAAAAGCATTTCAATGTTCATAGCAGAAATGGAGCAAACTACATGCTATGTATTTGTGTTATTAAGAACGGAGCAGAGAGTTATTCATTTAATATGGCATGAATATGATTATCAAGTTAAAATTATGATCATAACAGGAGGAGGAGGTGTGTGGTAGATTTTTGATGAGCAAAAAAAATGATGCTCCGACTCAATCCACAAGAAAAGTACAAACAATAAATCCTGCAACAGAAGAGGTCCTTAATGAATATGATATAATTAGTCAAGAGCAAATAAATGAATTAGTAAGAAGAGCAAGAAATGAGTTTATGGAGTGGAAAAGAGACATCGACAAAAGGGCTGATCATCTGTATTCATTTGCCAATGAACTTAGGAAAAATAAAGAGAATCTTGCAAGGACTGCTACACAGGAGATGGGAAAATCAATAAGAGAATCCAGAGCTGAAATTGATAAATGTGCATGGACAATTGAATACTTTGCTGATAACGGTAAAATCTTTTTAGGAGAAGAAGTTGTTAATACAGATGCAAGAAAAAGCATCATAAAGTTTGAGCCATTAGGAGTCATAGCCAGTATAATGCCGTGGAATTATCCTTACTGGCAGGGACTGAGGTTTGCGGCTCCCTCTCTAATGACTGGAAATACCATTGTACTGAAACCAGCAAGCGCGACAATGCAATGCGGGATTGAAATTGAAAAGACTTTCGACAAGGCTGGCGTCCCAGAAGGTGTCTTTCAAACATTGGTTGGAGATTCAAAGAGTGCAGAATCACTCATAGATTCAGACGGAGTTAATGCAGTGACATTCACAGGAAGCGTACCTGCTGGGACTAAAGTGGCACAGAGGGCCACTTCTAAACTAAAAAAGACTGTATTAGAGTTAGGAGGAAGCGATCCTTTCATTGTATGCGGTGATGCAGATATTGAGAAGGCCTCCAACGGTGCAGTCAAAGGGAGGTTTATTAACTGCGGACAGAGCTGTATAGCGTCGAAAAGATTCATAATTGTTAAGGATGTTGCAAAAGAGTTTACTGAACAATTTGTTCGAAAGGCTGAACAATTGAAAGTTGGCGACCCTCTTGCCGACGATACAGATCTGGGGCCCGTGGTTAATGCCAAGAGCCTTGAAAATATGGAAGGAATTACTAAGAGATCTGTAAAGGAGGGAGCAGAGCTTCTAACAGGTGGAGAAAGAATAGAAGGCAGAAGGGGTTATTTTTATAGGCCAACTATTCTTACCAACGTTATCCCTGCCATGGAAGTGGCACAAGAGGAAGTATTTGGTCCTGTAGCACCAATAATCGTGGCTGATGATGAAAAGGAAGCGATAAAGATTGCAAATGATTCAAAATTTGGTCTTGGTGCAAGCATTTGGACTCAAAATCTAGAGAAAGCAGAAGAATTTTCTACCATGATACAAGCGGGAATTGTTACAGTAAATAATGTCGTGATATCTGACCCTCGTGTTCCATTTGGCGGCATAAAAAATAGTGGATTTGGCAGAGAACTATCAAGATATGGCATGCTTGAGTTTGTGAATATCAAATCGGTGAGATTCTATGATCAATTGGTTCACGGTCCATATGTGGAGTAAGCAAAAGTTTCATGCTTGCTTCTTTATAGGAGACAAAGATGGAGGATATTGGGTGGAGTATATTGGGGTGGAATACAATCAGATAGGAAAATATCTAGATGTGGAAGCATGAAAGAATAGACTTTTTGTAATTGCACTGATGAAACAGATGGAACAATTGCTTTCAATGGTGAAAGGGCCGAAGGCTCAATATCGAAAAATCGTATAAAGCTAGTTATCAAAGTATTTTTAATGTTTCAAGGACAACTCCAACAACCTAAGGGGTTCGAATAAGGCTTGGCAAAGAAGAATGTTGCAGATGTAGTGATTGAGTCGTTAATAGCAGCAGGAGTAAAAAGAATATATATACGGTATCTCCGGCGATTCTCTGAACGGAATTACTGATTCTATACGTGAGCACGACAACTACAGTGGTGGTGATAGTAGTACAACTACAACTACAACAACTACTGCTGGAGCAGAAGGAGAAGCAGCAGGACATATGCTATGTTATAGGAACAGTTCTTGCTTCTCCTTGTACTTGACTGTTCACAGCTATCATTCTTTGACTTGCATCAATCATCTTTTGGATGGTTACTTTTTCTGTTGAATCGTGAATTGAATAGACCAAACCGATAGGGACCTGATACTAGCAAAATATGCAAAAGATAGTATAACCTGGCTAGCACGGAAATGGAAAAGGACGATCTTGGCAGATTAGGAGGTATTACGATGTTTGAATTGAATTCCATTTACAATATTTCTCCAGAATGAATCATGAATTGTTTTAATTGCTATTCTGAATTTAATCCAACGCTCTCAAAACCTATATGTCCAAACTGCGGATTTTGTTACTATTGCAGAGATTTTACGTGTTTACACCATGACAAGTATTCTGAGAATGAAAGTTGTTATCATCCTGTTTGATTAAACCGGCTTTGGCTTGGGTGGTGGTGGCATCTGTGCTCAACGTCTGGATAAATGTGAATTTCATACGCCCGTGCTGCATCTTCTAATTCAGGTGGAGGTCCCCATCTGACTAGTTTGCCACAACGCTTACAGTTAGCCACGTATTCTGTCGTCAGCATGGATGAAGGGTCACATTCGTGTTCTTTACCTGTTTCTGGGTCAATACTTCTCCATCCAGCATATTCTTCATGAAAATGCCACTTGATTGGTTCACCGCAGTAATTACATTTTGATGATGATGATGGTGGTGGTGATGGTGATGATGACACTTCTCTTATTTTCTCACCTCCTTTCCTTCTCCTCCTCCTCCTCTTTCTCCTCCGCTTGGTGCTGTGTCATTATTCCCGGTAGTCTCCTCGCCGATTACCTTACCAAATTCTTCAATTTGCCACTTTCTTATTTCCTCTTGCGCCTTTCTAAACTCAGCATCGTATTTTGCAGGTGTCAACTTTGCACCTTCTGGCAATTCATCGTTCACCAGAATCTCGTCATGCATATCATCAAAAGCAAGCTGTCCTCCACATGCTGGACATATTTCCATATCACAACCAGGATGATGAGTATTTCCTTTTGCGTTGAGAATACCACAACCATGACAATATTCATTATTAACGTCGTAGTATGTAGTGTCCCGCAAGTAATACTTGTTATCTATCTTGACATATCTATAAGGGCAACTTAGAGTGCCATCGCTACATTCGCAAGAAGTATCAGTCATTTCTCCTCTTATATCCTCCTTCTCCTTTCTCGAAGAAGAGGGATTTTGAATTATGAATTCGAAACTCTGCCTCCGCCATTTTGTCAAATTCCTGAAGTGCAACACACATTGTTTGAAAGTCTTCATCGTTGAAATATTTCTTAGCTATCTGTGCTCTATCATCTTTGACAATCCATGTTTTACCATTTACTTCAACTTCCGCACCTACTCTAAAAAACCAAGTAATTGTTTTCTCTTTTTCATCTATCTCAATATTGCGAATATCACCGCGATGAAAAATGGCAGTGCTGTCTATTGTTCCAAAGTCCTCAAAAATCGGACTCATTTCTCTTCTAAACTCTCCTCATCCTCCAATTCCACTAGCTTAATGGGGTCTAGACCGTAACTAAGCCATTTTAGTTCCTTGCACAGCTCTGTCCGCTTATCTCGCACGTGCTTCTGTGCTTTGGTCCACATGGCACATTTCCTGCAGTGTTGTAAGCCCCGATAGAAATAACTCTTCCTGTGTTCAGCCTTGAGCTGATGAAGCTCATGTTGGGTTTTGTCATGTGAAAGTGTTTGATGCCCGCAGACAAGTAATAGTGGTTGGTAATGATGAACACCAACAAGAAGCCGAAGGGAGACTGAAGGATGGTCATTATTGGCTTGCCCTGACTGCTTTCATCACATGCAAGAAACTCTGCTAGTAGTGGGCGGCAACTTGAGTGATAAATTTTCTCACAGATGCCAGCATCTTGAAGAAAAGAAGGAAAGAGGAATGAATTAATGGTTAGTTAGCTAGTTGTTGCCGTTGTACTGGCACGGAAATGGGAGAGGGAGGAGGGGAAGGAGGAGAACGGAAGAATAAGAAATAATATATTCATACATAATAGAGAAACTCTTATTGGCAAACAGGTCATTTTGACTTTAGGCAGGAAAAATCACAATGAGTCGTACTAGGAAATGGAATATGGATAATCCTAATGATCAAATTCGTGGTGCGAATAAAGATCTACGCACCAGATTAATGGGAATTGTTACACGGAGAGATCTAAATTCACGACTACCTAAGGGAGATTCTTCTTCTATTTCAGAGATTGTAGAGATGTTAATCACTAATGGAGTAATTACAACAGAAGGAGGAAAATCAAGGGAATCTGCTGATGTAATCACAGCGATGGGTGATAGAGTTGACAAGGGAGAGATAATTACACCAGTGGAGTTTAGTAATGGGAATTATACCAATGCAATAGGATGGTTTGATACCCTATTACCAGATATTGAAAGATAAGAGCTATATACATAAACAAACATACCACTCAGGTTGCGATAGTGCAACTTCAGCAAGAAAAAAGCAACTAAAGCTCCTATTAACATACCAATAGTGAAGGTGAGATATATGGGAAATTCCACAGTTGAAAACTCTGATCTAGAGCCACCCTCCTCTCCGTCTATGTTCAGGGAAGTAAAGTAGCCAAGTAAATTATTTAGGGATTGCTCAACTGAGGCTTTGAACGGCTCTGGCAGGAGCGCAGTCAAAATAGCTACTCCCTGGTTTCCGATTTTTATCGCATAGATCAATGAACGTAATTAAAAAGCTAATTAGGATGAAGTGGGTCAACACTGATGTGGACAAATGACGGTCATATAGATAGCTCTTGAGCCTAGCTAGGTGGCTATCATACAGATATCTTTGAATTTTTGAAAATATTTTACTATGATAAATATAGCAAAAGTGATTATTAAGTATACTTCGTAAAACCAATCAAAAGTTTCTCGTAAGTTTTGTCCGATAACCCCTCAAAAACAAACTCAAAACACCGCCGCAGCTAACCAGAATAAAAGAAATGGACCGGGTGATGGGATTTGAACCCATGACCTCAGCACTCTATAGCATATCTAAAAAGGCAGGATGGAGAAGAATTCATACTCCCTAGTATCCTTGTGAAGATACTGCCGGCACTTCCAGCGTGGTTACTGCAGAGCCTAATTAATTGAAAATATATTGTCTTTTTCCATGCTTCTTGAAATATACATACACGCTACAACTAGCAACTAAGCACTAACTGCGTCTGACTGTTATGATGCATATAACATGGCTTTTACCTAACTCTGTAACTCTTCTAGGTACATAGCAAAATCATGGAAGACTATCCTGAGCCTATGCCAATAAGGGGAAAAGACCATTTAATTTCAATACTGCCTTCTTGCCCCACATGCGATGCTACGTTGGACTTCAGTCCTTGGGTCTTTTGGAAGCAGACATATTGGCAACGGTGGAAAATCATATTATTGTAATAATCCACTGTGTCCTCCCGACAAGGAGGAACGAAAGCGCCGATTGTTACCCTTTTCAGGGAATGCAGCAGACCATGAAAAAGAGAATTAATCCTAAAGAAGGATATTATTCTGCCCATCTAAGGTTTCAGCCGCCATCCCAGTCCAGTTATGATATTGTATCTTTCATAAGTTAAGAAGACGTAAAACTGGCATTAGCCCAGAACTGTTCATAGCTATGTGAATAAATTTCAATTACATTGCCAAAGGGATCTTCGCAGAAGCAAAACTTCTTGCCAGAGCCAGGAGTCACTTCCATTACATCTGTTCTTCGCTTACCTCCGGTTGATGCTATTTTATCTGCAAGCCCTTCAATATTTGGTTCAGTTATACAAATATGAAAATATCCTGTTTTCCAATACTCAAAATTATTCTCTTCAGGACGCAACTCTGAAGCAGGTTCAACGAATTGAAAAAGCTCAATTCCAACACCATTTGCAGAACTCATATGACAAAATTTAAACTTTCCAAGTTTAGGTCCAAAGATTGCTCTCACAAGTGTGGCAAGATGAGGATCATAGTTTTTCTCTTCCTTTTCATAGGTAGTTACCTCTGTAGGTTCAACCAAAGGTGTCATGTGAATTACGTCTCGATACCATCGCATTGCAGAGTCTATGTCTGTAACAGATACAGCAACATGATTGAATGCTCTTGTTGGCATGGTACAACAGATGAAAATAAATGAGGAAATATATCAACAGTTTGCATAGATAGAGAGAATTGAACTGTTTGCTTAAATCATAAAAGTAATTTGGCATGACTTCTTGTTGTCATATATAGAATCTCGTTAGCATATTTAACACCAGATAAGTCCACTCATTGACATAAAGGAGGGCCCAGAGGAATCCGGCAGAAAAACCTTCAGAAATCAGACTCAATGATACAAGAGATATGATGATCTAATCTGAAAGCAAAAATACTAATCCTTTCTTTCCAGAAGGCCTTCTAGCCTACTAATGGCATCCCTTACTAATTTTTTATTGTCTACCTGATTGTCTGCAGAAAAAGAGTTGTTCAATAATGCAATGCACTGCTCAACTATTGACTTTTCGATCTCATTCATCAACGCATGACATGCAAAACATAATTATCAAATCTAAGAAAAGAGGAGATAGCACCTTGTTTTCAGGCAAACTGGTCACAGAAAGCATATTCTGCTCTGGTACATACTCCGCGTCCCCCGATGGCTCACCAGAACATTGGTTGTATTGTCTAAAACAAGACTTCGTTGTGCAAGAGCCATTATTCAATCTAAACAAGATATATGGAGCAAATATATAATCAGTGGCCTATGAGTGAAAAGGCAACAAAAAGATATAAGGAAGCCAAGAATAAGGGCTTCGAAACTGTGGGAGACAACCGAATCCCTGAACCGATCTATGACTTCACAAAACCTGAAGGTCAGGTAAAAGCTGCAGGTCCAAGATATAGGGAAGGAGATTCCAATAGCGTGATAAATGATTATCCAATTGAATCGATCGCTAAAGAGAGTAATTCAATGAAAAATAATGAGGCAAAGCTAAGAACCACATCAGATAAGGAGTGCTGAGAAACTAACTCTGGGCACCTTTGTCGTTAACCTTTAGAATACTTCTATATCGGCTGTATTTCAAACCCCCTATCCTCCATATGGCATTGTAAGTCTTTCTGCCATGCCGTTATCAATGTTCATGATAGTTGTCGGCTTATCTTACTCTGCCATCTCTGTCGCACAAGACCAAACACTGCGTCAAATTGTACGAAAAAGTGCCAAGAACATGAAATTTCTTGAAAGCATTGGGAGAGCACAGATGGAGCAGGAAATGAAGAGCACTGTGATGCAAATATTCCAAACTAATGCAGAAACACTCGCAGAACAATCATCAGGCGCCCAACCTTCGTTGTCTGAGGAAGAAATGCAGCAGTACCTGGATCAAGTAATAGAGCAAGTTAGACTGGATAATAAACCGCAAAGAGGCTGAACAGTATAATTGCCTTAAGATTGTTCTTCTTATAGCTATCTGACTTGCGACTATAACCACGAACTGATAAAATTCATGTATTAATGAAGAATTGACAGGATTTGATATGGATGAAAAATTTTCTCCAATACAGTTTCAAGCTTTTCGATCATTTGTCATTATTTTCACGCTCTCCTTGTCCGCTTGCCGTCATTATTGTATCTAGCAGCACCGATATTAGAACGCGTATGATTGGCGGGCCTGTCAGGATTTGGATAAAAATTCATTTGAATCCAAAGAACGGAATTTTGGCATTTATTATGAAAGCATTGCACGTTTCCCTGAGCTCAAGATTTGTATAATCTTGTACTCCTTGTATTTTTCACTTGCATTAATATCTCCCAAACTCTTTTAGGTTCTATATAAATGGCGAATAACAAGCCAATAATGAAATCGATTAATGCATCAGTCTTATTCTAATGGCTATGTTGGGCCACAGCATATTATGCATCCAAATACAAAATATAGATGTATGATAAGTGTAAGAAAAAGGAGCAGAAGGTTTTTGTCTTATGAGTAGAATCTTTGCGATTCATGAATATGAACTGAGGCATGATATAGACAGCCAAGACTTCGAATCAGTCTTGAAAAATACCCTTTTAAGCAAAGAGCTGGACATGCCTGGACTTGAGTCAAGACATTTGCTGAAAGGGTATAAAGGTGAAAGAAAAAGCAAGTATTCGGTTCTGTGGATATTCAAAAGCCAAGAGGCATTAGAAGAGCTGTTTGGAATCGAAGAAAAGCCGAAGCGAGGTCCTGTCAATTTTGTAAATTTTGAGGATAATATACTAAACAAATTCCTAGACAGACCTGCAGATAAAATAGTGTTTACAGATTATTGGGAATTAGCTAGCAGAGTCTCACATCATGATTCAGTTCAAGATAGAAAGGTGACAAAGCAGTAGAAGGATGGAGGAAAAGCTGTGCCTTGGAGAATTCGGATAGTCCAAGTCTTGGGCAACGAAGAAATATACTACTTTCAGATAAGAGGACTAAAGAATTCTTTAACCCTTTAATCCTTTTTTAACCATACAAAAGATCACAGGACGAAGGAAGTGAATGATAGAAGAATATGTCGTTCCCACGAGAAGGCAACCTATTAGCACCACCATCACGACAACAAACCTCATGCATGCATAGACAAGAAGATCATGATTGTCTTGGTTCAAGTAAATAGAATTTTGAGCAGCCTGATGCTGATTCTTCTCTCCAAGGCAGCAGTTGAACAAAGATTAAGCATCAGCACCCTTATAGTCTGCTAAACCTGTGATGTTGGCTTTGGAACTGCTCTAAAATGCAGCCCATTCTGTATTTCTATTGGAGTTTTGTCTGTAACCTCAGTGTGATCCTTGGGGGTATTGCCTGTCTTTAGGTAAAGGCTGTACTGCTCTGGAACAAACCCTGCTGCCACAAGTATTTGTTTTGAAGTTAGAAAATCATTCTCGATAGGTATCATTCTATCATTTACATAGATCATTTTTTCCTTGTCAAGTTTGGCAGGAGATTCCGACAATTGCTATTCCACCTCTATTTTATGCAGCTCTGCAATGCTCTATATAGATATTAACAGGTGCAGAAGCAAATTATATAATAAGAATGAATATTCGCAATATCTTTTCACTAAAGTCACAACTAATTACACGAATGTTGCCACTATCAATATCATCGCTTGTGTAAACGGATCCGTTTACGAGATCAATTCCGCCTTTCTTCTTCTTTTACTTCTCCTTCTTCAGTATAGTTTACCTAATTCCTATATTATGTCATCACAAGAAGGCGCACGCTATATGATACTCAGTTCAACCATAGGCAAGATATCTGCATTTGTCTATCCTGTTCTTTTCAGCTTTTGACCTTTGGGTCTGCTAAATCTTTCTAGTTTTTCCTCTCTTTGTTTTCTCTTTTCGGTCTTTGAAGATGCCATGGGAATTTGTGTCATTTTCTGCTGCTAACCATTGCCATTTTTACCTGCTTGAATACGCACGGTTTTAACACAGTTCCTCCCTGGATCCTGCAGGCCGTAAAGTGCCATGCCGTCTCCAGCGCCAAGTATGCTGCGCCAAACCCAAGCAGAGAGTATGCGACCAACTGTAGAGTTTCGGACATAGCTAGTGTTAGCGTACTCATGAATATAAGGTTATTCGTAAAAAATCTAACTAATTGTAAAGTATAACACACAGTTACTTACCGTTTGTTAAATTGCAGAGATCTAATTGAAGAAGTACTTGTCACATGTCAGGTATCTACGAACCTAAAATCTTCTTTTACCGTAATCAGGACCATGTGCGTGTTAGTTCTCTCTACATATGGCAATGATATGTCTTTTTTTACAAAATTGGAAAGTTCTTTGCGGTTCTTGAACTTGGCAATTACCATCATGTCAGTCAGCCCTGTAATGTCATACACTGCGCATACGTTAGGAAACTTGGCTATCTGTCTTTCAAGGTCTACAATCTTGCCTTTTGTGGCGGTTATCTCAATGATAGCTGTCAGGTCATAGCCTAGCTTTTCATGGTCAAGCAAGGTAGAGTAGGACCTGATTATGCCGTCACCTTCTAGCTTTTCTACTCTGGCAAGCACTGTAGGAGGGGAAACACCAATCTCTTCAGCTATTTTGCGATACGACATCCTGGCGTCAGATAGCAACTTTTTGAGTATCTTGACATCTGTTTCATCCATGTGTCATCAAAGATGCAAAGAATTAACAGGTATAAAGTGTTATTCACATTTCGTTTTCAGACATTAGCTATGTACATATTATACTTTATATTGTACAAAACTCTGCTTATACAATAGTAACAAACAGAATTATGCAAATGGCACCGGTATGACAATAACATCCAAGCAGAAAGAATATTTTTAGTTAGGAGACACAACTCCTTTTTTCATTCTGATGATTTCTCGCAATCTAGAGGCTGTGAAAGTTTTGATCAAATATAAGATAATCAAGGTTTCTAGCATAAAAGTGGAGGATGTAGCCGTGAAGGCTTTGGGGTCTCCTAGAAGAGGAACACTACATGCAGACGAAGAGCTTGAAGAGGTTTCTGTGTATTATCAACTATTCTTGTATTTGATGTAACAAACTCTTGATACTACCATTTTTGTCGTCATTATCTTGGATAACTCAGGATATGCAAAAAGAAGTAATTGATAAAATAGCAGCTCCCATGACAGCTGCTTTTGGTCTAGTAGCGGCTCTTACGTGGAACAGTGCAATACAGGAAATCTTTAGATTGGTATTCGGACAGCAGAGCGGCCTATGGGCAATGATTTTTCTATGGATTCATAGTTACAATAATAGCAATAGTTGTAACCATACTGATAGGGTGGGCTGCAGAAAAGGCAACAGGCAAAAAGCCGGAAGATATTAGAGAGGCTTAACAGATAAAATTGTCACGATCACTCTCCACTCAAGCAGATATAACATCGCGCATTCTCTTTGCCACAATAAGAGGCGCAGACGTGGACTATTTTGGCGGCACTGTGAAAAGTAGGATAATGAGGTATGCACGCCTCAATTATGGGCAACTTGAGAGGCGTTTGCCAGTATTAGTTGAGCAAGGCCTGTTGAGCAAGGAAGAGATAATGCTGCACGACTGGCCACACCAAGCAGCTAGAGTCTGGGACAAACACCGCGCCAAAGCTATAAAAGTCATCTACAAGCTAACTGACAAAGGGCATGAATACTTGCGTAATAAGCAGTAGCAGAATCAGGATCAACAACGAAATTTCTTAGAGAATGATAAGAACCTTACGCTGCTGATAGTGGATCAATCATTTTCTTTGACTGTAGAATTAAATGATGATGATACAAATGAAGAAACTTCAGAAGAAGACGCCATAGGACTGGCTACTTATTCTAATATTGATTCAACTGCTTTTGTTTATATCTCAATATTTGAGAATCTTTGGATGCGAGCAGTCCAGTGCATGGTATCGGTAAACGTCATCTCGGCCCCACGTAGGTGCATTGGGAATAGCGGTACCCACATCAAGCCGATGACTCTTATACTGACCAGCAGGCCTCCGATTAAGCGCGGTGCGCGCCTTTGACCAGCAGCTATTATCCAGACACACAATCCGAAGGCGATCAGAAGCACATCATATATGATGCCAAGCGTAACTACGAGTGGTCTTGTGGGAGCGCCAATAGCAGAGAGCTCACTGATGGCTTGAGAGGTGAAGCTGTAACCCTCCCATAGCATTCCTGCGAGTGTGTCAGTACAGAGATAAAGCAGTGAAGAGAGGATACAGCATATCAGTAAGACCTTCCGTAAGGTGCTTACAGTTCCTCCTATCTGGATGATTGTATTATTATTCATAGTTCACAAGATGGGGGCGTTGACTATAAGCAGCTGGATTTCAGTGGCACGCATTGCAAGACAGAACAATCGGCAGCCGCATAATAGTAGCATATGTGTTGTTCTATAGGTTGTAAATGCGAATTGTCGATTGATTGGGACTACTTAGCAGTGGAAACGGCTCTACTTGCAGCTTTTGTGTGCGGAGCAATCTACGTTGGGAACTGGCTCGGCATGCCCCCATACTTTTGCTATCTCATTTATCTTCTAAGCTCTTCTAAAACAGTAGGCCCAACAGGGTTTGATTCCTTCATGAAGGGGTTCAACTTTGCAAGCTTTATGCTTTCTGACGCGAGGTTTTCAAATCCTTTTGCCTTACTCGCGCACCGATAATTCCAGCTACGACTCCCAACGCGGGTGGGATTAGACCTCCACCAACAAGAAGCATCATTATTGAGAGTAATATGAGGACTAAGCCTCCCTTTTTACTCTGAATGCGAGTAGTAGTAGCCCAGACTGTGACAGCAATCCCTGTGATGACTGTCACTATTCCGGATACACTGAAGCTTGGAATCAGTGTCATAGCAGGCTCCCCAGACAATGATGTCAAGTCAGGCCAAGCTTGTATTATAATTCCGCTTGGAGCTGTATTGCCTTGGAGTATTTCACCCGGTCCGTGGGACGCGCCACCGACTCCTGCAAATATGCCAAGAATAGAGGCCACAGCAATCGTGACATTTCCTTTGATTCTATGTCGTACTACGATGGTCCCAAGTGCGGTCAACGCAATGATAGAGCCCAACAAGACAACAAGAAGAGTCCAATCATCCAAAAGTTTGTTCATCCAGCCTTCGATCTAACAAAGTCTCAGTTTCGAGTCGAAAATGCCCTAAATTAGTGTTTTGATAAATAGTTGACATGCGAAAAATACTAACTAATTTTACCTACTCTGTAATGTTGCTCTCAGGTTCCTGTGCTTTGATACTTATGGGAGAAAACAATAGAAGCGTTCCAGCAGAGCAACAAATATCATTCCTGCAAATAAATGTGATGTCATTGTCAATTTGGACTTCTACTACTACCTCCAGCTAAAAGCATCTCCCCCATCACAAATTCACTGAACCTCTCATACATTGTTCTGTATTCTATTGTAACATTCTTGCTAATGCTTGCTACCAGCGATTGGCTGTTTATGATCGCTCTAAATATGTCCTTGTCAGTAATAATGCCAACCATCTCTCCTTGTTTATTTACTACTGGAAGTCTGCAGATATTGTTCAGTTTCATGCTTTGAATTGCATCTTGGATGGAACTTCCGTCATTTATGGTAATGACTGGCTTGCTCATTATGTCGCATGCAAGCAGTTGAAGAGTTGATGACGATGTCTGTGCAGCTCCAGCTATACGCACAATGTCTCTTTCAGTAATTATGCCTAATAATCTTCCTCCCTCCTTACTTTTTACTATAACTACGCTTCCAATGTTGTTATCACTCATCTGTTTAGCATATTACCGGTAGATTTGAGTAGCTTCAATCTAGGATGGAGATGTTGTACAGTACACTAGAAAAACGGTTTACTACTATTTTATAAAATTCGAGTTTACTGATGCTAGTGCAAAGCATTCCTAAATCAACATTAGGCTTCACTTTGGCGTTCGTGCTTGCGACAGGCATGATGATGATGATAATAACTGTACCCTCGTCATTATTATTTCCACACTATAAACAATCACATACGATCAGAATAAAAAGTTTCTTCATGTTATCAAAGGTAATATATCTATCTGAAGTAACCCGAGAAAGATATTACAATCAATCTTGTTACGGATATAATCTATCTATATTGTCACCACATAAGAATTATTATCCTAAGTTGTGTAGGGGAGCCCAAACTACGCAGATGGATAATGCTTGAAGAGATATACTAGTTAAAGATTTTTTCAATTCTCTATACTTATGATTCACATTATCTGTGGCTCAAATAGAGCATATTATTTCATCATTAATCAAGCAGGCTGACTTTCATTCACTATAATATTTATCATGGTGGAAACAGGTGAAATCTCTGCAATAGTAACAAAATCCGCAATTCAGGCTTATCGGTTTTGAGAGCGTTGGAATGAATTTGGAATAGCAACTAAAACAATTCATGATTCATTCCGTATAAGATATCACGATTACTACATGATTTATTGATTGGCTAATATTAGGATTGCACATTTGCCTACTCATGTCCTTTATTGTCAGTTAACCAGGAAGGAAAAAAAGTGCTGATCAATACTACTATCATGTGCAGATAAACGTATAACATAAAGTTCAGTATCAATGGTGAGTGAGCGGGGAAATGATGTGTTGTCCCGAGCGCTGAAGCATAAAAATCGCCGCTCAAGAAGAGCCTACATTATGACTGTTTATCATTATTCTGCCAAGGTCTCTGCTGGTGAAATCGTCATTACTTTCTCAATCATCTTGTGGCTGGTTAAATCCTTATGATCATCAATATCACTGTGAAAAATAAATACTGTTCTGCATTCATAACAAATCCATATTGCTTTTAGGTCATCTGGGTGCATTTTACAGACGCATCGAAGATGCATAGTTGATTTATTGTATTTATGAGGTAGTCAATCATCTTAACAGTTTTTGTTTAAAAAAGTCACTTCAAAATTAAGAATCCTATTGCTGCCTTTCTATGATATGTCTGAATAAAGAACTAACTAATCCTGATATGAATTTTAAGCCCGGCTATATTTTCTAACCTTCTTAAATTTCAGTGCAGCCAAAAATATTGGCAGCCTTTATGACGCCTATAGCTGAAGTATTCAAGAAAGAGCGTCCAGACAATAAAGAGTATTGGCAAAATGAACTAAAGTCATTAGGCATAGAACCCCGGCGACAGAATGAGCTTAACGACAAAGAGGAGCTTCAGGCGTTGGCAGAAATCATCAAAGAAGTCTATTTCCAAGATTACAAAATAGCATATAGTAGTAATCAAGACAAGAATAGTAGAGAAGAAGTTAGCAGATAGAGCATATTATGATTGCATTATCGCTCATTAATCCCTCTCCTGGCACTTACTAGCAAAAACTTTTTAGCTAGTATTCTGTCTACTAGCTCTGAACCCTTTCAAAGAACCGATATCAGCACGCAGCCCCTTGGGCCACTATTTTAGAAGTGCTTAATTGCGGGTTTCACAAAACAAAAGGTGAGAAAGCAAGATATCATCATTTGGGAGAGAACAAGAACGATACAATAACTACGACAACCAACTTCTTATCTTATTGTTCTACTTCAAAAGCTAACTTCATCACTACCCTATATTCTATTATCTTTCCATTCTCAACTTGTGCCTTCCAGTTAGTGACATCTATTCCCTTGATGTTTCGGATAGTCTTGCTTGCGCGGTCTAGTCCCTTTTCAACGGCATCTTGCCAACTCTTGTCTGATGTTGAAATCAAATCTGAAACTTTGAGAACAGTTGTTGTCATTATTTGTAATCCTCTTTCTCTTGTTATAAAAGAAGTTCTCATGATTTTAAAAAGAAGATTAGCAAAAATTTTACCGGTACTAGAATGGAAACTGACATTATTTAAAGGGACAATTTCTTGCCAAGACTCTTTGGCTTATCCAACATCCTTCATCTATACACCGTCACTAATCCTGAAACATTGCCTGTTTAATAATGTCAGCTAGGTTTCCAAGTTCTTCTTTATTATCGTCAAGTTCCTTCTTTTGTTTTGGCTCTATCCCAAGCGACTCAAGTTCATTCTGCCAATAGCCATTTTTGGCTTGCTGCCGTTGCTGTTGTTGTTCTTGTTCTGCTTCTTTCTTGGATAGTGTTGCCATGGTAAATGTGACACTATGGCTGCAGCTTATGCACTAGATGCCATTTAACAAATACAGAACTGAATACTGGCTTTGATGTCTTTCTTCTTCTATAAATGCAAGAATGGAGTAAATGAAGGAATCTTTGTCTGACAACCATCCAAAAACAAGCTCAATTCAATGCCGTATTTTCCCAGATTGATAAAAATGGACTGGGTGGAATTTGTCTTGTATATAGGTGGATTCAACACTCTCGTAGCTTAAAGTCTATGTGCTAAAGATTGTCCGTTGGCCCGCTACGAGAATTTGAAGTTGTTTCATGATTAGGTGGCTCGGGCTGGTCGTGTTTTTGTTATATCTCGCCATGGTATCATGCCTCGACTTCCTTCACACCTGTAAGCTTTGTACTTCTTTTTACTTTCTTGGCTGCAAGGGCTGCAAGAAATGTCATTACGAGGACTAGCACTATTGTTCCGCCTGTGGCTATATTTGCTACATAAGATATCAATATGCCAGCGACCACCGAAAAGACGCTTGTCGTGCCAGAGATAAGTGCAGTCTTTCTAAAACCCTTGCCAAAGAGCATTGCAGTTATGTTAGGTATGACTATCAGTGAAGAAATGAGCAATATTCCAACAAGCCGTATCGATGCTATGACAGTAATGCTTGCAAGCACTATGAATAGGTAGTTGAGCTTTGATACCTGAAGTCCACTCACCTTTGCCTGCTCCTCGTCAAAGGCTATATACATAAACTTGCGGTAGAGCAGAAGAAGTATTGTCATTATTCCAGCCGATAGTCCAAGAATCATATAGACTTCGTCTTGGCTTACAAGCAATATGCTTCCAAACAGAAAGCTGAAAAGGTCGACGCTGAACCCTCCAGATATGCTTACTAGCACTATTCCCAGTGCAAGTCCAGAAGAGAGAAGTACAGCGACTGCTGCATCAGGTGGTACTTTTGTTGATTGCCTCAGTTTTGTCATACCCAATGCGGCTAGGACAGAGACGATTATGGCAGTCCATATAGGGTAGATGTTTGTAAACAAGCCCACTGCAATTCCACCAAAGGCCATATGTGACAGCGCATCGCCAAAGAGCGAATGCCTTCTCAATACAAGGAACAGTCCAACTGCAGAGCATATGATTGCAACAGCTATGCCCGTTATGAGTGCCCTTTGGATAAAACCTGCTTCCAGAATTTCTAACACCATTTTTTTTCATAACCTCACTGATATTCATGATAGTGATGATGATGATGGTGATGTTGCTCGTGCATATGCGCCTGCATGCTTGACTCTGAATATTTCTTTAGAAGCTCAGGATTCTCAAAGAACTCATGAGACTTGCCGTGGAAGAACATACTTCTATTTATACATGCCACTTTGTTGGCAAGGCTGTTTATCGCTTCTAAATCGTGCGACGACCAGATTATAGTTATATGGTTCTCTTTGTTCAATTTTTTCACAAGAGAGTAAAACTTGTTTTGCGCTTCGACATCAATTGCTGTAGCAGGCTCGTCAAGAATGAGAAGACGAGGATCATTTACAAGTGCCTTGGCTATGAATACCCTCTGTTGCTGTCCGCCTGAAAGTTCGCCTATCCTTGTTTTGCTATAGTCAAGCAGACCTACTGTCTCTAGAGCCCATGTTACCTTTTCTCTAGATGGTTTTCTTGTTGTTGCAGCTGCTCCTAGAGAAACAATCTCCCATACGGTTGCAGGGAAGCCCTCATCTATAGACTTCTTTTGCGGTACATAGCCTATCTGCTGAAGCACTTTTCTATTCTTTCTTGTGTCCTCACCGAAGATCTCTATCTTTCCTATGTAGTCTTCAACCAATCCTAGCATGCAGTTGAACAGGGTTGTTTTTCCAGCGCCATTTGGGCCTATAATACCAAGCAAGTCTCCCTCTTCAACTGAAAAAGAAATGTCATCGAGTATAGTGCCGTGGCCATAGTCGTAGCTTACCCTGTCCACTTTTAATGCATGTATCAGAGACACTTGAGGCCCACCTTCAAATTCTGTACATTCTCCCTCATCTTGTCTATGTAGCCTAGGCCCTGCTCTAGCTCTTCTCTCTCGAGACCTTCTATCGGGCTGAGCACCAGGACTTGGCCGTTAGGTATTTCACCTGCAATCACATTTGCAAGCCTAGGGTCTACAAGCTCTTCTGCATAAATTACATTGATTCCGAGTGTTGCGGCAAGGTCCGTTATCTCCTGTATCCTCTGGGGTAGAACATCACCCTCTGGCGAAACACCATGCACACTGTGCTGGGTCAAATTATAGCGATTGGCAAAGTAGCTGAATGAATCATGAAATGCAATAAAGTCGTTGAGTGTACAGTTTGATAGCTCAGATCTGATGAAAGAATCAAGCGAGTCAAGTTCTGCAATGTAGCGCTGCGCATTCTGAGAGTAGTAATCAGAATTCACTGGATCTGTTTGTATAAAGCCGTCCCTGATAGCCTCAACTTGTTTCTTTGCAAGCACTGGGTCTAGCCATATGTGGGGATCAAAATTGGATCCTCCCTGCGCTCCCTCTCCACCCTCCATCAACTGTATTCCCCTGCTTGTGTCAACTGCAAACTTTGCATTAATACCGGAGAACCAGCTTTCAAACCCTGCGCCGTTATAGACTATCATGTCAGCACTTTCTGCATCTGCTATATTTCTTGGCGTAGGTTCCCAATCATGTGGCTCTATGCCTGCAGGAACCATAACTGAAACCTCTGCTCTGTCACCACCTACATTCCTTGAAAAATCATAGAGTGGAAAGAAATAAGCTATAACTCTCAGTTTATTCGTATCGTTGCTTGGAGGTGCAGGTTGTTGTTGTTGTTGGTTCTGACCTGCTGCGATGTCAATGATACCGGCAGCTAATGCCAGAGCAACAGCAATCGCTGCTACTCCAATAACAATTTTTTCATTCATCTACTCTTTCTCTAGATTATTAAGAATATATAGTTTTGTTATTAAAAAATATATTGTGATATATAAAGAAGTTAATAATCAGCGGTCCGCCCCGAGAATACTGTCCTTTTTAGCTTGGCCAATAGATCAACTCAGTTGTCGAGTTCTAACTTGTAGATAGCAGCATTTCAAGCAAAATGCGCAGTATAGCCATACCTATTAAGGATATATACTTTTCTTATTAATTAATAAGATGTATTTATAAGCTAGTTAATAACTTGTGAAAATATGCCGATAGTGAGTGTTTCTCTAAATGATGATATAATAGGGGAGATTGACAAGCTGCAAAAGGAACTGGGATTCTCTGGACGCTCAGAAATAGTGCGCGCAGGTCTAAGAAGCCTCATAGCAGAAGAGCGAGAAAGAAAAAATCTGATAGGTGATATACATGCAGTTATGCTTGTAACACACGAGGAGAGGTCAGATAATGAGGTTAATGAAATGGGCCATTCATTTGACAAGATAATAACTACACACATACATAGCAAGACTGATAGAGAGAAGTGCTTGGAGATATTCATGCTCAAAGGCGAAGCACAAGAGGTTAATGATATGGTCAAGTGCTTCAAGACAAACAGAAAAATGGATCATGTACGTCTCATGGCAATATGACAAAGAGATGCTTTGCAAGACCGCGTCCACTAACTCATAGTGTGAACGTAGGAGTTGCCGACCGGTTATATTATAAAAATTATACTGATTGACGGGATATTGCCTAAGATTTAGGGCAGATTGCCTTTGCTGTGCTTGGTTCTTTTCTCCTTAGCATAGTATAATTCCTTGGAGGTAGGCAGCCACACTATTAAGAAATTCAATCACTTCAAGCAATGATTTACAAAGTGCTCAGGGTTAGATATAACAGATTTGCCTTTAAGTTTTTACTAGTACATGGATTTTTACTTGTATTAGTCAGATATGTATTGGATTTTCTGTGTCAGATGGATTTGACCTTCTAATATTCTACGATTTTCAATTTCCTAGGATTCACTGGCGTTGACGAGCGCTGCCACATGTAGTCAAAGTAATCCAAGCACCATTCACAGAATATTAGGTCTTCTCCGACAAACATACTGTTCATGTCAACTTCACCTTTTGTGTTTGGAAACATAACCGCGGCCCGTGCGTTATCTGCGATGTAAATATCCATGTTTACTTGTTCTACCATCTTTCCTTTTATTATTCCCTTGGAAGCAAGCTTTTCGACTCGTGGAGCGACATTCTCCGCCACATTTTTTGGAAAGATGGTATTGTGGCCTACAATCACAGAAATCTCAACTCCGCTGTCCGCCTTGTCTATCATTATCTCGCCCTCTTCGGGCCAAGCTTGTGAGACCATTAATTTAAGAGACTTTGCAGCCGATGACTCAAGTTCCTTTAATTTCTGAAGAACAGCTGTCACTGTGTTCACTACTTTGCAGTTCTGTAGCGCGCCAATCCTTTGTAGGAACTTATCAGGCATAAGTCCTGCTATGCTATGCTCTTTGAAGAACTCTCTGTGTTTTTTCATGAAGACAAAATAAGGGATTTGCTTTGTGACGATCCTACCGTATTCTGTCAAGTGAATCTCGCCGTCTTCCCTTTTGACAAGCCCTATATCCGTCAGTCGGTTGACATTTCTATGGACGTCCTGAACACTACCGTCAAGTTCCCTTGCCAATGAGCTGAGCTTGACTGGCCTTCTACTTATTGACATCAATATTGAGCACCTAAGCTCACTCGCCAGCTCCATGAACAGCTCCGATGCTAGGGTTTCTTCTTCTGAGGAGTCATGCACAAGAAAGTGTTATAGGAGTAATAATTAACATTTTCACAGGGTTTGCAAGAGTTAACAAATACTGATAAAAATGGGCGGCGGTTTGTTGAACTAAGGATATCAAAAGACTAATGGCCTAAAAATAAGGTGCAGTCCTAGGCTATATCTAATGCAGTCCTTTTATCAATTCTCCTCATCCATAATTCCATCACAACTATTGCAGTAGCAAGTCCCACAAAAGCCCATTGCATTGCTTCAACTGTAATTCCCATTTCGTTAACCATGCCGCCCCTTCCAGTTATTGGGTTTCCAGGCATCCTAGTGATTATCCATATTGCAATGAGAACCAGTGTGCCTCCTATACCAATGCCGTACCATACTCTTCCCCATCTTCTTATCAGTGGAACCGCCCAGAATAACTGAGCAGCTCCCCCTACAAAGAAGAGTATAGCGCTGTTTAGGTTAAAGTTAAGCATGTTTGGAGCTAGCGTCAGATGGAGTATGCCTGCTATTGCAGTCGCAGCTGCGGCTGCATAGTACAACAACCGATTTGTGTTCATTTCTTATAGTCTCTCCTCAGCAGTGTTGGGTATCAGTAGGCGAAGTTAAGCTCTTGAAGTGAGCCTCTTTGGACATCTACTGTGGCAGTTTGGTCAGTACCGTCAGGATAAGCTACGTATACTATATAATTGCCAGGTGGTAGCCTAATGTCATAGTCGCCTGTAACAGATACAAACGAGTTAGCAACAAAATCGCTTCCCTGTTGTACAGCCAATACCGTTGCGCCAACTGCGGGTAGGCCTGCTGGTCCCGTCACACGTCCATGTAGCGCTCCTGGCTCAACTCCGGCAGGGATTGGTTGGTTGACGTTTGTATTAGGAAGAAGACCTCCGCTTATTATGAACCCCGCCAGTGCTATTGCGCCTGCAATTCCTACAGCGGTATAAATTGCAATTTTGTAGTTTTTCTTTCCCCTTTGTCTTGCAGCAGAAGGTTTCTCATAATCTTTAGACCTAATTTCTTGCTGTAAAGTCTGCTTTGCTGGCGATGCTGCTGCTGCTGTTTCTGTTGTTGTTGTGGTGATGATGCGTCTATTATTATATGGACTATGTTCATGAGAAGCACCATAGCCCCCAAGGCCACCAGTATATTCCCCAGTGACTTCCACTACATCCTCCGAATCTGATATCTCCTTAAGGATGTCAAGTGTAAGCTCTTGGTTTGTTACATAATGAGTCCCGTTGTCATATATCGCTGGGCTCATGCCCGTCTTGCCAATGATATATCGCCTTACCTCTTCTGTGTTTAGGCCAGGCTTGGTAAACACCTCTATCATGTACATGGGCGCAACCCTAGGATTTTCCATCTGGCGAAGGAGGAGGTCATCTATCAGGTCTGGATCTACCTTGGGGAGGTACTGCTGATATTTTCTTTGCAGTTCCAGAAATTGATCCTTTATTTCTATCAGTTCAGACATGACTAATTATACAAGGCGGTTAATTGATATCCTTACTTTGACAGACCTGTTTAAATTTAACAAATCTGTTTAACCTTAACACTTTCTGCCTAAAGAAAATGTGAACATAAAAAAGATTCGACAAGATGATAATCCTATAATTCGTAGTGATCAAAGATATTTTGTTACATCTTGTGAATTGGTATAAGTTGATCCATCTATGCATTTTTAAAAAAGCCCGGGCCCGGTGGAATCCAAGACAGATTTGACCTGATAACCCCACCCGGCAAAATAGCCAATATATTAACAGTTATCTTATTAATAATCAACTTGAACCTGCTTCAAAATTCATTAAATCCAATATTGTGGACAGCTAGGCGCAGCGAACACGATGTGATAAGTCTTTATAATTACCTTTCAGGTCTAATGCGCATAATTACGAAGGATTATTTCCTCAACTTTGGATACTGGAATGAAGGAGTCAATTCTCCAAGAGAAGCTCAACGCAGATTATGTTCATTGATTGCGGATGTTAGTAATTTCTATTCAGCTGGGAAAGTACTTGACATAGGAAGTGGATTTTCTGTCCCGGCAATTTATTGGAAATCGTTATTTAACTCACTTAATATTGTTTGCGTGGATGTTAATTTGCTTCAATTGAAATTTGGAATTTCTTTACAGGATAATGATCTTAAAGAGAAGAAGATAACATTCCCATTACCAAAAGACAATACCGAAGAGCTTAAATCATCATTGAAAGTGGAATTACGGCCGCAATCGGAAGATACAGGAAAAAAATTATCCCTTGTAAACGCTACGTCCACCGCATTGCCTTTTGCGGATAACTCTGTAGATAGAATAATTGCTTTAGAATCTG
>OCZV010000067.1_pt1 | contig 38466 bp, 39 predicted proteins | sample 1539051 | NCBI WGS metagenome assembly OCZV01 (sample SAMEA3113581, study PRJEB22503) | soil metagenome
GAGGCACCCGTGTATGTTCGGCACCGTGCACTCAAGGATCGCTGTACTCGTATCGGGAGAGGGTTCGAACATGGTGGCCCTCCTCGAGGCATGCGACGAGGGCCGGGTTCCCGGCTCGGTCGTTCTGGTCGCCTCCGACCGGCCGTGCAAAGGGATCGAGACGGCGCGAGAGCGGGGGGTCGAGACCGCCACACTGGCGCCGGCCGACTACGGATCGCGTGACGAGTGGAGCGCGGCCCTCGGGGATGTCGTCGGTGCGGCTCGCCCCGACCTCGTTGTCTCGGCAGGCTTCATGCGGATTCTTGCACCGGTCTTCGTGGATGCCTTCGCGGGCCGTCTGATCAATCTCCATCCGTCGCTGTTGCCGGCATTTCCCGGCGCGCACGGCGTCCGGGACGCGCTCGAGTACGGCGTGAAGATCACAGGCTCGACGGTCCACTTCGTCGACCACCAAGTCGACCATGGGCCGATCCTGCTACAGGAACCCGTGGTGGTGGAGGCGGGTGACACGGAACAGACTCTCCACGATCGAATCAAGGCCGTCGAGCATCGGCTCCTACCGGAAGCCTGCAGATTGGTCCTCGAGCAACGGGTCCGTATCGAGAACGGCCGTACGCTCGTAGAGCCTGAGCGCGCCCACAGTTAGGATGCGCTCGTGAAGATCCGGCGTGCACTTCTGAGCGTTTCGGACAAGACGGGGATTGTCGGCCTTGCACGCACGCTATCGGAGATGGGCGTCGAGATCCTTTCGTCGGGAGGAACTGCCTCCGCCCTGACCGAAGCGGGTATCCATGTGACCGCAGTGGCGGACGTCACCGGCGCGCCGGAGATCCTCGGCGGTCGCGTGAAGACGCTTCATCCCAAGATCCACGGCGGGATCCTCGCCGACCGCCGCCGCCCGGAACACATCAAAGAGATCGACCTCTATGGGATCGAGCCGATCGACTTAGTTGTGTGCAACCTTTATCCGTTCGAGCAGACGGTTGCTCATCCAAGCACATCGGGGGACGCGGCTCTGGAGCAGATCGACATCGGCGGCCCGGCTATGGTGCGAGCCGCTGCCAAGAACCATCCCTCCGTGGCCGTCGTCGTCAGCCCGGACCGCTATGAGTCCGTGCTCGATGAGTTGCGCACATCGGGGGATGTCTCGGATGAGACGCGAAAGGCGCTGGCCAGAGAGGCTTTCCGCCACACGGCGTCCTATGACGCGGCGATCGCACGCTGGTTGTCGCGCGGTGAGGGGTGGCCGGACGTAGCTCTCATAACGGGGGTCAAGGTCGCCGACCTCCGCTACGGGGAGAACCCCCATCAGAGTGCGGCCCTCTACCGCAACCAGGACTCGGAGCGAGGGCTGGCGGCTGCCGAGCAGTTGCACGGGAAGGAACTCTCGTTCAACAACCTGCTTGATGCCGACGCGGCGTGGAAGCTCGTTTGCGAGCTGGAATCCCCCGGCGCCGCGATCATCAAGCACTCGAACCCCTGCGGTGCTGCGGTTTCGGGCTCGCTGGGGGATGCGTACACAAAGGCTTTTGAGTGCGATTCCACGTCCGCGTATGGGGGCATCGTCGCGCTCAATTCCCCATGCGATCTGCGCACGGCGGCTCAGATCGCCGAGATCTTCACTGAGGTCGTGATCGCTCCCGATTTCGACGACGCAGCGCTTGAGATCCTGGCATCCAAGAAGAACCTGCGCATCCTCAGGTCATCGCCCAGACCCGTCCTCGAGGCAGACATCCGCCGCATATCGGGGGGAGTTCTGGTGCAGCAGCCGGATGGTCCAGATTCACTTGAGAACCTGAAGGTTGTTACAGAGTCGCAACCGACAGAGCGGCAGTGGGCCGACCTACGTTTTGCGTGGACGGTCGTCAAGCACGTCAAGTCGAACGCCATCGTTCTCGCCAAGGATCGGATCGCGGTGGGCATCGGCGCCGGGCAGATGAGCCGCGTCGATTCAACCGAGCTGGCCGCCCGGCGCGCCGCTGAAAAGGCGAGTGGGTCGGTGTGCGCCAGCGACGCGTTCTTCCCGTTCAGGGACGGACTCGACGCGGCCGTCGCGGCCGGCGCAACTGCAGTAATTCAGCCGGGTGGTTCCGTGAGAGATGAGGAAGTAATCGCCGCCGCCGACGAACACGGGATCCCGATGGTTTTCACAGGACGGCGCCACTTCCGTCACTAGCCGGACGCTTCACCTGGTAGGGGATCAGCGAACGGACTAGTCGCTCGTTTGGGCGACCGCCTGGTCGCGGGCCTCGACTATCTCGGGCTCCCTGATGCCGGGAATCAGCAGGAACAGCATGAGGATGCTGCTGCCGAGAACGCCGGCGGCGACCAGAGTCGCGCGGGGCCCGATCGCCTGCGCCAGGGGCCCTGTAAGAGCCAGGGAAACCGGGATAAGGCTGGTAGAAACCATCCAGTCCAGGCTGGACACACGCCCGAGGATGTGACCGGGCACGCAACGATGCAACGTCGTATTCCAGATGATGATCGTGACCGAGAGAAGTCCCTGCATCATGAAGCTCGCCGCGGCCGCGTGCCACAGCGATGTGGCGAGACCGAACCCTGCAAGCATGAGTGTGCCTAACGACATTCCCAGGAACATTGTTGTTATGAACTTGGCCGGCAGATTCCGGCTCCCGATCAGGGCTGAAAACAACATGGCGCCCACCCCTCCGCAGGAGAGCACGAATGCCAGATCACCGGAGCCACCCCATCTGTTCAAGACCACTACCGGAACGAGCGCCTGCCACGGTCCCGAAAAGATCAAGAGACCGAGAGCGAATGCCAGTACGGCTCCCCACAACCAAGTCTGGGAGCTGACAAACCGATAACCTTCTCGAACCTCTTCCCACACAACGCTCTCCAGCGAGCGATCCTTGTCCAGCTCGCGGCGCGAGATCAATGCAAAAGCAACTCCGGCGAAGAGGAACGTCACAGCATCAAAAATGAATGCACCACCGGCTCCGACCGCAGCGATGATGACTCCACCTAAGGCGGGGCCCGCAACGCGCAGAGAGAATGGACGAGAAAAGTTGTCGAGGGCGTTCGCTTCCACCAGGAGATCGCGCGGCACGAGATCGGGGACGATTGCGCCAAATGCCGGCCCAAAGAGAGCCTCGGCAATGCCGTAGATAGCGGCCAGCATATAGATATGCCAAAGCTCGATCACTCCAGCTACCGACAGGACTCCGAGGCACAGAATCGCCGCTCCTTGAAGCGCGGTGGCAAACATGAGAACGCGCCGGCGCTCCAGACGATCGCTGAGGATTCCACCTACGATGAAGAACAGAACGAGGGGCAGCGTCCACGCAACAAACGCGTACGTGAGTGCTGTGACACTACGGGTTATCTCGCGCACTTGAACGGGAAGGGCAATGATGAAGATGCCGTCCCCGAGGAGGCTTACCGTCAGACCCCACCACAACAACGAGAAATCGCGGAACTGGAGAGGTCGCAACAACTTCACGCGCTGCGTTAGTGGGTTTCGATTCGAGTGCTTCGGGCGGCGGTTGCCATGGCGCGGTCGACCTTCCCCGCGAGCGGGGGGGATCGCCGAGCTAATCCCCGGGCTCAGCTTTTTCGTCGAATCCAGATCCGAATGTGAATCGGGCGCCCTAGCATCCTGCGGGCCGTCCGAAGATTCGGGCATAGACGCCTGCTTCCCCACACTGGCTTCAGACCCTGGTCGGTCGGTAATCCTACGGGGAGGTCGAGAGTTCGCAAGTAATATCCGAGCCGCGGTAGATATCCCAGGAATATCCATCCAGGCGGGGAGGTAACTCGATGCCTGCAGAACTGATCGATGGAAAAGGAACGGCTGCCCGCGTGCGGGCCGAGGTAGCGGAGCGAACGGCGAAGCTTGCTTCGGAGGGGGTTACCCCGGGCCTCGCCACGGTACTGGTCGGAGACGACCCCGCGTCGAAGATCTACGTATCGTCAAAGCGCAAGGCCTGTGCTGAAGTCGGCATAAAGGCATGGGATCACGATCTGCCGGCGTCGACGTCGCAGGACGACCTGATGACCTTGATAGAGAAGTTGAATGGTGATCCATTTGTTCACGGCATCCTTGTTCAGCTTCCGCTCCCCGAGCACGTCGATGAGCAACTCGTGTTGGATTCCGTCGATCCCGCGAAGGACGCCGACGGGTTCCACCCCTATAACTTGGGCCGGCTGTTGACTGGAGATCACGTCATTGCTCCGGCGACTCCGGCGGGCATTCAAGAACTTCTCACTCGCAACGGTGTGGAAACAGCCGGGGCCGACGTAGTGATTGTCGGTCGCTCGAACATCGTCGGGAAGCCGTTGGCCGCCCTGCTGGTGCAAAAGGGTCCGGGGGCCAACGCCACCATAACGATCTGCCACACAGCGACGCGCGATCTGCCGTCACACACGAAGCGAGCCGACGTCCTGGTGGCGGCGATGGGCCGCGCCCATGCGATCACGGGTCCGATGATCAAGGAGGGTGCCGTAGTGATCGACGTTGGGATGAACCGGACGGAGTCCGGGCTTGTCGGCGACGTGGACTTCGATGCCGCCGTTCAGGTCGCGTCGAAGATCACTCCCGTGCCGGGCGGCGTCGGCCCAATGACGATAGCAATGCTGCTGAGCAACACCGAATACTTGGCACGCCGCTCCCACGTTTCCTAGAGCGAGGATCGCTACGTCCGACCGCAACAGGGAGCGAGGACGGCGGCGGTCCCGCAGGGCGACTTAGAAACGGTTTCGAGCCCGAGGAGGCCGTCGCCGCCCGCAGCGACCGATAAGGCAGCTAGCGTTCCGAGATGGGAGTCCAGCTCCGGGGTTCGGGGCCTACGTAGGCGTGGTCGGGACGGATCAACCGGTTGTCGGCGTACTGCTCGCGCACGTGCGCGGTCCATCCCGAAACCCGGCTACAGGCAAAGATGGAAGTGAAGAGATCAGTGGGGATTCCGAGATAGCCGTACACTGACGCGGCGTAGAAGTCGACGTTCGGGTAGATCCCCTTCTCGTCCATGACGGCCTTTTCGATCTCACGTGAGCTCTCATAGAAGGTCGGATCGCCGGACTTTTCCGCAAGTTGCTCGGCGGTGCGGCGCAGGTGGGTGGCGCGGGGATCCTCGGTTTTGTAAACGCGGTGACCAAACCCCATGACCTTCTCTTTGTTATTGAGTTTATTGACGATGTAGTCGCGCGCCTTGTTCGGCTCGCCGATCTCCTGGAGCATCGCCATGACTGCTTCGTTGGCGCCTCCGTGGAGCGGGCCCTTGAGGGCGGCAATCGCAGCAGTCATCGCCGAATGGATGTCGGACAGCGTCGCCGCGCAGACGCGCGCGGCAAAGGTCGATGCGTTCATCGTGTGGTCGGCGTGCAGGACGAGGCAGAGGTCGAATATCCGCTCCGTATCGTCGTCCGGCTTCTCACCCGTCAGCATCCACAGGAAGTTCGCCGCATGGGAGAGGCTGGGATCTGGCTGAACGAGTTCCTTGCCCTTGCGCGTTCGGTCGTAGTACGCGACCAACGTGGGAAAGACCGCCATCAACCGGACGGCCTTGCGGTAGTTGGCTTCCGGGGACATGTCCCCCGCATCGGGGTCCTGCACCGAGGAAAGGGAGACGGCAGAACGGAGCATCGACATGGGCGGTGCGTTCTCCGAAAGGTCTGGGAGCAGCCGCATGACGAGCTCGTCCGGCTCTCGACCGGCAGATAACTCCTCTCGGAGCGAGTCGAGCTGAGCGTGCGTGGGGAGCTCGAGATGGTGGAGGAGGTAGACGACTTCCTCGAAGGTGGCGTTGGCGGCGAGTTCGTGGATGTCGTAGCCGACGTAGTAGAGCAGGCCTTTTTGGCCGTCGATATCGCTGACGGCAGTTTCCGCCGCTACTACGCCCTCGAGTCCCTTTCCGGAGCTAGCCATAGAGTCCCATCACCCTTTCCGACCCGCTCTGCGGAGCGTCACCTCCCATCCGGGCCAAGGCTATCAGGTAGCCTAAGAATTCTTTTTCGCTGGTCAGACACTACGAACAGGAGCGTTGATGGCGCAGACTTCCCACCGCGTGACGTTCATCCCCGGGGACGGGACGGGTCCCGAGATCGCCGAGGCGACCAGGCGTGTTCTCGACGCATCGGGTGCCAAATTCGACTGGGACGTCCGCGACGCCGGCGCCGACGTGATGGACGAGTACGGAACCCCGCTTCCCGATGAGGTGCTCGACTCAATTCGTGCCAACAAGGTCGCCATTAAAGGCCCGATCACAACACCGGTGGGCACCGGATTTCGGAGCGTCAACGTCGCGCTCCGAAAGGAACTCGACCTTTACATGTGTTTGAGGCCGTGCAAGTCATACCCCGGCGTTCGGTCCCGGTATGAGGACATCGACCTCGTCGTCGTGCGTGAGAACCACGAGGACCTCTATGCGGGTATCGAATTCGAGCAGGGATCACCCGAGGCGCGAAAGCTGATCGACTTTATCGACGAGCTGGGTGCGAAGCGCATCCGCGAGGACTCGGGCATCTCCATCAAGCCGATCTCGGTGACGGGAACACAGAGGATCGTCCGCGCTGCCTTCGACTATGCGGTCAAAGAGGGGAGAAAGAAAGTCACAGCCGTCCACAAGGCGAACATCATGAAGTACTCGGACGGGTTGTTCTTGAAGACGGCGCGCGAGGTTGCGGAAAATGAGTACGGGGACTCGGGAGTCGAATTCGAAGACCGAATCGTCGACAACATGTGTATGCAGCTCGTTCAGAAACCAGAGCTGTACGACGTGCTCGTGCTGCCTAACCTATACGGAGACATCGTTTCGGATCTGGGCGCCGGGCTGGTCGGTGGCCTGGGTGTTGCGCCTGGCGGGAACATCGGCGACGACGCGGCCGTCTTCGAACCGACTCATGGCTCGGCACCAAAGTACGCCGGCGAGAACAAGGTGAACCCCATGGCGATGATGCTGTCGGGCGTCCTGATGCTTCATCATCTCGAGGAGATGGAAGCGGCCAATCGCCTGGAAGCCGCAATCGCTGCTGTCATTGCCGAGGGCAAGTCGGTTACGTACGACATGAAACCCAGCCGTGAGGATCCCACTGCAGTGGGTACGTCCCAGGTTGCAGACGCCGTGATCGCCAAGATGGAGGCCTGAGATGGCAAAGGTGACGGTCGTCGGCGCGGGGAACGTCGGATCCAACACGGCCCGCCGCATCGCCGAGAAGGACCTCGCCGACGAGGTAGTGATGACCGACATCGTTGAAGGCCTGCCCCAGGGCCTCGCGCTCGACATCAACCAGAGCGCGCCAATCGAGGGATTTTCGGCACAGGTGATCGGCAGCAACGATTACGCGGCGACCGAGGGCTCCGACGTGGCCGTCATCACCGCGGGGCTCCCGCGCAAGCCGGGAATGAGCAGAATGGATCTTCTCGACAAGAACGCGGAGATAGTCGGCAGCGTCACCGAGGAGCTCGCCCGGTATTCGCCGGATGCCATCGTCATCGTCGTCTCGAACCCCCTCGATGAAATGACGTACCTCGCGTCTCTCGCCTCTGGGTTCCCGAAGAACCGCGTGATGGGAATGGCCGGGGTCCTGGATTCATCGCGTCTTCGCTATTTCGTAGCCGAGAAACTGGGCGTTGCTCCGACCTCGGTCGAGGCCATAACGCTGGGCTCCCACGGGGATCAAATGGTGGCCCTTCCCCGCCACGCCACCGTCGAGGGCAAACCGCTGCCGGAGCTGGCCGACGACCAGACGCTCGAGGAGCTGTTCGCGCGCACGCGCGATGCAGGGGCGGAGATCGTCGGCTATCTGAAGAAGGGGAGTGCGTTCTACGCACCGTCGTCTTCCGCCGCGGCAATGGTGAACTCGATCCTCGCGGACTCGGGTGATGTGCACCCGACGTGCGCGTGGACGACCGGTCAGTACGGGGTATCGGACGTATACCTGGGTGTCCCGGCAAAGCTGGGCCGAGGGGGCGTCACCGAGATCGTCGAGCTCGATCTCAACGACGACGAGCTGGCTCGGCTCCGGGAAGCAGCCGAAGCGATCCGAACAAAGTGCGCCGAGCTCGCGGCGCGCCGGTAGCACCGAGGGAATTCGCCCACCGCCAGGGGCGTTGGATAGTGCGGATCAACCACAAACAGAAGGCCACGGATGAAGATCGACGTTAGCGAAGCGACTTTCCAAAACGAGGTGATCGACCGGTCCTTCGAGGCACCGGTAGTCATCGACTTCTGGGCGGCGTGGTGCGGGCCGTGCCGGGCTCTTGGACCCATCCTCGAACGACTTGCCGATGAGGCCGACGGAGAGTGGGTACTGGCGAAGGTCGATGTCGACCAGAACCCAGGCCTGGCCCAGGCCTTCGGTGTACAGGGCATCCCGGCAGTGCACGCGGTCAAAGACGGCCGACCCGTCGCCAACTTCACCGGCGCCCTCCCCGAGCAGCAGGTGCGTGCGTGGCTGCGACAGCTCGGGCCCACCGAAGCCGACGGGCTCGTGGGCGAGGCTCGCGCCGCCGAGGCGAGCGGCGACCTCGATGAAGCGGCCGAACTCTTGCGTCGCGCCCTCGCCATTGAGCCGGCGCACGACGAGGCGCGCGGTGATCTCGCTTTTGTCGAGTTGAAACTACGCACGGGTGAGCACGACGAGGCCGAACTCATGCGTCGCCTCGAGGCCGATCCGTCGGACGTGGAGGCCGCGTCCGGACTAGCGGATCTTACGCTCAGCCGCGGCGAGATCAAACCCGCCTTCGATCTCCTTCTCGGCGTCGTGCAGAGCACATCCGGAGACGAACGCGATCGGGCGCGCGTCCATCTGTTGTCGTTGTTCAACGTGCTTCCGCCGGACCACCCCGACGTTGTAGCGGCGCGCCGCTCGCTTTCGCTGGCCCTCTTCTAGCCTTCTGCTCGTTTTTTTGGATAGAGCGCCGAAAAACGCCGGATCTCTCTAAAAGAACGGCGGTTCGCGCTTGACCTTTCCCGTTGCAGTGCGCGGGAGTTCGGGGACCACATCGATGTGGCGCGGGCATTTGTAGCCGGCCAAACGTTCGCGGGCCCATTGCCGGAGGTGCTCGGGATCCAGCGGGAAGCCGTGCGTGCCGACGACCATGGCTCTAACCTCCTGGCCCCACTCGTCGTGCTGCGCGCCGTACACCGCCGCCTCCGCCACCGCCGGATGCGAGACGAGCACACGCTCGACCTCCTGCGGATACACGTTCACCCCGCCGGTGATGATCGTGTCGTGCAGGCGGCCGGAGAGGTAGAGGTAGCCATCGGCATCGACACGTCCGAGATCGCCAACTGTGAATGCGATTGCGTCTCCGAATCTTCTCCACGCGCGCCGGGTGGCTGCTTCCTGACCCCAGTATTCGAATCTCTCCGGGTTCGGGTCGGCGATCCACACGAGCCCCGTGGCCCCCAGTGGCAACTCCGACCCCTCTTCGGAGGTAACGATGATGCGTCCGCCGGGGGGCGGGGTCCCGACGCTCCCCGGCTTACGTAGCCATTCCGCAGATGAGATGCGTGTTGCCTGCCCTTCAGTCGAGCCGTAGAACTCCCACACGGATCCCTCGGGGAACAGCTCCAAGACGCGCCGTTTCGTCTCCTCCCGGATTGGTGCGCCGGCATGCGCGAGCAGCCTCATCGACGAGGTGTCGTGACGTGCGAGCGCCACATCACCGAGGGACAGAATTCGCTCCAGGTGTGTCGGCACCATGAAGGTGCTGGTTATCCCGAAAAGCTCCACGGCGGCGAGTGTCTCGGCCGCATCAAAGCGCTCTTGCAATACCACTGTTCCCCCCGCTTCGAGTGCCCGAATTGAGAACCGCAGCGGAGCCGAGTGGGCCAGCGGCGAACAAACGAGATGCACATCGTCGGAGTTGAGCCCCCACAGGCGAATGAAGTCGATAGAACGTTTCCCTGCGAGGTCCTCAGATGCAGGCAGTACCCAGACGCCCTTGGGTGTGCCGGTTGTCCCGGATGTGTAGTGCATTGGCCGGCCGAGAACGACGTCGGCGATCGGTGCCGGTGACGCGTCGTGAAGCAGGCGTTCGTACGCGTCGCCGAACGTGATGGTTTGTTCGAGTGATGGTGACTCGAATGGTCGGTCAGTGAACAGCCACCGGGCTCCCGAATCCTCGATCAGAAACTCGATCTCGGGGGCGGTCAGAAGGACGTTTACCGGTACCGGCACGATCCCGGCGCGCAATGCCGCAGATGCCAACTCCAGCACCTCCGGCCGGTTCGCGCCGAGGATCGCGACTCGATCCCCGCGTTCCAGGCCCTCGGCGCGGAAGACCCCGGCGATCGCCCTCGATCGTTCGTCGAGCTCACCGAACGACTGTCCGTAGCGACCCATCACCACGGCGGTGGCGTCGGGCGCCGATCGGGCGGCTTCTCCGATGCCCGGCATCGTCACCCCTGCGGATGGACCGAGGCGCCCAGGAACCCTCGGGCGAGGGGAGGACAGTATGGCGGCGTCCCGCCGGCGTCGGTGCCGCGGAGGTCGGCCCGGGGTTGGAAGCGGAGCCACTCGACGATGCTGCCGGTGAGGCGGTAGTACCACGCCAGCTGCGCGATCCCGATCAGCACGAACAGCCAAAAACCGCCACGCTCGCCGGTGACGGCAAAGGATGCGATCCCGTACACGATCGTCAGCGCGGCGATCCCGGCGGCATTCCATGACAGGGATCGGGCCACTCGGGCGGAGCCCGCCGCTCGCATCGAGGGCTCTTCCTCGAGTGCCACCTCGACTCTCTCGGGTCTCAGGATCATGCCGCCCGCATAGGCAGCCTGCGCAACGGCGACAATCGCCAGCAACCGCAGTGCCCATCCGGCCGCGGATCCTTGGAGCAGAGCGTTTCTTTCGAGCACGGCGACAAAAGACCCGGGGAGCCGAAAAACGGCGAGGGTGACCACACCAAGGGCCGCCGCAGTGATGGCGAACGGCTCCCTCGCCCTGACCGGCTCGTCGCTCGTCGCATCACCCGACATATCGACCAATCCGGGCCGGAGGCGACTTTCGAATGCCTGGCGGGGACCAGTGGGCCCGCAAGCGGCCGGACGATTCCCATGTAACCACCCAACTCGCGAACAGGGAGGGCCGCGAATTAACGCTCGGTGTCTGACCCGTCCGATCGATCGGGATTCCTGGGCGTCGCACGACTACGATGATCGCACCATGGATCGGCGGTCCGACACGCTCCTCGTACACATGCTCATGGCGCGCGACGAAGACGCGCTCCGGACGGCCATCGACACCTACGGGCGACTGGTGTTCGGTGTCGCCAGCCGTATCCTCGGTGAAGCGTCCCTCGCCGAGGAGGTCGCGCAGGACACCTTTGTTGCATTGTGGCGGAGGCCGGGAGCTTTCGATCCATCGCGGGGGAGCCTCCAGTCCTTTCTTGCAGGCGTTGCGCGCAACAAGGCCGTGGACGTTGTACGGCGGGAGGAATCGCTGCGCAGAACGAAGGATTCCCTTCTGGCGGAGGTCGAGGCGACCGTGAGCGAAGGTACCGACACGGGCGCATCGGCAGAAATCGAGGACCGAGACGCCGTGGTTGCGGCTTTGGGCAAGCTGTCGCCGGTGCAGCGCGAGGCAATCGTGCTCGCATATTTTGGCGGGAGGACATATCGGGAGGTGGCAGCAGAACTCGGGATTCCCGAGGGGACGGCGAAGACGCGCCTGCGCGATGGACTGATCAGGCTCCGAGAACTTATGGCGAGCACCACAGAGGGTTGACGAGATGACCGAAGAACGACACGACGAATTGAAGGCGCTTATTGCGCCGTATGTTCTCGGCGCGGTTCCCCTCGAAGAGGAAGAGGAGATCCGGGCGCACCTGTTGTCGTGTGAGGAGTGCATGCGCGAGGCCGACGAGTATTCGGCTGCGAGCGCCAACCTCGCTCTGGCGGCAGAGCCGAAGCCGCTCCCCGACGGATTTGCCGACAACGTCATCGCCTTGGTCAAAGAGGAGACCCCCACGGCGCCGGCAGCGGCCAAACGTCCGGCGCGCCGGTGGTTTTCCCTGCCGGCATTTGGGATCGCGGCGGTCCTGGTTGTGGCAGCCGTCTTGTCCGGCGTGCTCGTGAACGTGATGGGTGATCTCCGGGAGGAGCGCCGCATCACGGCAGCCCTGCTGCGCGGCGACGCGATAAGGCTCGAGGGAGAAGGGGCCGCGGCCGCCGTCGTTCAGGAGACGGGCGGCGCGCTGTTCGTGGCGCGAGACCTGCCGCGCGCGCCGGGCGACGACATCTACCAGCTCTGGTTCCTGGGCGGGGAGCAGCCGGTAAGCGCCGGCACGTTCGAGGCCTCCGAGGGCCGGGTCGTTCTCCGCACCGGCCTGTCGCTCGAGGGCGTGAGCGGCGCCGCGGTGACCGTCGAGCCGCCGGGCGGCTCCGACCAACCGACCAGCGACCCAGTCCTTAGCTCCGCTTAAAGGCGCCGCGGGTCGTCAAATGTGCGTTCGCCTACGCCCGGCGTGGGTAACGGACATCTCATAAATGACGACCGCCGTCACTGTTGTTTTTAATCCCGGCTCGGGCCAGAGCGACGACTCGCTCCAGGACGAAGTCGTTCATGAGCTCGCCAGACTGGGTGAGGTCCACCGCATCGAGCCCTCCAGCGAGGGGACGTTCACCGAGGACGTGCGCGCCGGAACCGAGGGCGCCGACCTGGTGGTGGCGGCGGGCGGAGACGGCACCGTGAACATGACGGTCAACGCGCTCGAGGATCGCCTGACGCAAGTCGCCTTCGCCGTCGTCCCGCTCGGTACGGGAAACGACTTCGCCCGAACGCTGGGGCTGCCCTCGGATCCGCTCGAAGCGGCGCATGCGCTGACTACTGGGACCCGGGAGGTGGACGTCGGCCTGGTTTCCGGCGGCACCCTCCGGCGCCTGTTCGTGAACGGTTGTCTCGGAGGGTTTCCCGTCAAGTCCAATCAGGCGATCGACGCCGATCTCAAACGAAAGCTCGGCCCGCTCGCCTTCGTCGTCGGTGGAGCTAAGGCGCTCGCAGACCTGGATCAATCGACGGTCGTCGTAAACGGGCAACGGATCATCGACTGCATCGCAGTGGGCGTCGGCAACAGCCGGACCGCCGGGGGCGGGATCGCGATGTGGCCCTGCGCCCTCCCGGATGACGGCCACCTCGACTTGTGCGCGCTGTCGGCAACCTCGATACCCGACGCCGTGAGGCTCGGCGCGAAGGTCAAAGGTGGCAACCACCAGGATGCCGAGGGGACCGTCATGATCCGCGGCCCGGAGTTCAGCGTCGGCGCCGATCCCCCGATGGAGTTCAACGTCGACGGCGAGCTGGTGGGCCTACGAACCCCGGCGCGCTTCGAGATCTTGGGTCGCGCGCTCTTTCTGTCTGCTGAGTGACTCGCAATCCGAACCACTGAGCAGACAGAAAAAGTAGCTACGGCTCGCGCTCGGCGAGATCCAAGCCCATGATCACGTAGGGCTCCGTCCGGTTCGAGAACATCATCCAGTCGTTCAGGACGATCCACCCGCGCGCCTTGTAGAAACTCAGAGCCGACAGGTTCGCCTTCTGCGTCGAGAGCAACGATGTGCTCTGCTGCAGGCCTGCCAGCAGCGTGTCGTGCAGTCGACCGCCGATGCCCTGTGACTGGAATTCGGGAACGACCGCCAGTTCCGCGAACTCGAAGCAGTCGTCCAGCCACCGGTTCCAGGCGTGGCCTCCAAGACTCGCGGCCACGCTCTGGCGCCACCACCCGCCGGGCACGCTTGCGTATCCATAGGCGAATCCCACGGCATCGGCTCCCTCAACTGCGACACAGAGCCGGAAGTCGGGATTCCCCGCTTGCTGCACGAGGCGGTCGCCGAGGGTCGGAACGTTTGCCGCTCCGGGGTGAAAGAGCGTGCCCGTCCAGGCTCGGTCGTAGACATCGATGACCTGGTCGCGCTTCGAGGCCGCGTCGCGTGGTCCACACTTCTGGATCTCCACCTGGGCGACCTTACCCCGAGGCCCCTACTTCCTCCCGAGTAGCTCGTACGCGATTATCGAGGCCACCTCCCGGGTCAACTCGCGCGCCTTTGTAGCTCGGCTGCGGTTGAGCGAGATATAGGACGCGGGGCTCGTGTAGACGTCGGTGAACCCAAGATCTATCGCGATCCTTTTTATGCGTTCGGAGTGCATGGGGTCGGACACCAGCATTACTGATCCGATTTGGCGTGTCTGGGCGATTCCCCAAACGTTCTGCAGACTCTCGTATGACGTGCGGCCGTTGTTCTCGTTGATGATGTTCCTCGATGGGACGCCGCGTTCGACCAAATACAGTTCGCCCGCCTCGGATTCCGTGAAGCGATCGCCGGCTCGCTTTCCGCCGGTGACGATTACGGTGCGAGAGAACCCTTGCTCGTACAGATAGGCAGCTTGATCCAATCGGGCCTTGAATATCGGCGACGGAGTGCCGTTGTATTGCGCAGCACCGAGCACCACGATGGCATCGGCGGTGTGGTTCTCGTCCTGATGGGACTGGCGCCACACCTGGTAGCCGAGCCACGCGGGATAGGCGATGGCGGCCAGCAGGAGAGCCGCCAGCAAGCGCGGCCCTCCCGCTCGAAGGTAACGCGTCGTGCGTCCAACTCTTGCCATTTAAATCTGCGCGGGGAGAATCAGAACGACTCGAAGAGTGCGGCTCGCTTGACTTCCTGAATCGCCTGGGTGACCTTGATGCCGCGCGGGCAAGCATCGCTGCAATTGAACGCCGTGCGGCACTTGAACGCCCCATTCTTAGTCGACAGTATCTCCAGCCGCTCCGCGCGCCCCCGGTCGCGCGAATCGAATATGAACCTATGAGCATTCACGATAGCTGCCGGCCCGACGTACTCTTCGTCGGACCAGAAGATCGGGCACGCCGTGGTGCATGCGGCGCACAAGATGCATTTGGTGGTGTCGTCGAACCGCTCGCGGTCCTCAGGGCTCTGGTACCGCTCCCGTGCGGGTTCGTGTTCCGTCTCGTCCACGATGAGCCACGGCTTGACCGCCCGGTACCCCGCAAAGAACGGCTCCATGTCCACGATCAGGTCTCTGTGTACCGGCAGACCTCGGATCGGTTCGACCACGATGGGCTGCTCGAGGTCCCTGACCAGAACCTTGCATGCAAGCGCGTTGACTCCATTGATCACTACGGCGTCCGAGCCGCAGATCCCGTGGGCGCACGAGCGCCGGACGGCGAGGCTGCCGTCCTGGTACCACTTCACGTAGTGGAGGAGGTCGAGTATCCGGTCCGTGGGATCCGCCTCGACCTTGTAATCCTCGAAGTGCGGGGCGGAGTCCGTCTCGGGGTTGTAACGGAGCACCCTGAGGTTGACTTCCATACCTCAGTACTTCCTTTCAACAGGCTCGTACCGTCCTAAAGTCACGTCCTTGTACGCGAGGCGGATCTCGTCATCCCGTGTGCGAGTTATGAACGTGTGTTTCATCCAGTGGTCGTCCTCGCGCAGCTGATGGTCCTCGCGATAATGCGCCCCGCGGCTTTCGGTGCGAGCGCGGGCGGAGATCACCGTGGCCTCTGCCATGTCGATCAGGTAACCGAGTTCGATGTGCTCGACGAGTTCGGTGTTGAAGATCTTGCTGCGGTCCTTGACCCGCGCCCTGTCGAACCGTTTGCGCAGGTTCTCGAGCGTCCCCAGTACTTGGGTGAGGGACTCCTCCGTGCGATGGACCGAGGCTTTGTCCATCATCTCGTCCTGCATCTCGGCCCTGATGTGCGCCGTGGGTTCTTCGTTCTCACCGTCCATGAATGAGTTGAGCCACTCCTCAACGGGCTTGTGAACATCTTCGGGGATTTCAGGAAGGCGGTTCGCGAGCGCGTACTCTGCCATGTTGAGACCACCGCGTTTGCCGAACACAACGATGTCGAGCAACGAGTTCGTTCCCAGGCGATTGGCGCCGTGCACGGAGACGCAGGCACACTCGCCGGCCGAATAGAACCCGGGGACCACGGTCCCTCTGTGGTCGTGGAGCACCTCGGCCTCGACGTTCGTCGGGATGCCCCCCATCGCGTAGTGAGCAGTCGGGACGATCGGGACCGGCTCCTTGATCGGATCTACTCCAAGGTAGGTGCGTGCGAACTCAGTGATGTCCGGGAGTTTGGACTCCACCACCTCGGGATCGACCTCCGTGAGGTCCAACAGGATGTAGTCCTTGTTGGGGCCTGCGCCACGGCCCTCCTTGATCTCGAAGAACTCGGCGCGCGACACCATGTCGCGTGGTGCGAGGTCCTTGATCGTCGGCGCATAGCGCTCCATGAAGCGCTCGCCGTCGGCGTTCCGGAGGATCCCGCCTTCGCCGCGAGCCGCCTCCGAGAGCAGGATGCCCAGCCGGTACAGGCCCGTCGGATGGAACTGGAAGAACTCCATGTCCTCCAGCGGGAGCCCCTTGCGGTAGACGACTCCCGGCCCGTCGCCGGTCAGGGTATGTGCGTTCGATGTGATCCGGTACATGCGTCCGAATCCGCCGGTCGCGAACAGAACCGACTTTGCCCGGAACACGTGGATCTCACCGGTAGCGATCTCGTAAGCGATGATCCCGCCGCACACGCCGTCGCTCATGATGAGATCCAGCACGAAGAACTCGTTGAAGAACTCGACGCCCTGCTTTGTGCATTGCTGGAACAGTGTCTGGAGGATCATGTGCCCGGTGCGGTCGGCCGCGTAGCACGCCCGCTTCACCGGCGCTTCGCCGTGGTTGCGGGTATGTCCGCCGAACCGGCGCTGGTCGATCTTCCCGTCGGGGGTTCGGTTGAACGGCAGTCCCATGCGTTCGAGTTCCAGGACCGAGTCGACCGCCTCCTTGCACATGATGTCCACCGCGTCCTGATCCGCCAGGAAGTCGGAGCCTTTCACCGTGTCGAAGGCGTGCCACTCCCATGAGTCGTCTTCAACGTTGGCGAGGGCTGCACACATCCCTCCCTGAGCCGCTCCGGTGTGGGAGCGGGTGGGATAGAGCTTGGAGACGACCGCCGTCTTAACCCGCTTGCTGGATTCGAGGGCGGCCCTGAGACCGGCACCCCCTGCCCCGACGATGACGGAGTCGTAGATATGAACTTGGGCCACGCTACCCGCCGACGTTGGGGTCAAAGGTGACCAGAACAGCCGTCCCCAGGATCATCAGGATGGCAGCCGTGGCGTAAAGGGTGCCCTTGATGGCGGCGCGGAAGCCGGGCCGGCGGACGTAGTCGTCGATGACGATTCGGAGCCCGTTCGTCCCATGTAGCAGCCCGAGGAAGAGCATCACCCAGTCGAACGACTTCCAGCCCACGTTGTCCAGGCGCTCGGCGACGAAGGCGAAGTTGACCCTCTCAACCCCCGAGTCCACGAGGTGCATGATGTAGAGGTGGATCAGGACGAGGAAGACCAGGATTACTCCTGAGATCCTCATGAAGAACCACCACCACACTTCGCGCGAGGAGGGCCGGCGGGCCTCGAACGCGTGGGGTTTGTGCTTCCGGTAGATCTGCTCAACCGTGGCCATATTTGGGGGGAATCCTAACCGGCCGCCGCTCGACATAGCATGTTCTTGTGACCAAGGATCGGAGCACCGATTCAGGCATCGAGACACAGCGCGTCTACGGACCCGCCGACACGGCCGCGGATCCAGAGAAGTCGCTCGGCGCGCCGGGCGAGTATCCGTTCACCCGAGGGATCCATCCGGGCATGTACCGGGACCGCCTGTGGACCATGCGGCAGTACGCCGGATTCGGGAGTGCCGAGGAGACCAACAGGCGCTTCCGGTACCTCCTGGAGGCGGGCCAGACCGGTCTTTCCGTCGCTTTCGACCTCCCCACTCAGATGGGGTACGACTCGGACCACCCAATGGCCGCCGCGGAGGTCGGCCGCGTCGGGGTCGCCATCGATTCGCTCGCCGACATGGAGGCGCTCTTCGACTCCATCCCCTTAGGCGAGGTATCGACGTCGATGACCATCAACGCAACCGCGGCAATCCTGCTGCTCCTCTACGAACTCGTCGCCGAGAAGCAGGGCGTGCCGCGCGAGTCGGTGACCGGCACCACGCAGAACGACATCCTGAAGGAGTACACGGCGCGCGGCACATACATCTACCCGCCCAAGCCGTCGATGCGAATCGTCACCGACCTCTTCTCTTACTGCGGCGAGAACCTGCCGCGCTGGAACACGATCTCGATCAGCGGCTACCACATGCGCGAAGCAGGAGCCACGGCCGTCCAAGAGGTAGCGTTCACACTCGCCGACGGGATCGCCTACGTTCAGGCGGCGGTCGATGCCGGCCTCGACGTCGATCGTTTCGGGCCGCGGCTTTCATTCTTCTTCGCTTGTCACATGAACTTCTTCGAGGAGGTGGCGAAGTTCCGAGCCGCCCGCCGGTTGTGGGCCCGCATCATGAAGGAACGTTTCGGCGCTCAGAATCCGAAATCGATGATGCTTCGTTTCCACACGCAGACCGGTGGAGCGACGCTCACGGCGCAACAGCCTGAGAACAACATCGTCCGGACGGCGCTCGAGGGGCTTGCGGCGGTTCTCGGAGGGACGCAGTCACTGCACACGAACTCGTTCGATGAGGCCCTGGCGCTCCCGAGTGAGAAGGCGGCAACGATCGCACTTCGCACTCAGCAGGTGATCGGATACGAGTCGGGCGTCGTCGACTCGGTCGATCCTCTCGGAGGCTCGTGGTTCGTCGAGAGCTTGACCGACGAGATCGAAGAGCGCGCCGGCGAGTACCTGGACCGCATCGACGCGCTCGGCGGTGCCGTTGAGGCCATCGAGCAGGGGTGGATGAAACACGAGATCGAGGAAGCCGCCTATCGGATCGCCCAGGACGTCGAGTCCGGGGAGCGCGTCGTGGTGGGAGTGAACCGCTTCTCCGTACATCACGAGGAGCCGATGGAAATCCAGGAATTCGATCCGGAGCTGCAGCGCCGGCAGGTCGAGCGCACCGAGGGCATCCGCAGGGAACGGGATCAAGCGGTTGCGGACGCTGCCTTGAAGTCGTTGGAGGAGGCCGCTCGGGGCGACGACAACCTGCTCTACCCGATGCGGGAGGCGCTGGCCGCGTACGCCACGCTCGGAGAGGTCTCGGATGTTCTGCGCGGGGTGTTCGGCGAGTACGAGCCGGCGCACTGACGGTGGGCGTCGATCGTGTCGCCGTCATAGGCGCCACCGGGGACGAAGGTTTCGGGCTTGCGCAGCGATGGGCAGCGGCTGGGACCGAGGTGATCATCGGCTCGCGCGACCAGGGGCGCGCCGACGAGGCCGCCGAAAGACTTCGTTCAAAGGTCGCGGGAGCAAACGTTTGGGGGTCGCTCAACCCGGCGGCGGCGGCCGAGTGCGATGTCGTGGTGGTCACCGTTCCGTTCGCCGGTCAGGCGGGGATCTATCGTTCTATTGCGGAATCGATCGCGGAGGACGCAGTCGTAGTCGATTGCACGGTCCCCCTCGCAGCGGCTATCGGAGGGCGCGCATCGCGGACGCTCGGCGTATGGGAGGGCTCGGCCGCTCAGCAGGCCGCCGCAATCCTGAAGGGACGCGGGAACCTGTTCGCTGCGTTCCACACCCTGTCGGCGTCCGCGCTCGACCGGCTGGAGGAGTCGCTCGACGAAGATGTGCTGGTGTGCGGCGGCAGCCGCTCGGGGAAAGACGTCGTCCGGGAACTCGTAGAGGCAATACCGGGACTGCGGTATGTGGACGCCGGGCCTCTCGAGAACGCTCGGATCGTCGAGCCCCTAACTGCGCTGCTGATCGGCATCAACCGGCGCTACAAGACGACCGCGGGGATACGGATCACCGGTCTTCCGGAGTAGAAGCACGCACCTGGGGAACCGGCGCTGTGATTTCGCGATCCGGAGGGAAGAGCGACACCCCGCGGCGCTTGCGATCTCGCACGACATTGATTGCGGCTCCATAGAGGATCACCTGACCGAAGAACCCCAGCCAGACAAGAAGCAGGACCACGGAAACGAGTGATCGCGGCAGAACCGAGATGCCCGCCGAGTTCTCCGCCCAGAATGCAAATGCCCGTTTCAGCAGTTCGATGCTCAGAGCCCCGACGATCGCCCCACGCATTTGGCTCCCGAGGGTCAACCGGCGCGCCGGGAGGGCGCGATACAGAAGCAACAGCACAAGGAACAATGAAAGCGGGCTGGCGATCAGCTCGATTCTTGTTGCGATCGGCGTGGCGGAAGACCCGAGGGCCACGCGGGTCAGATATGCAACCCACAACGTGACCCCGACCGAGCCGAGTAGGACAATGCCGAGCAGCAAGACAACCGTGAAGTTCAGGAGCTTCTGCCCGAACGGATTCCGGCCGGACGGCACCTCCCACATTGTGTTGAGGCATGCGGTCAGCGCGCCGACGAATCCCGAACCGGCGTAACCCACGGTGACGAGACCAAGGATCCCGAAAGCACCACGCGATTCGATGAGCTGGCTCAGGACCTCTTCCGCTCCGATTCCGGGAAAGACCTGCTGCACCGCATCTTCGAGCGTGCGGCGGATGCTGTCGCTTCCTTGTGACAGCGTCCCAACAATTGAGCCGGTGATCATCAGCAACGGCAGGATGGACAGAAACGTGTAGTACGCCATGCTCCCGGCGAGAAGAGCGCCCTGACCGCGCGAGTAGGTCTGGATCACCGCCCACGGATAGCGAGTGAAACGATTGTGGCTCAGCTTTTTGTACAGGCCGTCCACGGCCGACGCCAGACGATGTTCGACGCGCCGAAGCCACGGAACTTCCATGGGGCAACAATGCCAGGAACCGTCAGCGCGTGGAGCTCAGGTCGCGCAGGAGTTTGTGGATCTCCTTGGCGCCGCGCACAGCGAGTAGATCGTCGAGATCGTCCCCGGCGGTGACGAGAGGTCCCTCGGCATTGGTTACGAGGGCCAGGAGACCGTCGTCCGACGTCCCGTCGTCAGATTCGTCTTCGGCCTCGTCGAGGGCGGCGGTCGGCTCTTCTTCTGCAGAGTCCTCATCCGAATCGGAGGTGGATGGCTCGGCTACAGAGGAGGTTTTGGGTGGGGAGGCCGCGACGGTGTTCTCGGCGGGGGTCGCCGCTGCTTCGGCCACGGCGTGGAGCTCGGCGATGAGGCTCCTCGAGTTGGCGGCCGCCTGTTCCAGGGTGGTTGGGCTGTCGAGGATGGGGTCTTCGGAGGCCTTGTCGTCCACCGGCTCCGGGTCATTGGATACGGGCTCTCCCGCGACTACCGTTCGGTCCCGGCCGTGCTGTTTGGCCGCCTGCAGGGCGGCCAGGGCACGGTCGACGAAGTGTTTGGTGGATTCGCCCTTTTTCCACTGGGCAAGTCCGATCGAGCACGTCTGCAGGTCCGACGTTGCCACCCGCAGGCGCTCGACCACCTCGTGCGCCTGCTCGGCGGTACACGCCGGGAGCGCTACCCCGAAGCCGTCGCCGTCCAATCTGCCGAGGAGGTCACCGGAGCGGAGCTCTCGGCGCCACGCGGCAACCGAACGCCGAAGGACGTCGTCGCCGGCGTCGGCACCGAAGCGCTCGTTGAACTTGTGGAAGGCATCGAAGTCGATGATGCAGACCGTGAGCGCCTCCCCGGTGCGTGTGGCTCGAATCAGCTCACGCTCGAGAGTGGTCTCCCACCCTCTGCGGGTGATCGCCCCCGTGAGGCGGTCTCCGTTGGTCAGTTCTTCGAGCATGGCTGCCTGGCGCCGGATCCTGATCACGAGGCGCTGGACCGTGAGGCACACCGCCGGCGTGACGATTACGGCGAGCAGCGAGTGCTGGAGGCCGGCGGAGGAAGATGCGCCGGTGATGAACAGAACCGCTGCTGCGGCGACGAAGCCAACCAGGAGCTGGCCCCGCGTTCCGTACAGGGCGAGCCACACCAGGGGCAGGAGCAACAGCGGGATATAAGAGGACGTGGAGCCGTCCGTCCCCATTCGCATGAGGGCGATCACGCCGATGTAGGCGAGGGGAGGCAGGGCCCGGAAAAGGCGCGGGAGACGATCCCACGGGAACAGTGCGATTACCAGCGCCGAGACGGCGAGGAGAGCTCCCGCAGCTGCCATCCATTCGGCTTTCGGCGAGGCGCCCGAGGGCACAAGGGCCAAGAGGTAGCCGGCCACGGCTGGGACGCCTAGGGTCGCGACCTTTCGACCGAAGCCGGAGCCAGATGGGGACGGGACGGGAAAATCTGTGCTCACACTTCGGTATCGGCGGGGAGCGCCCGGCTCACCATTAGCACTTTCCAGGATATGTCAGTAGTCAGAAATAACTACACGGACTGGTGTCGGCTCCCCGGGCTCTTCTTGGCGCGTTCGACCACGTATTTGGTGGTCCGCGCGCCAAAGAAGCTTTGCCACTAGGCTGCCGGGTCGTGCGCCTGGCGCTGATATCGGACATCCACGGCAACGACATCGCCCTCGAAACGGCTTTGAACGCCATCGACCGGGACGTCGTTGATGAAATTATCTGTCTCGGCGACGTGGCCGGGACCGGTCCCAACGCCGGGACTGCCGCTCAACCGCGCACGACATTGGAGCGTCTGCTGGCTCTCGGCGCACGGGTCGTCATGGGGAATGTCGATTCATACATGCTTCACGCCGACTCCATGGAGTCGCCTGAAGACGAGATGATGGCCAGGTACTGGGACATCGACAAGTGGTGCGCCGAGCAACTGACCGCTGCCGACCGAACCTTCATGCAGAGCTTCCAGCCGACGCTTGAGGTGGACCTTGGCGATGGCATGTCGGCGCTCTGCTACCACGGCTCTCCCGCCTCGTTCGACGATCCGATCACACCGACGACGCCTGATGATGAGCTTGGGCGGTGGCTGGATGGTCACAATCATGCGATCTTCGCCGGGGGTCACACGCACTTCGCGATGGTGCGCCGGTTTGGATCGGCGTACGTGATCAATCCCGGCAGTGTCGGGATGGCGTACGACCGCACCCACCCAGCCGAGGACATCCATTTCGCGGGGTGGGCGGAGTACGCAGTCGTCACCGTCGGGGGGAATGGCGTTTCGATCGACCTGCGGCGCGTCGCCTACGACAAGTCGTTGGTGGTGGATGCGATCCGAGCATCGGGGATGCCGCACGCCGACTGGCTCGCATCCGAATGGGCGCGCTGACTCGACTCTGAGATGGCAATCAACCACGATATTTCACGGCTAATTGCCATTTCAGCTCAGACTCTCTCGCCGAGCACCTTGATGATGAGCCGTTTGTTCCGCTGCCCGTCGAATTCGCAATAGAAGATCGCCTGCCACGGCCCGAGGTCGAGGCGGCCGTCCGTGACCGGCACTATCACCTGGTGGTGCACCAGAAGATTCTTGAGGTGCGCGTCTCCGTTGTCCTCTCCGCCGCGGTGGTGGCGGTAGTCGCCGGGATCGGGGCTCAGTGCCTCCGCCACCTCATTGGCCGGTTCCTTCCACGACGGCGGAGCGATCTTGTCGAGCCACTCGAGCGCGTCGGCTTGAATCCCCGGCTCGTCGTCGTTGACCCACACGCCGGCGGTGATGTGCATTGCAGAAACCAAAACGAAGCCCTCTCCGATCCCAGACTCATCCACCGCCGCCTGAACGTCCTGAGTAATGCGAATGAACTCGCGCCGTTGATCGGTGTTGAAGGTCTTGTAAACGGTGTGCGCCGTCACCAATCTCTCCCTTCTAGGCGGTCCCTTGTTCTTTCGCTGATTCCCCCGAAAACGTGCTTGATTCGCGGAAAGAACGAGCTACGGCGCGCCGAGCTCGTACACGTAGCCCATCAAGTTCACGCCCGGCGCCGGGGCCCAGTCGCGCTCGGGCGCACGTTTGAAGCCGAGGCGCGGATAGATGCGCCCCGCCGTTGCCATCCACGGAGTCGAATGTAGTACCACGCGGGCCCGGCCCTCCAAGCGCGCTCGATCGAGACAGGCTCGGACCAGGGCGGTGCCCACGCCGCGTCCCTGCGCTTGCGGAGCGACGGCCAGCATCCGAATACCGGCCGCGTCTGGATCATCGAACTCCGCGTAAGGCCCGAGCCCCGGAACGTAGGTGATCGCCCCCAGGACCGAGTCTCCCTCGGCCGCGACGAGGACAACCGCGTCGCGAGCGCGCCCGGCGACGTCGCGCAGCGAGGGGACGTACGAGGAGTTGAAGTGGCTTCCATCACCGACGGAGTCCGCACTGCCGTTGCGCCGAGCTTCCTCGACATACGCCGTGACGGTGATGTCGGCGATGATTTCGTACTCACTTGCCGCGGCCGTCCGGATCTCCACTGCTACTTGATGGTTGCGATCGAGGCCCCGGTATCGACCGCCTGGCCCGCCGATACATTCAACTTTGCGACCACTCCTGCTTCATGGGCCAGGATCGAGTTCTCCATCTTCATTGCCTCGAGGACGCAAATGGTGTCACCGGCCTCGACCTGATCCCCCTCGGACACGAGCACCTTGACGATCGTGCCCTGCATCGGGGCAATGAGGGTCTCGCCGGACCCTCCGGCGACGGCGCCGGCCTTTTTTGGGGGCTTCGGTTTACTTGGCATGACCATGCTGTCGAGGCGTTCCCTTACGCGCACCGAGAACCGCTTCCCTTCGACCTCCACCTCGAAGTCGCGCAACAGGACCTCGGGCTCTCCCGGTACGGGGGCCGGTGCTGCCGGCGCCCCCAGGTCGCTCAAGTCCATCTCACGCTCCACAGTCCCCGTGTGATAGTCGCCGCTCACGAATCGTTCATCGGCGAGCATCAAACGATGGAACGGGATCGTGGTCTTCACACCTTCGATCTCGTACTCGGCTAGTGCGCGGAGCATGCGCCGGCGCGCCTCGTCGCGTCCCGCTCCGTAAGTGATCACTTTGGCGACCATGGGGTCGTACGCCTGCGGGATCAGAGCATTCGGCTCGAGTCCCGAATCGACTCGCACACCGGGGCCCGATGGTTCCCGGTACGTCCCGACGGTTCCCGGCGCCGGCATGAAGTTCTTCGCCGGGTCTTCCGCATTTATGCGGCATTCGATCGCGTGCGCTTTGAGTGGGATGTCGGCCTGAGAAAAGCCCAGCGGCTCCCCGGCGGCTATAAGGAGTTGCGCGTTCACTAGATCGATGCCCGTCGCGAGTTCGGTAACGGGGTGCTCGACCTGGAGCCTGGTGTTCATCTCGAGAAAGTAGAAGGTCGTCCCATCCGCATCGAGGAGGAACTCGCACGTCCCGGCGTTCCGGTATCCAACTTGTTTCGATACCCGCGCCGCGGCCTCCATGATCGCCTCCCTCACCGCGGGTTGAAGCGCCGGTGACGGAGACTCCTCGACCAGCTTCTGGTGGCGCCTTTGGAGGGAGCAGTCGCGCTCGGGGAAACTCAGTACGGCGCCGGATGCATCGCCGAGCACCTGGACCTCGATGTGGCGCGGCCGCTCGAGGTACCGCTCGATGTAGACGTCTGGAGAGGAGAAGTAGGCCTGCGCCTCCCGGGCTGCTCCGGCGAGCGCCTCCTCGATCTCACCCTCGCCCCGGACGACACGAAAGCCTTTTCCGCCACCTCCAGCCGATGCCTTGATGGCGAGGGGAAGTCCATGTTCTTGGGCGAACGACATAACCTCGTTCGGACTCGTCACCGGCCGGGGGGTACCGGGCACGGTAGCGACCCCTGCGTCGGCAGCAGCGGCTCGGGCGGCGGTCTTGTCGCCCATCGTTCGAATGACATCGGGCTGGGGTCCGACCCACACGAGGCCTGCGTCGATTACCGCCTGAGCGAAATCTCCGTTCTCGGCCAAGAAGCCGTAGCCGGGATGGACGGCGGAAGCGCCGGAACGTTTGGCCGCCTCGATGATCGCCGGAATGTTCAGGTAGGACTCGGACGCCGGCCCGGGGCCGACGTTGACTGCCTGATCGGCATGCCGGGTGTGGACGGCCGAGACGTCCAGATCCGAATAGATCGCAACCGTCTCGATGCCGATGTCCGAGCACGCTCGCATCACGCGCACGGCGATCTCTCCCCGGTTGGCGACCAGCAGTCTCTTGAACACGGCCGTACATCCTACGAACTGTTTCAGTCGTGGTCTCGGTGGATCAGAATTGGCCGATGGCTGGGGACCTCGATCAGCAGACGCTCGAACGAGAGCTGGCAGGCATCGCCGGGCCGGTGCGCTACGTGGAGGAGACCGGTTCCACCAACTCCGATGCCCTCGATTGGGCCGCCGAGGGCGCGCCCGAAGGCGCGATAGTCGTGGCCGAAAATCAGGCGGCGGGACGGGGACGTTGGGGCCGGAGCTGGGAGTCCGTTCCCGGGACGTCCCTGTTGTTCTCCCTTGTGCTGCGACCCGGGCCGGAGGCGATTGGGTTGTTGACCACTCTTGCCGGTGTCGGCTGCGCCGCCGGTATCAGAGCGCTCACCGGGCTCGAACCGGGTCTCAAGTGGCCCAACGACGTGATCCTGCGAGACCGAAAGGTGGCCGGAATCCTCGTCGAGACGCGTGTGGCCGGATCGGAGGTCACGGGCGCCGTCGTTGGTATCGGGCTGAACGTCTCGTCCCGGCCCGAGGACTTCTCTGCGGAGGTATCCGAGACCGCCACCAGCCTCGCCGTCGAACTCGAGGCCGCCGGGCGCGGTGGACCTCTGGGTCGGCCTGCCTTGCTCGCGGGGATCCTCAGGCAGATCGATCAGCGCTACAGGGAGTGGGCGCCGCAGCGTTTGCTCGGAGAGGCGACCGAAAAATCGATCATCCTCGGCCGGTCGGTGCGAGTCCGGGGCCCGCAGGGCGACGTCATGGAGGGGGTAGCGCGCCGGCTGACTCGGACCGGAGCGCTCGAACTCGAGGCCGGCGGGACGCTCGCCGTGGTCGAATCCGGCGAGGTCGAGCGGCTCGACGCTCCGTAATCCGAGTGTGGCGGAGGCGCGCCGCGGCGGCGCGCCGCGCCCAGATGGCACTCGCCCGGGTTCAGTTGCCATCTCGGGTCCGGGGCCCGCCTCCCATTAGGATTCAGTCGATGAGTACCGCAGGGCGCCGCAACGAGGACCTCGCCGCCGCGGCCGAGCGGGCGCGGTCCGGCGGCGCGCCGAAGTACCACGAGAAGCTCGCCCAACAGGGGAAGCTGTTCGTGCGCGATCGGCTCGCTCTCTTGCTGGACGACGCGGACTCCTTCGTCGAGGACGGCCTCCTCGTCAATGCGCTCGCCGGGGACCTGCCGGCGGACGGTGTGGTGACCGGAGTAGGAACCGTGGGAGGACGGCCCGTCGCCGTCATGGCCAACGATCCGACGGTAAAGGCGGGATCGTGGGGCGCACGCACGGTGGAGAAGATCGTTCGGATCATCGAGCTCGCCCGCAAACACGAACATCCGCTGATCTACCTCGTCGACTCTGCGGGTGCCCGCATCACCGATCAAGTCCAGCTGTTCCCGGGGCGCCGCGGAGCCGGTCGCATCTTCTATAGCCAGGTCAAGGCGTCCGGTCAGATCCCCCAGGTCTGCTGCCTGTTCGGCCCCTCGGCAGCCGGGGGCGCCTACATCCCCGCCTTTTGCGATGTGGTCTTCATGGTCGAGGGGAATGCATCGATGTACCTTGGCTCGCCCAGGATGGCCGAAGAGGTGATCGGCGAGAAGGTCACGCTCGAGGAGATGGGCGGCGCCCGAATGCACTGCGAAGTGTCCGGATGCGGCGACCTGTTGGTGACCGACGACAAGGCTGCAATCGAGGCGGCGCGCGGTTATCTCGATTTCTTCGGGCGGAGCTGGCGCGAGAACTCCCCGGTCGCGGCGAGCCGCCCGCCCGCCTTGCGTGCGTCGCTCACGGGGATCGTGCCCGAGGATGAGAGCCGCGCGTTCGACATGTATGCGCTGGTGGCGGGGATCGTGGACGAGGAGTCGTTCTTCGAGATCAAACCCGATTTCGCAAAGGAACTGATCACCGGCCTCGCACGCATCGAAGGACGAGCTGTCGGCGTGCTCGCCAACCAGCCCAAGGAGAAGGGCGGCGTGCTCTTCGTCGACTCAGCCGACAAGGCGGCACGTTTCATATGGCTTTGTGATGCCTTCAACATCCCACTCTTGTTCCTCGCCGACGTTCCCGGCTTCATGATCGGAACCGCAGTGGAGCAGCAGGGCATCATCCGACACGGAGCAAAGATGATCACCGCCGTTTCCGAAGCCACCGTGCCGAAGGTATGCGTGATCGTCAGGAAGGCGTACGGGGCCGGCCTTTACGCGATGGCCGGACCGGGCTTCGAACCCGACGTAACGATCGCGCTGCCGACTGCGCGTATCGCCGTGATGGGGCCGGAACCGGCGATCAACGCGGTGTACTTCAACAAGATCCAATCGATCGAAGATCCGGAGGAGCGCAAGCGTTTCATTGCGGAGAAGCGTGAGGAGTACGAGGCCGACATCGATCTCCTTCACCTTGCGTCTGAGAACGTAGTGGACGACGTCGTGCAGCCAGACGATCTGCGCACGGAGATCGCGCGCCGGTTGACCTGGGCGGAGAACAAGGACCGAGCTTTTTCTAGCCGTCGTCATGGAGTCCCTCCGGTATGACCTCGGCCATGGTGTCGCTCGACGTCGAGGACGCAATCGGAATCGTCACTTTGAACCGGCCCGAGGCGCTCAACGCAATCTCTGGAAGCGTTGCAGAACAGCTCACTTCAGCGTTTCGTGAAGTGGGGTCGCGGCCGGACATCTGGGTCATGGTGCTCCGAGCCGAGGGTGATAAAGCGTTTTGCGTCGGCGCGGACCTCAAAGAAAGGTCATCCTTCACGCTTGAGGACTTCTACTCCAACCGCAAACAGATCAGGGGGATGTTTGGCGCCCTTCGATCCATGCCCCAGCCGACTATTGCGGCTGTGTTTGGTTTCGCTCTCGGGGGTGGCTTCGAACTCGCCCTCTCGTGTGACTTCATCGTTGCCGCCCCAGGGACGATGCTCGGGCTTCCTGAGGCGCGCGTCGGTTTGATTCCCGCCGGCGGGGGGACCCAACTTCTTACTCACAAGGCTGGGATGGCGCGCGCCAAGGAGCTGATATTCACGGGCCGGCGCTTCTCGGCCGAGGAGGGCCAGGAGATGGGACTTGTCTCCCGCCTGGTGCCTGCAGAGCGCCTCGACGGCGAAGCAATTGAACTCGCACGCGATGTTTGCCGCTCGTCTCCGGTGGCCGTCCGGGAGGCCAAACGTGCGATCGAAGCCGCCGCAGGCTCCTCGATCGAAGACGGCGAGGAGCTCGAGCACGCGGCGTGGGAGCGTGTGATCGTCACCGAGGACCGAACGGAAGGCATCGCTGCATTCAACGAGAAACGCGCGCCGAATTGGAGCAACCGATGAGTGCCGGCGCAGTTCGCATTCGTGAGGTCGGTCCCCGCGATGGCATTCAAAGCGAGCGGGCCGAGATCTCGACCGCCGACAAGATACGGCTGATCGATCTCCTCAGCGAAACGGGTCTCCGACTGATCGAGGCGGTCAGTTTTGTCTCGCCCAAGGCCGTCCCCCAGATGGCGGATGCAAAGGATGTGTGGGAAGGGATAAGGCGCAATCCCAACGTCTTCTATTCCGCATTGGTGCCAAACGGGCGCGGGGCCGAGATCGCCGCGGAGTCCCGCGTCGACGGAATGCAGGTCTTCATCGCCGCCACCGACTCGTACAACCTTCGCAACGTCCGCAAGACGGTCGAAGAGTCGATGACGGATGTGGCGGAGGTGGCGAAGATCGGGGAGGCGGCCGGAATTCCGGTGGAGGCGACGATCTCGACTTCGTTCGGATGTCCATACGAAGGTGACGTAGCTCCCAACAGAGTCGTCGAACTCTCCCGGCGCATCACCGGACTCGGTATCAAGGCGATCTCATACGGCGACACCACGGGCATGGGGACACCTCGGCGGGTCGCCGAACTCGTCGGTGCCCTGCGCTCCGATATCCCAGAATTGACGCTCAATATGCACTTCCACGACACGCGCGGAACAGGACTTGCCAATGCTGTGGCTGCGCTGTTCGAGGGGGTCGAATATTTCGATGCATCGGTCGGCGGAATGGGCGGGAGTCCCTTCGCCGCGGGGGCAACGGGCAACATCGCCACAGAGGACCTCGTCCACATGCTGGAGGACATGGATGTGTCCACGGGTGTGGATCTGGACCGGCTGCTCGCAGCCGCGCGCCTGGCTCAGAGTTTGGTGGCGGGGGAACTTCCGAGCAAGGTCCTCAAAGCCGGTCCTCGGTCGGTTGTTGCAGGACCGGTCACTCAGGCGCGCTAACGATGTTCGACAAGATCCTGGTTGCGAACCGGGGCGAGATTGCCGTGCGGGTAGCGCGCACGTGTGCGCGGCTTGGCGTGGCGAGTGTTGCAGTCCACTCCGATGTCGACGAACACGCGCTTCATGTGGCCGTTGCCACCGAGACCGTCCGGTTGCCGGGGCGTACCTCTGCGGATACGTACCTCAACATGGATCGAATAATCGATGCGTCCCTGCAAACCGGTGCTCAAGCGATCCATCCTGGCTACGGCTTCCTTGCGGAAAACGCGGACTTTGCAGCAGCCGTCGAGGCGGCTGGGCTGAAGTGGATTGGTCCACCGGCCGACGCCATCCGGGCATTGGGGGACAAGATCTCGGCGCGCCGCATCGCTTCGGATGCGGGCGTCCCTGTCGTTCCCGGCCTCCTTCATGAAGTCGACGACGTTGTCGCGATCAGAGAGTTCGCGAGCGAAAGCGGCTACCCAATCGCTGTGAAGGCGTCCGGAGGAGGGGGTGGTCGGGGGCTCAAGATAGTGCGCTCCGAGAGCGAGATCCAGGATGCGCTCGATTCCGCGCGGCGGGAAGCGTCCGCTTACTTCGGGTCGACTGCCGTCTACGTCGAGCGTTACCTCGATTCCCCCAAACATCTTGAGGTGCAATTGTTGGCCCCAACTGAAAACGAGGCAATGTGGCTCGGCGTGCGCGACTGCTCGCTGCAACGCCGCCACCAGAAGCTCGTGGAGGAGACTCCGCCACCGCTCTGGTCCGAGCGGGCGGACGAGATGGGGAACGCGGCCGTCGCCCTGTCAAAAGCGAGCGGATACGTCAATGCCGGAACGGTTGAGATGTTGGCCGACGACGATGGCAACTTTTTCTTTCTCGAGGTGAACTCGAGGCTCCAGGTCGAGCACACCGTTACCGAGGAGGTGTACGGGCGCGACCTCGTCGAGTGTCAGCTGCGCATTGCAACTGGAGAAGGGCTCGACTTCTCGCAGTCGGACCTACAGCCCACAGGTCATGCGATCGAGTGCCGAATCAATGCCGAGGACCCGGCGCGTGGTTTTGCGCCATCACCGGGCGTCCTCCACTCGTATGAGGAGCCGTTCGGACCGCATCTCCGCGTCGATTCCGGCTACAAAAAGGGAGCCGAAGTTCCGGGTGATTACGACTCACTGATTGCCAAACTGATTGTGTGGGGCGAAAACCGAGAGGAAGCCCGTCTTCGAATGCTCGAAGGTCTGCGCGCCTTTGTCGTCGGCGGGATAGAAACCACCATTCCAGCGCACCTACTTCTTCTCGACCACAGGGAGTTCGTCCGCGGCGACCACTCCACGGCCACCGTCGAGGCCAGCGCTGTTCTCGAAACACTTTCGGGCGCAGCCGTTGAGGGCGCGCTGAGGTTCGAAGGTCGGTCGATACGTCTGTGGCATCCCAGCATGTCCGCCTCCGCATCGGCAGCGGTTCACTCGACGGCGGCAACCGGCGAGGTGAGGGCGCCCATGCAGGGAACAATCCTTTCCGTTCTAGTTGAGGCGGGAGGCGTGGTGTCGGCGGGCGATCCACTGATGACCATCGAGGCAATGAAGATGGAGACCGTGGTGGTGGCACCGCGCACGGGATCCATCGTGGATATTCGGGCGGTGAGCGGAGGGGTGGTTAGGGCGGGTGAAACTCTCGCCGTCATCGAGTGAGTGCCGTGGTGCGATGCCGGCGCCCTGGGGGATACTCATTGCATCAGAAGGCGGACATGACGCCGGAATTGTTCTAACTGGACATAAAGTAGTGGGCGACAGTGACACTTGGAAGCTTGTTTCGCAACAAGGTGGCGGCTCCAATGACTGAATCCGAGAGACTGATGGTGGACGGAACGTGCCTGGAACCTTTGAGATAAAGCTTCCCAGGAGCCCCGAGGCGGCCCGACGCGCTCGCACTTGGATGGCAGGCCTCGACATCCCCCTTTCTGCCGACCGCATGCACGATCTCATCCTGTTGGCGAACGAGCTGGTTACGAACGCGGTGGTTCACGCGGAAGGAAAGGGCAAGGTCGCTCTCAGGATCTCGGTTCAGGGAGATGCTGTACGTGTCGAGGTAAGTGATCCGGGCGAGGGAATCGCCGGTCCCCGAGTGAAGAATCCCCGTCCACTCGACACATCGGGACGAGGGCTGGGCATGGTGGGAGAAGTGGCGAACCGGTGGGGATGGCGGACCGAGAACCTCACCAACGTGTGGTTCGAATTCGACCGGCGCGAGCCGGCCAATCGCTAGTCACCCGCTGGTCCCGGCGCGCCGGGGAAGATCACCAAACCACAACATGTGTCGTCCTGTGCCAAACGTAACTTCTGCAATTGCCGCGCGTCAGTGGTTACGAAGCGCTTCGATCAGTTGCTTCTTGCTCATTCGACTGCGGCCCTCGATGCCGATCTCCGCGGCCCGCTTGCGCAAATCGTGGAGCGATCTCTCCTCGTAGCTCTCGCCGCCGCCGCCTTTTCGGCCGACTTGCGACCGGGAGGAACCTGCGGACGCATTCGCGATCCGCGCCGCCTTCTCTTTGCTCTCCCCCTGCTTTCGGAGCGCTTCGTACTGCTTGCTGTCTTTGACTCCCGGACCGTGTTTCTTAGGCATGGGTTGACCTCCTTTGCCGGCACACCGTTGTACTGGTGCCTCGACCAGCAACGTCGGTAGGGTTCGCAAACATCACTGGCCGAGGCGCTAGCCGAGCGATACCCCGGCGGGGGAGTGAAAAACGGCCGCGCTAGCGCAGTAGCGCCAGCTGCCGGGATTGGGCCAGCAGTATGCCGGTTTTGCTATAGATCTCGCCGTCCTCCTCGAAGAAACCTTCGGCCCCGACGCGCGACCTGAAGACGGCGAACAAGAAGTCGTCGGGATCCGCGTCCTCCAAGGCCAGGGGGTTGCGAAAGTGCACCGTGAGGTCGATGGTCGGCGCGGGGATGGGTTCGCTCAGGCGTCCGAAAATGGATGGCGGACATCCGTCCGCAAGAGTGGGAACCAGCAGTGGGTCGGGCGCGCGACCATTCTTCAACCTCATCCACGCACCGATCACGGACCTGTCGGAGCCCGAAAACGGCAGGTCGCCGTAAGCGAAGCGATAGTCCATACGGTCGAAGATTGGCGGCATCCTGCCCTCGAGATTGGGCGGTTCGGGTGCAACGTCCCACCCCGGTACATCCGGCATTTGCGCGTCGCTGAACTCGATTGCCGGGAACCGGTGTGAAAACGCGGCCAGTGCTTTGGCGACATACGTGTCGCCCTGGTAGAGGCGCGCAGAAACCGTCGATAGCGAGCGACCGGCGCGTTCGACGGTCGTGTGGATCGTCAGCGGACCCTCGACGGCCGGACGCATGTAGTGCACGGTCAACGACCGTGGCGAGCGCTCCGGATCGTCGACGGTCATGGTCAGCGCGCGCAGCATGATCGAAGCGAGGTATCCGCCGTTGGGGGCGTTCACCACCCACCACCCGCGATCGACCCTGCCGGTGAATTCGTTTGGCCCGACGCGTTCGAGCGCGGTGTCGCGATCGAAACGCGTCATGCTCGGGTCCGAGGGCCTATGAAATCAGAGCGCGAGCGATGACCATCCGTTGGATCTCCGAGGTGCCCTCGAAGATCGTGTAGATCTTCGCGTCGCGGTGCCACTTCTCTACCGGGAAGTCCTTTATGTAGCCGTAACCACCGAGAATCTGAATCGCGAGATCGGTGACTCTAACCGCTGTCTCACCTGCCTTCAGCTTCGACATCGATCCCTCGGCCTTTTCAAAGGGTTGTCCCGATGCCGCCATCCACGCGGCCCGATAAACGAGTAGCCGGGAGGCCTCGACCTCGACGGCCATTTCGGCCAGATGGTTCTGGATCGATTGGTGCTGTGAGATGGGGACTCCGAAGGAGTTGCGGTCCTTCGAATAGTCGATCGCAAACTCCAGCGCCGCCCTGGCGATCCCCACGGCTTGAGCTGCGACTGAGGGCCGAGTGACCTCGAATGTGCGCAACGCAGCAGAGGAACGTCCGGTGGACTCGCCTCGGCGCGCCGAGTCGAGTTTCTTCTCGAGTCGGTCCATGCCGCCGAGTACGCGATCCAGCGGGATCCGGCAGTCCTCGAGAAGCACCTCGGATGTGTCGGAGGCACGGATGCCGAGTTTCTTCTCCTTTTTGCCGGGACGGATCCCCGGATCGTCTTTCGAGATGATGAACGAAGCCTGTCCGCGATGTCCGAGATCGGGATCAACTGTGGCAACAACTACGTAGACGTCGGCGTGGCCGCCGTTGGTTATGAAGACCTTCGTGCCGTTGATCACCCACTCATCGCCCTCGCGGCGTGCGCGCGTCCTGAGCGAACGTACGTCGGACCCTGCCTGAGGTTCCGTCACCGCAAACGCCCCGAGCCTGGGGTCCTCCGGCGTGCCGAACATCCTCGGTGCCCACTCGAAAAGTTGCTCGGGAGTGCCGACTGCGGCGAGCGCCGACAGCGGGAGTCCGGTGCCGAAGATGCACAAGCCGATTCCTGCACAGCCCCAGAAGATCTCCTCCATCACCAGCGGCAGGGTCAATCCACTGGGATCCTGCTGCGACTGCATGTAGATCTCCGGCGAATACAGTCCCGCTTCGGCGGCCTTCTTCACGACGGGCCAGGGGAACTCCTCCGACTCGTCGTAGATGTGTGCGACGGGTCGGATCTCCTTCTCGGCGAACTCGTGTGCCCACTTCCTCAGCTCGAGCTGCTCTTCCGACAGGGTGAATTCCATCGCTCCTCCAAGCTAGGCCGGCACCCATCTCTTCGGGAGATGGGGCGCCGAACATTGACCACACGGTCAAGTTTTCTCCACTCAGGATAGAACACCTTCTTGACTGTGCGGTCAATCTCCCTCGAGCAATCCTCGTAGGGGGGTCCCCCCTCCGAGGCAGGTTCAACTACAGTTCCGAACATGGACCTAGACCTCAGCGGCGAGCAGCAGCAGTTTCAGAAGACCGTCAGGGCGTTTGTGGACGATGCGATCCGTCCCCACGCGGAGCGGTGGGACGAGGAGCACCAGCTGCCGCTCGACGCCGTAGCAAAGATGGGCGAGCTCGGGCTTTTCGGACTGCCCTTCCCAGAGGAATACGGGGGTTCGGGGTCGGACTTCTTGACCCTATGTCTCGCCATCGAGGAGATCGCGCGGGTGGATTCGTCCCTGGCGATAACGCTTGAGGCGGCGGTCGGTCTCGGCGCGATGCCCGTTTTCCGCTTCGGCACCGAGAAGCAAAAGAAGGAGCTGCTGCCGGCGCTGGCCGCAGGTGAAGCACTCGCCGGGTTCGGCTTGACGGAGCCGGGCGGCGGGTCGGATGCCGGCGCCACGCTCACGAGCGCTGCGATGTCCGGGGATGAGTGGCTCGTCAACGGCTCGAAGGCCTTCATCACCAACGCGGGGACGGACATCACCTCGTTTGTCACCGTCACGGCCGTGACGGGGGAGCGGGACGGAGGCAAGGAAATCTCCACGATCATCATCCCATCGGGGACTCCCGGCTTCACGGTCGGCAAGCAGTACCGGAAGATGGGCTGGCGCCATTCAGACACCCGAGAACTTTCCTTCAACGAGTGCAGGGTGCCGGCGGAGAACCTCCTTGGCGAACGCGGCGAGGGGTTCAAGAACTTCTTAAACATCCTCGACGACGGTCGTATCGCAATCGCTGCGCTCGCCGTTGGGCTTGCCCAGGGATGTGTCGACGAGAGCATCAAATACTCGAAGGAGCGAAGCGCGTTCGGGCAACAGATCGGAAGCTTCCAAGCGCTGCAGTTCAAGATCTCAGACATGTTTATGAAGACGGAACTCGCCCGCAGTGCCTATTACCGAGCGGCATGGCTCAAAGAACGCGGCCGCCCCTACAAGAAGGAAGCGGCTATGGCGAAGCTCTTCGCATCGGAGACGGCGGTCGAGGTCGCCCGGGACGCCGTGCAGATCCACGGCGGATACGGGTACATCGAAGAGTTCCCCGTATGCCGGCACTTCAGGGACTCGAAGATCCTGGAGATCGGGGAGGGGACGTCCGAGGTGATGCGTATGATCATCGCCCGCGAGATCGATCTTCCGTCCTCTTGACGAGCGACCCCAAGGTCAAGCAGCTCGGGCTGGAGGCCGACTCAACAGCGGTGCTGCGAGCGGCCGATGAGGCGCGCTCCGCGGGTCGGTTTGGGATCGACACAGAGTTCCTGCGCGAACGGACCTTTCGCGCCCGGCTTTGTCTCGTGCAGGTTGCCACTCCGAACAACATCTATCTATTTGATCCGCTTGCCGGTATCGACCTATCGCCTCTCGGCAACGTCCTGGCCGACCCCCAGATTCAGGTTCTGGTGCACGCAGGGCGTCAGGACTTCGAACTGTTCGTCGAGCGCTTCGGCAGCATCCCCGCCAACGTGTTTGACATCCAGATCGCCGCGGGATTCACGGGCTACGGCGCCTCGCTCCCGTACGGCCGGCTCGTGGAGGAGACCACCGGCGGGCACGTCAGAAAGGGGGAGGCGTACACGGACTGGTGCCGCCGCCCCCTTACTTCGGCCCAGCTCACATACGCGGCCGACGACGTTAGGTATCTCATTCCGGTGGCAGATGCGCTCACGGCAAAGCTGGAGTCGCTGGGTCGTTTTGGGTGGATCCGAGAAGAGATGTCTTCCCTCGAGAGCCCCGACACGTACTCCTCGGATCCGGGAGTGGCGTGGAGGCGGGTATCGGGGCGAGGCGTATTGACGGGCCGCCAAACCGCCGTGCTGAAAGAAGTCGCCTCCTGGCGGGAGAAGGTTGCCGAACGCCGTGACACCCCGCGTGGCTGGGTGGTCAAGGACCCCACCCTCATCGAGATTGCGCGGCGCGCGCCCTCGGATGTTGCCGGTCTAAAAGGAATTCGCGGTCTCAATGCCAAGGAGGCGGAGCGCTCGGCTAAAGAGATCATCGCCGCGGTTCAACGCGGCCGAGAGGCTCCGCCCATTCCGCCGCCACCGGGACCGCCGCGCGGAGCGATTGCGCGCGTCCGAATGGTCTCCGGCCTTGCAGACGCGATAGTTCGTGCGCGGTGCGAGGCCGCGGAAATAGCGTCGGAGTTGGTGGCAACTCGGGCGGATCTCGAGGCATTGCTTGCCGCAGCGTTCTCTGGGACGGCCGAACCACAGAATCACCGCTTGCTGCGAGGATGGAGACGCGAACTCGCGGGACAGGCGGTCGTGGATCTGGCAAAGGGGCGGATCGGTCTTCGTGTCGTCAACCGGCCGCCGTATGTGGAGGAAGTGGAGCTGTGATGGTTTGTCGGGGGACTCGTTGTGGCGGATAACGAAGAGCGGTTGGCGCTCTTCCTCGATTTCGAGAACCTTGCGCTCGGCGCTCGTGATCGGGGGGAGAACCTCCAGCTGCAGGTCGTCATGGACGCGCTCAGCGAACGTGGGCGCGTCGTGGTCCGGCGCGCATACGCAGACTGGAATTTGTTTTCGGAATACCGCGCGGATCTCGTGTCGCAGCGGATCGAGATGATAGAGATCCCGCAGCGCACCGGCATGGTTCGTAAGAACGCAGCCGACATCAAACTTGCGGTGGACGCCCTGGAACTCGCATTCGAACGGGAGTTCCTCACCGTCTTCGTCATCGCCTCCGGGGACTCGGACTTCACGCCTTTGGTTCTGAAACTGCGCGAGTTAAACCGGCGCGTGGTTGGCGTCGGAGTGGAGGGGTCGACATCGGAGTTGCTTCCCGGCGCGTGCGACGAGTTCTTGTTCTACGAGCGCCTGCTCGGACCGGGGTCCGTGAAGTCGGCCCCGCGCCGGCGCAGGTCGAGTGAGGACGACGAGGAGTCGACGGATATCGGGAACATCAGCCGCCGGGTCACGCAAACGCTCTCGGGCCTTCAGCACACGATGGACGGGCCGGTGCTGTCGTCGATGGTCAAGCGAGCCCTGTTGCGGAAGGACCCCACCTTCTCCGAAGGCGACTACGGATTCCGCGCCTGGGGGGAGCTGATGCGCTATCTCGAGAACATCGGCCTCGTGGAGTTGCACGCGGGATCGGCCGAGGGCGACCCGACCGTGGAGTTTCCGGCCGACGGCGGTGGTGAGGGAAAGGCCTTCGAGCTGCTCCGAGACACGGTTGCAGAGCTGGAGCAGAGAACCGGGCAGCCGCCCCTGTCGGGGCTCAAGGACCAGATGCGGCGCCGGCAGCCAAACTTCTCGGAGAAGAACTTCGGGTACGGGGGATTCCTCCAGTTCGTCAAAGCCGCCGCGGCGAAGGGCATCGTGGACCTGGAGTGGGACGACGAGTCCGATGACTACTACCTTTCAGCGGGCGCACTCTGAACCGTCTGCTGTGGCTTCCACCTCTCGGAG
>OCZV010000068.1_pt1 | contig 37997 bp, 33 predicted proteins | sample 1539051 | NCBI WGS metagenome assembly OCZV01 (sample SAMEA3113581, study PRJEB22503) | soil metagenome
GTTGGGCGCGCCGGGCGTGCTGCCGAGATGGCAATCAGCCGTGATATTTCGTGGTCGATTGCCAATTCAGGTGCCGGCGACCTCAGGAGCCGAGCGGCCTCCGGATCTGAACGACCCGGATCTGGCCGAGGTAGCCGCGCACCTCGATCTCCTGAGGAATGACCGACGGCGACCGAACGAGACGAGTCGTCTCGGTCTCGCCGAGGTCGAAGCTGTCGGCCGGCCGCCCGTCCACGAAGACGTCGATTCGATCGACGTTCTCGACGGAGACCATCAATTCGATACTTCCGTCCGCGAGAGGGTCGGCTTTGAAGTCGAGTCGGTGCAACGGCCCGGCCGCGAGCAACCGGCCCGCATGCTCGATGAGGTCCTCGTTGCCGCTCATTAGGTCATTGTGCGTCATCTCGTGGCGCTCATCCGGCTCGACCCCAAGATCCTCTAGAGGAGTCCCGTCCAGCGCTCCCACTCGAATGGTCCGCCGCACTGAGACCCGCATCCCGGCGCCCTTCGGAAGCGGACGGAACGGATTTTCCGACGCGCTCCCCCCGCCCGGGTGACGACTGTCCATCAGGAGGCGCAGCAGTTCGTGAGTCCAGACGTTCGCTCCTCCCGCACCCGTGTTGTCAGCGACTCCGAGGATGCGCCCGATGTTGTGGTCGCTGAAGCCCGCCGCGAACATGTCGGTTGCCGAGTAACAGAGGGCATCGGTAACGAGAAGGACCGGCCCCTGGTACACCTGACCGCGCGCATTCGCAGACACAGGATCTGTGATCGGACGCGCCTGCGAATAGACGGCTCCCGTCGACACAGCTTGACGAAGCGAGGACACCCACGGTCCGAGGTCGAACGAGGGGTCCAGCGGAGAGGGGGCATGGCGCTCGCAGAGATCCAGCATCAATGGTGTGGTAATGAACTCAGCGCGCGAAGGTTCGATCTCACCCGGCGTGAGCACCTGTAGCAGCCGCTCCGCCGCATAGATCAGGCCGCCACCGTTTCCGCGGACGTCGACGATCAGGCCGTTCGGCGGCAGAAGCTGCACGAGACGGGCGAACTCATCGACGAACTCGTCGGCATCCCGGACGTTGAAGGTGAAGATGCGCACGTAGGCAAAGGTGCCGGACTCGGTCTCGACCTCACGCGCCCGAAACACCGTCGGCATCGAAGTTGCGAGATCGCCGGCCCGGACGGCCACCGGCCCGCCGGCAGCCTCCTCCAGCGCGAAGGCCTTCCGAGCGAACAACACCTTCTTCGCCTGATTCACCGCATCGGTCTGTATGTCGTACCCAAGTGCGGCAGACCGGGACGCAATTCCCTCGTCCGGGTCCACGCCCGTTCCGGAGGGCGGCGCCCAGACCATCCAGTCGAGCTTGATGTCGTGTTCCGCTCCGTCCATCCCCCGGTATGTGACGACAACCCACTCCTCGTTCGGCGGCAGTGATCGAACCAGCGGACGTATGGTCAGCGCGTCGAGCCCGCGGGCAAACGACGCCGCTCTGTTGCTGCCGGCCTGTAACTCCGCGTTTGCGAGGATGGCGCGCCTTATCGGTACACCGTTCCAGTGCAAGATCTCCACACCCTCAACGAAAGTGGGGTGTTCGAAACCGTCGAGCGTATTACTCATCACGTAATGCGGAGTGCCGTCGTCGAAGTACTCCTCGACGAGAAACGGCAGGAATGCAGTGGTATCGCGGTACGGCTTCGGGAGGAGGTAGTTCGTATGGAGGTCGCGCACCGATGCGAATATCGAAGACATTTCGTTGTGGAACTCGAGGTCGCTCATCGTTGCGCCGGCAGGTTGCTGAAGGCGATGGCGTAGGAGGCGGAGCCGCTGTATGGGCTCGACCGCATGCATCGCGCGCTTCAGCTCGAGGTGGACGTAGGTCTCATCGAGCAGGACCATCGCCTGGTCAACGAGCAACAACTTCTCGGCTTTGGTTAGCGGCGTGAAGTCCCGCTCCAAGAACTCGGCCAAGCGGATCGGTCCTGCGGCGCCCTCGGCGGTCGGCACACCGGCGGCGACTATCGGCGGCACCGGCGTCCTGGCGCGTTCCCCATACAGCGGAGGCAGCTCGCGCAGCAGGTATTCGGGCAGGTTGGGCTGATGGGCGAGCCGGTCGAAGAACTCGTCATCGTCGGGCACGGTCAGCGGATCGAGTTCGAGGGGCTCGAGGATCTCCGCAAGAGGCCCCGCCATGAACGGCTCGAGGAATGCCCCCGTTGCCCTTCCGTCGACGGGGAGCTGCGGGCGCTGCGAGAAACCGGGCAGCGCCTCGTGGTCCAGTTCCAGGAACCACGCACCCGGTTCGGCCGAGCTCGATGCGCCGAGAAGGGCCGCCGCACTGCCGGGGTCATCCATTTGTTTGGCGAGTTCGGGAAGTCGGCGCATCCCATCGGTCAAACGGTCGGCGGCGTCACCGAGCGACAAGGCGCCGACGATCGGGTCGCCGCTCGCGTCGGCGAGATCGAGAACCCTCGGGGATTCCCCAACTCGAAGGGTCTCACCGCCTCCGCTCAGCCGATCCATCATCCGCGGTTGCCCGCAGCGCGCCTTTCCGTCGATCACCACCAGGGTTATTGATGTCTCCCGCGCTTTCAGGAGGTGTTCGTACGCATCCCCGGTTCGCCCGTTCACGACGATCAGATCCGCGCGTTTGCCGGGTTCGATCGATCCAAGTGCTGCGTCCCACTTGAGGATGCGAGCCGCATTGATGGTCGCCATAGCGGCGATATCGCGCGCGGTTAGTCCCGACTCCTTCTCCTGCGCCACCAGCCACGCCACCTTCATCTCTCCGAGCAGGTTCTTGCTGCCGGAGGGCGACCAGTCGGAGCCGAGTGCCATCCGTACGCGTTCACGCGCCGCGCGAGCGATATCGGCAGTCTCTCCGTACAGAAGCAGATTGCTCAGCGGTGACCACACCATGGTGCCGCCGCGCGACCGTAGCGTGGCGAAATCGCGACCACGGAGGCCTGCACAGTGGATCCCAGCAAGTGCGTCGGTGATGGCCCACCGGCGCTCGTCGACACGGAGCGCTTGGAAATGGCGCCGCGCTGCATCGTCGATTCCCTCGCTCAGATGAAGGAGCAAACATGAGTTGTCCCGGAGCCGGTCGAGGAAGGCGGGTGCGTGTTGAGCTTCGACATCGGCGATGCGAGTGTTGGCGGTCGGGAGGTCGGCGGCCCCGGACTGCTCGACGTTCCGAACGAGTCCTTGGTAGTAGTGCCTGCGCGCATTCGAATAGAGCGCGATTCCCTGGCTTGTAGTCACCCCGCCGAGGAGACATTTCACCTCGACGTAGCGAACGACGGCTTCGATGAATCCGGCAACCCTGCCGAGTACAGCCATCGGCCCCGAGATGCGCGCTCTGTATTCGAGACTGCCGCCGCCCCACTGAGACCGATTGCCGTAACGCCGGGAGATCAACCACATCGGCAGCACGTTGTATGCGAGGTGGTTGTGGAGTTCGATGAGGCCCGGATATAGGGTTCCGCCGGTTCTGATCAAAGGCGCGTTTTCGAATCCCGCGGGGACCGGAGCGCCGGCGGGGAGGAGCGCTTCGATCCGCTCGTCCCGGACATATACACGTCCGGAATCCAGCACGTCGAACGAGTCGTTCATCGTCACGATCCGTCCGTCGAGGACGTAGGTGTTCACGGTCTCAGGCATCGATGCCTCCTCAACTGATCACTTCGACGGCCGCCCGTTCCGACGCTGATAGCGCACTGGGAGGCAGGCGGAACGCCCAGTTGGGCATGAAAAGCTTCAAGTAGTGCGGCGACGCGGACCCGTTCTGCGACGGCCTAACCGATCGGTCGCCCGAACTCGCACGCCACTTCACGAATCCATAGGGGAGATCGGCGCTCGGAATCTGACGGCGCAGCCCATCCCACACGAACGTGGGGTTGGTATCCGTGGGATAGGAGAGCTTCTTCAAGCGCGACATGGCTGCGGCCCAGCTCGCACGCGAACCCGATTGGCGCCATGCCTTCATCTCGACCACCGGCAGAGAGTCCGTCGGCAGATGGGGCAACAGACGTTGGGCTTGCGAGCCGACAGCGAGCATCACGCCCAACTGCGAGTTGAAGGCTCGGATCCTGCGAAGTAACTCGGCGTGGAGGGCTCTTGTTTGCGGGTGGTCCACCGCTTTATTGACGGTCGAGAACGAGACGCTCAGCGTGTCGACCGGCAACACCCTCAGGATCAGGTAGTCGCGAGCTATTCCCATCGCCTCGAGGAACCCTTGGAGTCGCTGACCGGCCTCGCCGCACAGCGCCCTGCCCGAAAAAACGTCGTCGTGCGATTGCTGGTCGGCCAGTACCAGAGCTTTGATGTTTGACCACCGGCCTCTATATATGGGCCCGTACCCAAGCGATCCGTCGCCCGGCAGCCCGAGAGTTGGGAAGTCCGGCCACTCGAAACCCGCCACGCCGCCCATGAGGAGGCGCGCGATGCTGCTCGGCGGACCCGAGTCGAAGGAGCGCCACGAACGGCGCGGGGGCTCGTACGGGAGGTCACCATCCTCGGACTCATAACCCTCATCGGAACCCGTCGCGGACGATGAATACACGAGGACGTCCCCGCGCCCGTTGTACTTGCCCCCCGCTCCGAACAGCTGGATGGCGCGCTGGTCGGGACTCCGATTAGACGATGTTCCGCCCCGGCCGAGCCGCCAGCAGGCACCGAACGGAAGGTCGTGGAACGGGATCGGCGCTGATAGGTACCTATAGTCCTCGGCGCGTCTCCGGGTCGCTCCCGGGTCCGGAGGGAGCCAGCCTGCATCGTCGTCGGCCCATTTGTCGATCTGCTCGGCCGCACGAACGAAGTCCATCTTCACAGCTGCGGATACAGATCCGGGATGGATGACCCCAAGAAGCCTTACGCGCGGTCCGAGAACCGAAGCATCGGCTTTCGTCACGTCGTTCGGCGTTCCGGTTGTTCCACCGCGCGACTTCACCCACGTGACGACGGACTCCTTGGCCGCATTGCCGACGGCAATGACGAGATGGATGTCGTTGCGCGCCAGCGCATAGTCGAATATCTGGTTGCGGTGCCGGGCGATGGGCGAGCGCGGGTCCTGAGCCAGGCCTCGCAGGGAATTCGTGTACTGCCCGAAGATCGGATAGACGAAGGTGTTGAGGAATAGATAGCTTCGAGTTATCCCCAAGTGGTTGAGGAAATACTGCATTCGCGCGCCGGTTCCTCCAACGAAGGAGCGCCCGGCGAGCGACTCGTCTTGGGCGCCCTCCTGGCCGATGATCAGGACCTTCACGGAGCGATCCCACAGCCGCCCGCGGTAGAACATCGGGCCGAAGTGCCACCGGAAGGCCTCCCGCCCAGTTACCGCAACGCCCAGCCCTCTGTAGTTAGGTGTCTCGGCGAACAAACGGCCCCAACTGCGGTTCCGGGGCGGGCCGGGATCGAATTCCCAGGGCACGCCTCGGCCATTCCAAAACACGCTCCCCACTCGAACTCCGATCGTCGTCGTTCCCGCCATACGCAATCTTGGCGGTGCTCCTTAAGGTGGACATATGTGAGGACCAGCACAAGTAGTTAGAAATTTCTGCCAGTCGTCCCTCCTCAGAATGCCGCTCCGGATGTGGCTGCGGGCGGCGGCGGACTCGTCGGGCTCCAAACCGTTCTGAGTCGCCCTGCGGGCCCGCCGCCGTCCTCGCGACAACGTCGGGCATACAGGCTCGCCTCCGAGACCAAGTAATCTACCGGGCGGTAGACGGTGGAGCCGGGGACGGGGGAGCTTCTTGATACGTGAGCGGTTGCGGGGTCGGCGTGTGCTCCTCACCGGCGCGACGGGTTTTCTGGGGACCGCACTCCTCGAGAGGCTTCTGGTCGACGTTCCGGTCGACCGGATCGACGTACTGATCCGGGGCAACGCCGAGGCGCGTGCCAACAGACTGCTCGGGAGCTCCGCATTCGCGCCGGCCAGGGAGAGACTGGGCGCCGAGGGATTGAAGGAGCTCGCCGCCACCAAACTGCGACCGGTTTCCGGTGCGCTCGGCGGCGACGCTCCGCCGGTTTCGGAAGATGCCGATCTCGTTATCCACACCGCTGCAACAGTCTCGTTCGATCCACCGATTGACGAAGCCTTTAGAACAAACCTGTCGGGGTCGGTATCGCTGTTCGAGGTGTGCCGCGGGAGGCCGTTTATTCACGTCTCGACCGCATACGTCGCGGGATCGACGCGCGGCACCCAGCACGAGGAGCCGCTCGGGCGTTCGGTCGACTGGCGCGCCGAAGCGAGTGCGGCCGTGGATCTTCGCACCAATGTCGAGCGCAGTTCGCGCATGCCGGAGGTGCTCCAGGACGTAATTGCACGGGCGCGGACGGAGCGCGGGCGCGCCGGGCCCCAGTCGGTTGCCAAGCGGTCCGAGAGGCTCCGGCGCGACTGGGTGAGGGACCGCCTCGTCGACGCCGGCAGAGAGCGGGCGCGCAGCATGGGATGGCCCGACGTGTACACCTTCTCAAAGGCCCTCACCGAGATGGCGCTCCTCGAACTCGCCGGCGACGCGCCGCTGACGATCGTCCGGCCATCGATCATCGAAAGTGCCCTCGAACATCCCTCCCCGGGGTGGATCGAAGGCTTCCGCATGGCGGAACCCGTGATCCTTGGATTCGGCCGCGGCTCCCTTCCCGACTTCCCCGGCTCCCCCGACACGGTGATCGACGTCATACCGGTGGATCTCGTTGTGAACGCAGTGTTGGCGGTCGCCGCGCGGTCGCCGGAAAACGGCGCGGTGTATCACATCTCTTCCGGCGCGCGAAATCCGCTGAGCTTTGGTGAGTTGTACGAGGTCACACGCGACTACTTCCAAGCCCAGCCGCTCCCAGATCGAGGGCGCGGCGAGATAAAGGTGCCCGAGTGGCAGTTCCGAGGGCGGGATCGACTCAACAGAGCCCTGAAAACCACCGACCGAGTTCTCGATCTGGCGGAAAGCGTCGTGGTTCGGCTGCCGCGCAACCGGGTCGGGCGTGAAACGGTCAGGCGACTGGACAGACTCCGTGGACGGCTCGATTTCGCGGCACGTTATTCGGAGCTCTACGGCCCCTATACGGAACTGGACGTCATCTATACCGACGACCGCTGCCGGTCGCTCTTCGATTCTCTTCCGCCGGAGGACAAGGATGATTTCTCCTTTGATGTGACCTCCTTTGACTGGCGTCACTATCTGCACGACGTCCATCTGCCATCGATTACCTCGTCCACTCGCTGGGCGCTTTCGACCAAGCGCATTGAGCCGCGGGTCAAGATCAGGGGAGAGCGGCCGCAACCGGTTCTGGCCGTGTTCGACATCGAGGGCACGGTCGTGGACTCGAACGTCGTGGAGCCGTATCTGTGGATGCGGCTCTCCGATACGACGGGCTTCGATCGCTTTAAAAGGGTCGCCGAGATCGCTTCGCGTGTGCCCCGGTGGATCAAGCTCGACCGGCGCGAACGCGGCGAGTTCCTCCGCCATTTCTACCGCCAGTACGAGGGGGTGGATGCCGAAGAGGTGAAGTCCCTTGCTTCTGAAGTGCTCGGGGACTTGGTGTTCAGACGAATCTCCCCCGGGGCCGTAAGGAGAGTTAGAGAACATCGCGCGGCCGGTCATCGTGTCGTATTCGTGACGGCATCACTTGGTTTCATCGTTCAGCATCTCGCCCCTCTTTGCGACGAGATCGTCGCCGCAAATTTGGTGGAGCGCAACGGACTACTCACAGGGGACATGGACGGACCACCGCTGGTCGGCGAGGGACGGGCGTCGTGGTTGAGAGATTACGCACGCACCCACGAGGCGAATCTGCGCGAGAGCTACGCGTACGCGGATTCCATGAGCGACCTTCCGCTTCTTGAGGCCGTGGGGTCACCAGTTGCGGTCAACCCGGACGTCCGGCTCGCGCGCGAGGCGCGGCGGCGGCGGTGGCCCATTGAGGAATGGCCCACCGATCAAGGCACGCCGAGAATCCTCATGCCTGGACTACGCGCGTGAGCGTCGCCCTCGAGATGTTTCGGTCGATGCCGCGATACGTTGCTGCACGCTCGCTGGGACGAAAGATGCCGGGTGTACTCACGGGGGCGGCATCGACGCTGCGACTGGTCGACGTCACTCCACCGGATCGGCGCAAGGATGGATGGGTCCGGATAGCCCCCCGCATCGCGGGAATATGCGGATCCGACCTCTCTGCCATCGCCGGACGAACCAGCCTGTACTTCTCGGCTCTCGTGTCGATGCCGTTTGTTCCCGGACACGAGGTCGTCGGCGAGGTGCTCGACGAGGCAGACGGATTCAACTTGGGGGATCGCGTCGTCATCGATCCCGTCCTTTCGTGTCGGGCGCGAGGAATCCAACCCGCGTGTGCACCGTGCGCGGGCGGACGCCACCAACTTTGCGAACGCGTAACAGCGGGCCACGTGAGCCCGGGTCTGCAGACCGGCTATTGCGCCGACACGGGCGGGGGGTGGAGTGAGGTCTTCCTCGCGCACACTACGCAGCTCGTGCGAGTTCCGGATCACCTCTCCGATCGTGCAGCCGTCATGGTGGAACCGGCTGCGTGCGCGATCCGGGCAGTAAGGCGCGCCGCAGTATCACAAAACGCCCGCGTGCTGATAGTCGGCGCGGGAACGGTCGGTCTGTTGACGCTGGCGGCCCTTCGCAGGAGCGGCGCTGCCGGCACTGTGATGGTGGTCGCCAAACACCGTCATCAGGCGGAGCTGGCGCGCGCCTGGGGAGCAGACGAGATCGTCGGGGCGGACGATGCGATCGCTGCGGTGCGCCGGGAGACGCAGGCATTCAAGCTGGAGCCGATTGGCTCGCCACCGTTCCTTCTGGGGGGCGCAGATCTGGCGTTCGAATGTGCCGGATCGCGCGCCGCGCTGGACGTCGCTCTCCGCAGCACAAAAGGAGAGGGGAGGGTCGTGCTCGCCTCGATGCCGGCTTCTACGGACCTCTCGCCGGTGTGGTTCAGGGAGCTCGAGGTCGTCGGCAGCTACACGGGAGCGGGAGCCTTCTCCGATGCGATCGAGTTCTGCGCGGAGACTCCAGTGGACGGTCTCGTCTCTGCAACATACCCACTCACACGATGGCGAGAAGCGATCGACCATGCTCTGTCGAGCGGCAGGCTCGGTGCAATCAAAGTGGCTTTCGACATCCACACGAACGGAAGAAGGAGAGCGAGTTGAGCCGACCGGGATTCGTGCTCGAAGTCGATGAGCGGACTCCGCCCATCCTTTTCCACTACGGCGAGGGATTCCGGCTGGAGAAACTTCCACTCGGATCCCGGGTCGTCTACCCGCCCGATCCGTTGCCCTCACTTGGGGATGTCGACTCGGCCATCGAGCATGCCCTCGACCATCCGCTCGACTCCGAACCACTTGATCACTTGTTGCGCGCGGGAATGAAACTCACGATCGCTTTCGACGACATCTCGTTGCCGCTCCCGCCGATGCAGGCGCCGGACGTACGCGGACGAGTGCTCGAGCACGTCATCGAGCGCGCCGCACGAGCCGGAGTGGACGACGTCGAAATCATTGCTGCCAACTCCCTCCACCGTCCGATGACGGGCGCGGAGATAAAACACATTGTGGGCGAGCGAGTGTTCGGCTCCTTCTGGCCGGATCGCCTTCGCAACTTCGATGCCGAAGATCCCGACGACCTGACCTTGGTCGGAACGACGGATCAGGGGGAGCACGTCGAGGTCTCATCCCGGGCCCTGACCAGCGACCTGGTCGTGTACGTGAACATCAATCTCGTTCCGATGGACGGTGGCCACAAGAGCGTGCCGGTGGGCCTCGGTTCTTACCGGAGCCTGAAGCATCACCACAACGTGCACACGATGATGCATTCCCGCTCGTACATGGATCCGCCCTCGAGTGCAATGCATGCCTCATGCGACCGGATGGGCCGGCTGCTGGAAAAGAGCCTGAAGGTCTTCAAAATCGAAACCACGCTCGACAACCGGTCGTTCGGCGCGCCGTTCGATTTCCTGCAGAAAAGAGAGTGGGAGTGGTCGGCGCGCGACCAAGCGACCTACCTCACCACCGCCAGGGTGACGAACCGGATCTCGGCAAAGGTGAAAAGGGAAATCTTCTCGCGGATCCGGGCGCCGTACGGGGTCACCGGAGTAACGGCCGGGGAGACGGAGGCTGTGCACGAGCGGACGCTGGCGGCGGTCTACAGCCAGCAGGCCGTGGAGGTCGACGGTGAATCGGACATCCTCCTCGCCGGCCTCCCTTACGTCGGGCCGTACAACGTGAACTCGATCATGAATCCGATCCTCGTGGTGTGCCAGGGGCTGGGTTACTTCTTCAACATGTACCGGGGGCGTCCGCTTGTACGGCGAGGAGGCGTGATGATCTGCTTCCATCCCGTGCCGCGTGAGTTCCATCAGGTGCACCATCCCTCATACGTCGACTTCTTCGAGGAAGTGCTCCCCGAGACGACCAACCCACAGCTGATCGAAGAGAAGTTCGAGGAGAGATTCGCAACGGACCCCTGGTACGTCCACCTGTACCGGACGTCGCACGCGTACCACGGAGTCCATCCCCTCTACATGTGGTATTGGGCCGCGCATGCCATGGACTATCTCGGCGATGTCATTTTCGTTGGTGGAGACCGCAGTGCGGTGTCTCGACTGGGCTTTAGGAGCGCCGGCACCCTGGACGATGCGCTCGAGATGGCATCCCACACGGTTGGATCCTCACCCCGCATCACGGCCATCAGATGCCCACCTCTGATGATTGCGGATGTGAAATGACCGTGAGACTGCGCGACGAAATCGAAGGTATGTCACGGGGTTGGCAATGGGGACGAAGGCGCCTCCTCCCCGGGTCCGTGGCGGCGGATAGGGCGCGGAGCCGTGCGTTCCCTGCCTCCCTTCGCGGTCCGGTGGCTTCGGGGGCGCGCAACGTAATCCAGAGCGGACTCCTGTCACCGCTTCTCGACTTCGAACTCAACCGGCGCGTCCGCGGGCTGGATTCCCTGGACTCGGTGGAACCTCCGGCGGTGTTCGTCGCGAATCACGCAAGCCACCTGGACGCGCCGGTGCTTCTCACATCGTTGCCGCGTTCGTGGCGACGCCGGTGCGTGGTCGGAGCGGCGTCGGACTATTTCTACGATGTCGCGTGGAGAGCATTCGCAACGTCGCTCGTGTTCAACGCATTTCCCATCGAACGCAGGGGCCGTTTGAGGGGCACCAAACAAGCCGGCGCCCTGCTCGATGACGGATGGAGCCTCATCCTCTTCCCGGAGGGGACCCGCTCGAAGGATGGCTGGATGGGTGAGTTTCGGCCGGGAGCGGCGCTGATCGCGATGATGAAGGGCGTCCCCGTAGTGCCGGTCGCGCTCACGGGCACCTACGCGGCCATGCCGCGCGGGAAGTCGTGGCCCGTGTCGGGACGTCCCGAGGTGACGGTTCGATTCGGCACCGCCATGCGGGCGGCGGAGGGCGAAGGCGCGCGCGACTTCAACACCAGGATCCGCCGCCGGGTTGCGGTGTTACTCAACGAAGAGAGGACGACGTGGTGGGACGCGCTGCGCCGCGATGCCGAGGACGATCTGGACGAGGGACCCGATCGAGACGCGGCCCACTGGCGGCGAGTATGGGAGTCGACGCGGCCTCCCTCAGGCCCGTCGCGCGCGTGGCCGAGAAGCTAGGGGGCGCGCGTGCCGGTGGAGCGGCTCAACCCGGACGAGCGCCGGCGCCGCCTGATTCTTGAAGCGAGCCGGCTCTTTGGCTCGCGCGGATTTGACGGCACGTCGCTCGACGATGTTGCTCAGGCGGACGGCATTCGCAAGCAGACATTGCTCTACTACTTCCCCAACAAGGACGCCCTGTTCAACGCCTGCATCGATGAACTCGGGGACCGGCTCGCAGCAACGTTGAGGGCCGGGCTCATGCAACCGACTGAAGGATGGGAACGGGTGGAGTCGGTGATCCGGTCGATCTTCCGTTTGGCCGAAGAGTGGCCCCAGTTCCCGCTGCTTGCGCGCGAGGCGACGCGCCACAGCCCTCAGGTCGTCGAACGAGTGGCCGCCAAGCTGGAGCCGCTCCGGAAGCGCGCCATCGTGTTCCTGGGACGAGAGATGCGAGAGGGGCGTTTCCGAACGCAGGATCCGGGACTGTTGTTGTTCACGCTTTACGGCGCGGTTGTCGGATCGCTGACCGAGGCCGGCGTGCTGCGAGTAGTGACAGGAGAGGACAGCAGCTCCAGCGCGCTCCGCCAGCGAGAGGAAGAGCTGATCGAGTTCGTCAAACGCGCCCTCGTTCCGCCGCCGGAATAACCCGCGCCCTCGCCGAAATGGCAATTAACCACGAAATAACGTGGCTAACTGCCATCTCAGCGGAGCGACTCGACTAGGTCAGTCGTTCGTGCCTCCACGACCTGATCGACTGTGCAAACAGTTCCGGGTCGTCGGTCATCGGGAAGTGATAGCCCTTCGGCACCACCACATCGCGCACAGATGGGTACAGCGCCTTCCATCGCTTCCGGAAGCGTCCCGGATCGTTGCGTGCTCCGAAGATCATCAGCACCTCCCGATCCGCCAGCGAGCGCTCGATGCCGTCTGTGATCGCGGCGAGCAGCGTCATGTTCCTGCTCGCGTCTCGCATGAGCTGGTGCGGCACCGCCCGGCGCGCCCGCTCCCTCATCGGCCCGAGGAAGGCGCGCCGCGCACCCGATTCCCAATTGCGACCGGCGCCGAACCTCATCGAAGTCCCCCTCATCAACAGATTCGTGCGGCTCATGAACCGGCGCATGCCGCCGCTCCCCATCAGCCTCAACATCCCTCGCAAACCGACACCCGGTATCCATGCGAACGCTTGAGACACGACGATTCCTCGGATCAAATCGGCGCGCCGGGCGGCAAACGACAGCCCAATCGGCCCGCCGAGGTCGTGGACAACAAGCGTCGCGTCATTGAGGCCGAGGGCATCAACTACCTTCTCGAGGATGCGACTGTGACCCGAGAGGGTGGGCCGGTATCCGGGCCGCGCCTCGGACAGTCCGGAGCCGGGGAAATCGAGCGCCACACAGCGAAAGTCCTCCCGGAGGCGCAACATCACGTCGCGCCAGAGAAAGGACCACATGCCGGCATGGACGAAGAGGAGCACCGGTCCGCTACCCTCGTCGACGAAGTGAACTCGATGCCCGTCTATCTCCACGGCGCGCAGCTCAAACGGCCACTCCGCCTCTGGCAGCCAGTCCGGTCGCTCTATCGTGCCGCCACCGATGTGGCCATCGCTAATGTGATCGAGTTGCGCCATCATTTCCTCCCTGGTCACGATCCAATGCCTTCATTCGTCAATAGGAATGACGGCGGCCGAAAGAAAGTTGTGACGTGAAGAATCGCGAGTGGTTGGTGCAGGAGTTCGAGGAATTCCGGCCCCAATTGCGCGACATCGCCTATCGGATGCTCGGGTCGACCACCGAGGCCGACGATGCGGTTCAGGAGAGCTGGGTCCGGTTGCACCGGTCGGATTCGGAGCGGGTGGAGAACCTCCGAGGATGGCTCACAATAGTTGTTGGCCGTGTCTGCCTCGACATGCTGCGTGCCAGGCACAGGCGACGGGAAGAGTACGTCGGCACATGGCTACCGGAGCCGGTAGTAGTCGAGGACGACGCAAGAGATCCCGAACAGGAGGCCGTGGTCGCCGACTCGATTGGACTTGCCCTCCTGGCAGTACTGGAAAAGCTGAGCCCCGCAGAGCGGATCGCGTTCGTCTTGCACGACATGTTTGCCGTCCCCTTCGACGACATCGCCGAGATCCTGGGCCGCGAGCCGGCAGCGGCGCGGCAGCTAGCCAGTCGAGCAAGACGGCGCCTTCGCGGCCAAGCACCGATCCCGAGCTCAGATATCGGCTCCCAAAGAAAGGTGGTCGACGCGTTTCTGAGCGCGACCCGATCGGGGGACTTCGAAGCACTGGTCGAGATCCTGGATCCGGACGTCGTGTTCAGCATCGACGTTGGCTTGATCGCGCCGGCGGCGCGCCCGCCCATCGCCGGGTCGAAAGCGGTTATCGACGAGGTCCGAGCGCGCGGGCCTCAATTCGCCCACCTCGCTCGGCCCGCCATAGTCAATGGAGCTGCGGGGCTCGTCATCGGAACGGAACGCAGGATCATGGGCGTGGTGGCATTCAGCATCACGAACGGACGGATCGCACGGATCGACATCGTCGCCGACCCCGAGAAGCTTCGTTCCGTCCGCCCTCGCTCATAGATACGGGTCCGGCGGATACGCTGCGCAGGTGGAAGCGATCATCTTCTGCGGAATCCAGGGCAGCGGCAAGAGCACCTTCTACAAACAACGCTTCGGAGACACGCACGTTCGGATAAACCTCGACATGCTCCGTACCCGCAAGCGCGAAGAGATCCTGCTACAGGCCTGCCTCGAAGCCAAGCAGCGCTTCGTGGTCGACAACACGAACCCCACGATCGAATCTCGGAGGAGATACACGGAGCCGGCACTCGAAGCCGGCTTCCGACTGGCGAGCTACTACTTCGAAACTCCAGTGGGAGATGCGATTACGCGCAACCTCGGCCGTCCGCCGAAGGAGCGAGTCCTTCCGGGATCAATTGTGAGGACCCACAAGGGACTCGAGCCGCCGGAGAAGCGGGAAGGCTTCGATCAACTTCTCGTTGCGCGGGTCGACGGAAACGGCGGTTTCGAGGTCGAGGAGATGTCCATTCCATTCGCAGCTTTTGGGGGCGAAAATGCAACGGACGGGGGCGAAGGGAATGAAGCCGGCCGCGGCTAGGGCAGCAGACCGGCGTCCATGAACGAGCGGAAGAGCGGCTCGGCCCAGATGCCGGCCACGATCACTCCCGCCGCGCATGCGACGGTCGCCGCTGCCGCGCCGGCCCCCAAGACCGGCACGGGCTCCGGGGACGGCAGACCATCGAAGTACATCGGCGCCATAACCCGGGCGTAGTACGCGATCGAAACCACCGTGTTAACGACGGCGAGGCCCGCGAGCCACGAGTAGTTGGCGTCGATCGCAACGGCGAAAAGCGCGAGTTTGGCGTCGAATCCGGCAAGAGGCGGGATCCCGATGAACGAAAGAAACGCGACGACCAGCACGGCCGCCAGCAGAGGTCGAGCTCGTGCCAGCCCACGGTACTGATCAAGCGCGGCGCGACCGCGGAGCTCCACGACGACGCCGAAAGCAGCGACATTGGCAAGCACATAGGCCGCGAGAAAGAACAGTATGGAGGGCACGGCCAGGTCAGTGCGCCCCAGAGCAACCACACCCATGAGGCCGTAACCGGTCTGTGAAACGGCCGACCACCCAAGCAGCCGGCGCACATCGGTTTGCCACAACGCAGCCAGGTTCCCGAGTGACATCGTCACCGCGGCGAGCACCGCTACTAGGGGCCGCCATCCCACCTCGGTTTCGGGAAGGACCATCACAAACCGCGCAAGGGCAATGAGACCTCCCACCTTCGGCGCGACCGTTATGAATGCAGCCACCGGCGCCGGCGCGCCGTCTGCGAGGTCCGGCATCCACTGGTGTACTGGAACCGACCCCATCTTGAAGGCGAGGGCCGCAATAACCAGGGCTGCTCCCCCAACAACCGCAGTGCCGCCGGGCGCGAGCCCCTCTCTCAAACCCATGAACGTCGTTGTGCCGGCAAGCCCAAACAGGAGCGCGACGCCCATCAACATGCCTGCGTTCGTGAGTGCGCCGAGCAGGAAGTACTTCATCGCAGCCTCGGACGCCGGACGAGAGGTCCGATGGTACGCGGCCAGGACGTACCCGCTCGCCGAGGACACCAGGATCGCCATGACGAGCTCCATGAGATCCGTCGCCCCGGCAAGAAGAATGGCCCCGAGCGCCGAGAAGAGCAGCAGGGTGTAGTACTCACCTCTGCGTGGATCGGTACGGAACCAGGGCGCGGAAAAGACGACGACCGCGGCGGTTGCAGTCAGCACGATGAGTTTCCCCCAGACCGCGGTTGCGTCCGTTGAATAGGTGTCAAAGAAGATGAGTGTTTCGGGTCCGGCCAGGAGCATCTCTATCGAGGCGGCGAAGGCTCCGGCGACCACGACGAGAGCGATCCACGGCGCGAGGTCCTGCAGGCGCGAAGGAGCAAACAGCGCATACAGGAGCACGAAGACCCCGCCCACCAAAACGATGAGTTCAGGAAGTAGGTCGCCGACCTCCATGCCCATCAATTGCCCAGCAACCTCCCTGCGGTTGAATCGATAACGTCGAGCAGCCATGCCGGCGTTATGCCGATGACGACGACAAGCGCGAGAAGCCCTCCAAGTGCAGCGGTCTCTGCCCGATCAAGATCGGGGAAGCGGATCCATTTCTCTGGAAGGGAGCCCAGGAACAACTTCTGAAGCATTCGTAGGAAGAGAGCGGCCGTTATGACGATCCCGACCAGACCGATTCCGGCGAGCCACGGATATATGGAGAGGGTCCCGGTAAACACCTGAAACTCCGCAACGAAGCCGGCAAGACTCGGCAACCCGAGGCTCGCGAAGGCGGCCACCACGGTTACGCCGGTCAGGGTCGGCGCACGGCTTGCGAGCCCTCCGAACTCGTCCATCTCGTACGTGTGCCCACGAGCGAGGATCGAACCGCTGATCAGGAACAGTGCGCCGGTGATGAGTCCGTGAGCGATCATCTCAACCGTTGCACCCGTAAGCGCGACTTTCTGGGAATCGGCTTCACCCGAGACGGCCGCGGCCGCCGCGGCGACACCGAGAAGCACGTAACCCATGTGGTTGACGCTCGTGTAGGCGATCAATCGTTTGATGTTGGTTTGTGCAAGCGCCACAAGTGCCCCGTACACGATAGACACCACGGCGATGACACCGATCGGAAATGCAAACCGCTCGAATGTGCCCGGCATCATGGTGAGGAGCACGCGCACAAAACCGTAGGTGCCCATTTTCAGCAGGACCCCGGCCAGAATGGCTGATGCGGGCGCCGGAGCATCGACGTGAGCCGGAGGGAGCCATGTGTGGAAGGGGACGAGCGGAGTCTTGATGGCAAACCCCAGGAAAAACCCGAGGAAAACAAGACTCGAGTAGAGACCCCGAGCAGGAAGAGGCTGTTGCGCGATCAGGGCTTCCATGTCGAAGGTGCGGGGATCGCTCGCCAGATAGAGGCCGATGATCCCAAGCAGCAGCGCGAGCGAGCCGGCCAAGGTGTAGATGAAGAACTTGAGCGCGCTCCGTTGCGCGTCGCCATGACCCCACGCGCCGATTAGGAAATACATGCCGACGAGGCTGAGATCCCAGAACACGAAAAAGAGGAATAGATCGAGCGCTAGGAAGAGCCCGAGAGAAACGCCCTCGAGAAAGAGCATCAGTGCGAAGTACTGCCGGGCCCGGCCCTTGAAGTCGACCGGATAGATGATGGACGCGACAAAAACCAGGGCGGTCATTGCCGCGAGCGGCAGCGAGACGCCATCGACGCCGACCTTGTAGCCGACGCCCAGCGTGGGTATCCAGCGCACGGACTCGATCAGATCGAAGCCCTCGCTCCCGTCAAAACGAACCCAGGCAACGACCATGATCACCAGAGGGATCGCCGAGATCCCGGCGGCGATCGCCCTGAGCCGCGTCGTTGCAGCGTCGCCCTCGGGATTCGGCCGCAGAGCCAGCACGATCGCCGCAACTATCGGCACGAATATCGCAACAGTCAGCACGCAATTCCTCCAGCACGCTGGTTCTTTTCTTCTGTAGCCGTCTTGGAGACGGTCAGAGAAGAAAAGAACGGGTTAACGGACAAGTGCCAGCACCCCCACGAGAACCACTAGGCCCGCCGCCACAACGACGTAGTAGTGATGCGAAAGGCCGGTCTGCAGCAGGCGGCTCTTTCGTCCCGTTGTGCCGATGCCACCGGCCAAGCCCTCGACGGCACCGTCGACCCCGCGTTCATCGGCCGAGCGTGAGCCGCTAGCGGCCAACAGGGTGCTCGCCGCAACCGCGCGCACCAGCCCGTCGATGGTGATCTCGCCCCTCCACGCGAGCAGTCTCGAAGCGAGTGCCGCGGCGGCCGCAGCAGCTTGTACTCCGGCGTCGATGACGAGGTCATCAAAACGCGCGAGAGCGCGCGACAACGCGAGAACGGGATCGACAACGACCGCCTTAGCGGCGACCGGTAGGCCCCACCAGTTCGCTGTGAACGCGAGCAAGGATCGTGGAAGGCCCAACGTGGGGAGGCGTCTTGCGCGGTGCAGCGCCGCTACTGCCGCGGCAGCCAGGGCCACGAGCCCGATGGCAAGACCGAATTCCCACACTTGGGAGCCCACCAGACCCCCGCCCGTGGCATCCTCGACCGTCCGGCTTGCACCCGGCAGCCACAGAAGCCCGAGAACTACCGAGGCGGCGGCCAGGACCCCCAGCGACGACATCTCCGTCGCACCCGGCCGGTAGTCGGAGGCTCCTTCTCTGGAGCCCGGACCGTACGCAAGCAGTTGCCAGCGGCCCGCATACAAAGCACTCAGCCACCCGGCGGCAAACACCGCGGCCCCAAGCCACGCCGAATCGTGGACTGCCGCGGCCACGACTTCTTCTTTCGTCCACGCTCCGCCCAAAGGCGGCACCGCTGCCAGCGCAAGGGCACCAACCGCTGCGAGTCCCGCGGCTCTCGGAAGCCGCTCACCGAGCTGCATTTCCCGCAGCTCGTTCGATCTGGCTGCGTGAATGGCAACTCCCGCTGCGAGAAAGAGCAGCGACTTGAAGGCGGCGTGCGTGACGAGGTGCGCGCCGGCCGCAGCGGTCGAACCGGCACCCACGGCCACGAACATCAACCCGTACTGAGCGGACGTCGAGCCGGCCAGGGCGCGCTTGATATGTGACTGCGTTGCGGCCACAACTCCCCCGGCAATTGCTGTGACGATCCCGACCACCGCGACGGCGGGACCGAACCAGCTCACGGACTCAAACGACGGCGCCAGTCGAACGAGGATGTACGCCCCCGCGGCAACCATCGTCGCGGAATGCAGCAGCGCCGATACGGGTGTGGGTCCGGCCATTGCCGAAAAGAGCCATGGAGAAAAAGGAACCTGAGCCGACTTCGCCGCTGCCGCCACGACAAGTGCCCCGGCGATGACGGACAGCCGCATGTCATCGGCCCCGTCGAGGGACTCGAAGGACAGCGAACCCGTGGCTGCAAACGAAAGACCTGCCGCCAGATAGATCCCTAGATCTCCGAACCGAGTTGTGACGAAAGCATGCGCGGCAGACTTGACGTTGGTGGCATCCCGCCAGGAATGGCCGATCAATGCCCACGAGAAAGCGCCGACAAGCTCCCACGCAATCAGCAGCGTCAAGAAGTCTGCCGCGAGCACCAACAGCTCCATGGCCCCTACAAACGCAACCATCAGCGCGATTAGTCGCCTCCGGCCCTCCGATTCCGTGGCCGCGGCGTAAGCGATGATGGGAGTGGCCACGCCCGGTACGAGGATCGCCATCACTCGACCAAATCCCACGAGATCGACGCTGAGCTCGAGTTGAGGGCTCCACCGGAACTCCGACGAAGAACTCCCGGTGGCCACGAGCACCGCGGCGACGGCAAGCACGAACAAAGTCACTCCGACGGCCGGCGCGCCGAGTGCGCGCCGCGAGCGACCGAAGACCGGCACGAGGGCGGCAATCGCTAGAGGCGCGAGGGGCAACGTCCAGAGCATTCCTGAGTTAGCCCTTCAACTTCTTGAGCTTCTCGGTCATGTCGGCCTTGCGGATGCGGTAGACGTTGGTGATTAATGCAAACCCCAGCGCCAGTTCGACCGCCATCACCGTCATGAAGACGATGGCCAGGAGCTGACCCTTGGGATTGCCCCCCGCCGAGTAGGCCCACAGCGACACCGCAGCAAGGATCGCCGCGTTGATCATCAATTCGAGTCCCATCATCAACATGACGAAGGACTGCTGGCTCAGGGCGCCGTAAAGCCCGATACCGAACAGCGCCGCGGCAACCACGAGAAGCGCGTCAAGGTTCAATGGTGGTGCTCCTCTTCCTCGGGCGCTGGCGCTGCTGGGGTGTGGCGCTCCGCCTGTTGAAGAACTCCCTCGAGATGAAGCTCGGGAGGACTGGATCCTTCCTGCGCGTCCCCGAACCGCCCGCTGCGGCTGGCCAGCACGATCGCACCGATCATCGTTGTCAACAGCGCCACACCCGCCGTTTGGAATACGAGCATGGAGTCACCGAGTAACTCGATGCCAAGCTCCGCCGTGGTGTCGCCGGTGGTCGAGGCCGGGCGGTCGGGAAAGGAGGCGAAGATACCGGCAGCCGCAAGCGCGACGAACGCAATCACGCCACCGGTGATCGAAACGCGGTGTTGATGGACCATCTGCATCGGATTCAGGCCGGCAGGATTCATCATGAACATGACCATGAATACGGCCATGATCGTCATCTCCCCCGCCATCATTAGGATCAGTACGAGACCCAGGAACTCTGCGGCGAGCAACACGAGGATTGCTCCAACGCCGACGAACGACGCCAGCAACCAATACGCGGCGCGCACCATCGAATCCGTCCTGAACACCAGCCACCCGGCGACGATGCTGCCGGCCGCGAACATCCAGAAAAGCACATCCACAATGAGCGACGTCTTCACAAGATCAGCACTCCGGTGAGGAACACGTCGACGAGGGCAAGGGGTATCAGCACGGTCCATGCGACAACTACGAACCGTTCCAGCCGAACGCGCACGATCAAGTGCCGGACGACCATCAGCACGGCGAGAAGCAGAAGGCTCTTCAATGCCATCCACAGCGGACCGGGCAGGAGAGGCCCCAGCCACCCACCCAAGAATGCAGCGGCACCCATCACTGCAACCGCAACGAGCATCGCGGCGCGCGCTACCGACCACAGAAGGCGGGACGGGCCCGACACCTCCAAGGTCGTTCCGCCGCCCACGTCGGGCGCGTCGGGAAAGTTCAGGGGGCCCCAGAACGACACTCCGGCCGCCACCACTAGATAAAGAGGAAGACCCAACGGCTGGCGAATCACGTTCCACAGCCCTTCCTGCGAACGCACGATCTCTCCGACGGAAAGTGATTCGGCCGGGAGGGCCGTTCCCAACAGCGCAAGCAGAAAGGGGATCTGATAGGAGAGGGCAGCCGCGATGAACCGATAGCCACCGACGAGCGAAAACGTAGAGTTGGCAGACCACCCGTGCAGATAGACGGCAACCATTACAAAGGCAACCGCGGCGGCGAATAGGACAAAGCCCGATTCGATGTCGGCTGCCGCTAGGTCCGCGTCGAACGGAACGACGGCGATACCCACCGCAGCGAGCCCCGCAAGAAGCGCGGGGGCAAGAGCCCACGCTTGGGCGTCGGGTCGTTCGGTATCGACCCGACGCTGAATCAAAAGCAAACACACATCCCGGAGCGGCGCGCCGAAACCGGCCGAGCCGCCTTCGCCCGAGACTGCGCGGGCAACGATGCGATCGATGACACCAACCGCGTACACGCCGAGGGCTAGAACCACTCCGACGAACAGAACCGCCATGGGGGGTTGAAGGAACCCGCTCACGGAACCAGCTCCGGGGCGTGGGCGCGAAGGTCGTCCAGGTCGAGATCGAGGCTGACGATTGTAGCCACCGCATCGCCCCATTCGAGGCCCTCGATCATCTGGGGCAAGGCGTACATCAGACGCGACGTCGGGGCCGAGCCGCGCTCGAGTCGTCCGCGCGGCGACTCGACTCGTCCGAAGGGCTCAATTGCCAGGCCCCCAGCTCGGTCCGCGAGGCGAAGCGATTGGACGGCCTCAGCGAGGCGGACTCGCCACCGCGCCGCAACGTCGGATCCGCCGTCGAGGATGGGCTCGAAACCCACCGACCTGTAAGCGGGGTCGCCGGTGCGGAGATCCTCGTCGATCCCCGCGGCCCTGGCGTTGGGACCGAGGCCCATCCCCGCGATCAAGTCGCCAGAGATCTCCCCCACACCGGACGTGGCCCAGCCGAGGAAACCCGACCGCCGAAGGGGGCCCTCAAGGGCTCCAACTTGCTCGGCCATTTGAGGAGTTACCTCTATTGCCAACCGAAGGATTCTCCGCGCATACGCGTCGAGACCGTGAAGTGCAACCGCTTCTGCCAGCCTCCGGAGATGACTTCGAGCCCTGGCAACCTCGAACTCCGCGAGAGTTACCGGCTCCCTTAGAGCACGGACCCACAGGTCACTGGGGTGAGCAGGCGAGCCGTTCGGGATGTACGACTCGGCCGGGAGGGCGACCCTGTGGATGACATCACCCTGCATGTCCATCTCAAAAACGAGGCCCGGCGGAAAGGGATGCCAGAACGGGCCGACCATGAAGGAAAGTTGATCGAGGGTCAGCCCGTCTCGATCCGGAGCCCGATCGGCCAGCGGGCGCCCATACGGCACTCCGCCGGTCATCCCGCTCCCGCCTTGTCCGTAGGGCCCAACTCCCCTCCACGGCGCGGGATCGACGTTGGGTTTGAGAGGCTGCGAGGAGGACCGAACGCCTGCAATGAGATCGGCATGCACGTGGCTGAGCGTTCCGACGGGATCGTCATCAACGGTGACTGCGTCGGGAAATACCTCCGTCAATTCTGGACCGCCGTTCCACAGGACTACGGCGCGCGGATGGCTCAGGGCCTCGTGCACTGCGACCAGTGCGTCGGTGAGCTCTCGGCGGACATGGCCGGCTACGAGAAGCACGTTCGCGGCGCGTGGTGTGAGAACGAAACGAAGCGAGGGCTCCAGCCGGAGATCCTGCAACCTTTCGCGCATGTCCCTACCAGCGATCGGATAGACACGAACGGCGGCGCGGCTCGCGGCGCGCCGAATAACGGATGTCAGGCCCACCGGAGTGCTTTCTCCTTCCACGCATACAGCACTCCGAGAAGAAGGATCGTGATGAACATCAGCATCTCTATCAGTGCGACGACACCCTCACGGAGGAAGACAACCGCCCACGGATACATGAACACCATCTCCATATCGAAAGCCAAGAACAGCAGCGCCATCGCGTAGTAACGAATGTGGTAGCGAGACCACGCGTGCACGACGGGAGCGTGTCCACCTGCATAGGGAACTCGCTCCGGGGCCGTGGTGGCGATCGGATCGAGCCGATCGCCCAGCCAGCGCACGATCAACCAGCCGGCGACGCCGGCAACAAAAACCGTCAGCGCTGCTCCAAGTGCAGCCACCAGAGCTTAGAGGTAGTCCTCGGGATCCTCTTGGAAGGTTTCGGCGCAGTCCTTGCTGCAGAAGTAGTAGGTCTGGCCGTTGTGTTCCACGGTCGCCGCAGCGTCGGACTCCTCAACCACCATTCCGCACACCGGGTCTTTTGCTGCCATCGCTCTACCTCCCCATCGTTGACTTCGCGAACCTTCGACTTGATTTACGACTTGACGAGACGTTCGATCGCAGCCGTGGCCTCCGCGACTAGGTCTGGTTGCTCCCCCGACCGGGCATCAACAATGCAGTTCCGGATGTGGTCATCGAGCAAGGCAACAGCGACCTTTTTCATCGCATTGCTGGCGGCCGTTATCTGAGTGAGGATATCGATGCAGTACTCGTCCCTTTCGATCATCCTCTGCAAGCCTCGGACCTGCCCCTCGACCTTTCGGAGGCGCGCCAGCAGCTCGTCCTTGTCCTCGTAGTAGCCGCGCATGTCTTTCTCCTGGATCCATCCGCCGATTCTCGAACTAGCGCTGAGTCTATACCCTAGGGGGGTATGGTGTCAACGACGCAGATGCATTAAACCCCATATATGGAGCCTGGTTGCCATTTGGGGCCGCGGGCGCGCCGAATCGGGCGGATTGTTCCGCCGTGAGAACTTTCGGCGCGCCGGCGCTCTACGGGGAGGCCGAAGGCGTCCGGCTGAGGTGCTCCCGGACGAAAGTGAGCAGAGCCGATTCGCTGGCGAAGACCCTTACATCACCGCTGTCGATGTGCTCCACCGTTCCCTTGAGGCCGTCGCTTGCGTCGGGCTCATCGGGCTCCCCTGGTATCCATACGCGCAACACAAAAGTGACCATGCCGCGGATCATGGCAGGCCACCCTTACGGTTCCCTTAGCCCGAAAACCGCCGAGTCAGACGGGCCAGCGCTCCTGCCGGTAGCCCATATCCCAGAACATCCACTCGTAGCGGCTGGTGGTGACGAAACGCTGCTCGACGCGCCGCTTGGCCGACGCGTCCAGTTCGTCGCCGATCCTGTCCGCCACGGCGAGGACGGCCCGCACGACCTGGGCAAAGTCCTCGCCCCCATAGGTGTCGATCCATCGCCGGTACAGCGGGTCGGGGGAGCCGCGTTCGATCAGGGCCGCCCCCACCTCCCAGTAAATCCAGTAGCAGGGAAGGACGGCTCCGAGAGCTTCTTCGAACGGCCGGCCGTAGACGGACGCCAGCAGGTAGCCGGTGTAGGCCAGGTTCGTGGGGGCCATCTCAGTGGCGGCGACATCGGCCTCAGTGACCCCGAAGTCCGCGAAAAAACCTTCGTGAAGTGCGCGCTCCACCGCGATGGCCCCGGCCGCATGTTCACAGAACATCCGGATGTCGGCTTCCTGTGGAGACTTCGCTCCGCATACGGCCAGCGCCCGCGCGTAGTCACGCAGGTAGAGCGCGTCCTGGATCACGTAAAAACGAAAGGCGTCGCGGTCGAGCTCTCCCGACGTCAGCCCATCGATGAAGGGGTGCTCGAGGATCTGTTTATAGATTTCTTCGATCGAGCCCCAGAGCTGCGCAGCGAATCCGTCCCCCCTAACAATGCTCATTGTCATCCCACCTCGTGTTCGCTCGCGAGTTTCTCGGCGAGAGTGATTGTTTCGTCATCCAATTGTCCGTTTGCGAGCTCGAACCGTTCTGAGAACTCACCGATAACGGCGTCGCGGACCCCTTCCCAGGTGGCGGAAACTTCGTCGCCGACGCTTCCGGTAGTTGCCGGGTCCCAATCCAGTTCGAGCGCGTCGTAGACCGGCACCAGGACATCGCGCACATCGGCGCTTCCTGTTGCAACGATCACCCCACCGACGTGGGAGGCGCGTGACACGATCCGCTGGCCGATTCCCACCAGCTTCGTACGGCCTCCGGCGTTCACGCTGTAGTCGCCCGGACAGTACTCCCCCGGAACCTCTCCGACGCGGGCGTCCACGCCGAGGCGACGGAGTGCATCCGCGAGAATGCCCGACATCTCTTCGAACCGTGCGAAGGTTCTCGCGGTGGGGTCCGAATCGGGAACGGCACGGGCAAAAGCAATCGTGCCCTCGTGAAAGACAGCGGCGCGGCCGCCGGCAAGGCGTTGGACCGAGTGGTAGCCACGTTCGCGTGCCGCGGTCACGGCATCCGAGAAACCGGGCGCCCGCACGTCGGCGCCGCCAAACGCAACGATCCGATCCGGCCGGTACATGCGCAGGGTCGCCGGAAGTTTTCCGGCGGCAACCTGGAGCATCACTGCGCGCGACACTGCGGTGTCGAACGACGGTCTCCCGGGAAACGACTCCGTGAGTAACTGCAAGCGGTCCGCGCGCATATCTCTATTACTCTCGCATCAATTCGAACAAGGGAGCGATGGTGGAGAAAAGGGCATTTGGGGACCGAAGACACTTGTTGCGCGCCCATCGCCCGGATAAAACGGCGCAACAAGTGTTTTCGCAGGGACTTGTCGTCCCGGTCGTTGGACTCGGGACATGGCAGGTCTTCGACGTATCCGACGACCGTCAAGACGGTGCATCGTCGGTCGTGGACGTTGCGTTCGAACACGGCACTACCTTTGTCGACTCGTCGCCTATGTATGGGCGAGCGGAGCGCATTCTCGGACGCGCACTTGATGGGCTACGGGACGATGCGATCGTTGCGACGAAGATTTGGACTCCATCCGTTGCCGAGGGCCGCAGGCAGTTCGATGCGCAGCTCGGCTTCTATGGAGGGCGAGTGGAAGTCGAACAGGTTCACAACCTTGTTGCGTGGGACGACCATCTCAAATGGATGGAGGCGGAGCGCGACGCGGGACGCATCGGTATCCTCGGCGCAACCCACTACAGCGCGTTCGCCTTTGGGGAACTCGAAGAAGTGATGAAGTCCGGGCGAATAGGGGCGATCCAGATTCCATATAACCCGGCCGAACGTGAGGCGGAGCGCCGGATACTGCCGCTTGCGGAGGAGCTCGGACTCGGGGTAATTGCGATGAGACCGCTTGGTGCAGGTTCGCTGACGAGGCACCCCCCGGCCGTTTCGGAGGTGCGCGCCCTGGGCGTGGACGACTGGGCGCAAGCACTGTTGAAGTGGTGCCTGTCCGACACGCGCATCCACGTCGCGATCCCGGCGACCTCGAAGACTGAGCATGCGCGAGTGAATTCGCTTGCCGGCACCGAGTCCTGGTTCGGACCGGAAGAGCGCCGGCGCGTCGAACAGCTTATCGGGATGACATGACGCTCCCCTCGCTTCGACAACTGGGAACGACGGGCCTCGACGTGACGACGATCGGACTTGGCCTGGCGGCCCTCGGGCGGCCCGGATACATAAACCTCGGCCACGCCGGGGACATCGGCGCGGATCGTTCGGTAGAGACGATGGAACGTCGAGCCCACGAGGTTCTCGATGCCGCGTTCGACGCCGGCGTTCGTTACTTCGACGCGGCACGCTCCTACGGGCGCGCCGAAGAGTTTCTTGCATCGTGGCTCGAGCGCCGTGGGCGGGCGCCGAGCGACGTGACGATTGGATCGAAGTGGGGCTACCGCTACACGGCAGGATGGAGCGTCGATGCCGAGCACCACGAGATCAAAGAGCACTCCCTCGAGATGCTCAGGACTCAGACGGCCGAGACCTTGGAGCTCCTCGGAGGCTTTCTCGACCTCTATCAGATCCACTCGGCGACATTGGAATCCGGCGTTCTCGACAACAAAGACGTGCTCGCAGAGCTCATCCGGCTGGCGGACGAAGGAATCGTCATCGGGTTGACAACGAGCGGTCCCCAGCAGGCCGGCATCATCCGGCGCGCCCTCAACGCCGAAGTGGACGGCGTCAATCCCTTTCGATGTGTGCAGGCGACGTGGAACCTGCTCGAGCCATCTGCGGGGCCCGCGCTGGAAGGGGCCCACGGCGCGGGGTGGGGTGTGATCGTCAAAGAGGCCCTCGCGAATGGTCGGTTGACCGACCGCGGGGATGCTCCCGCCGAAGTCGGGGAGATTGCCCGCTCGGTTGGGGTCGGACTGGACGCCCTGGCCATCGCGGCCGTGAGTGCGCAGCCGTGGGTTGACGTCGTTCTCTCCGGTGCTGCGACGGTGGATCAGCTGAAGAGCAACTTGGGTGCGGCCGATTTAGCTCTTGGGGACGCTGCGGTCGATCAGTTGCTGGCACACGCCGAGGATCCGAAGGACTACTGGGCCAAACGCGCGGCCCTCCCGTGGAACTAGCGAGCAGGGAAAATTTTCGGGCAATGCGCTCACCGCACTAGTCACGTAGTACCAGCGAGGCTATAGTCCACTTCGCCCCCAGTGTTCGGGCGACCACATTTCGTGACTATGGATGCCTGCGCGCGTGACCTGCATCCATCAATAAAGCGTTGAGGTTTCATCGATAGGGGGGATAGAGGGCCGAGCGGGCCGGCATCGCCGGCCCGCTCGCGCGTACAGGGTCGGGGGTTGCCCTGGTTGTCCTAGGCGGCCCGACCCAACTCATTAGACGCCGCGTTCACGGTTGGGGTTGCCTATGCGGCCCGATCCGACTCAATGGGTGACACAGCCGGTGTTGCTTATGCGGCCCGATCCGACTCAATGGGTGCCACAGCCGGTGCCCCGGCGCGCCGACCCGATGTTGCGATCAGCACCGCCGCCAGGATGATGCCGACGCCCGACAGCTGCAGCGCCGATGGACTCTCGTCGAGGAGGACGACTCCGAGCAAGACCGACCCCACGGGTTGAAGGGTGAGCACGATCGACGTTAGCGCCGCGGGCAGGCGCGGCAGCGATATGGAGATCAGTAGCCACCCAACCACCTGAGACGTCAGCGCGAGCACCACCAACCAACCTGCAGACGGCCACTCCGGAACGAGATCGAGATCTCGGGTGGCTAGTCCTGCGATGACGCTGAAGGCCGCCCCCGCCAGCGTTGCATCGAACAGGGGACCTGCAGGTCGCCGGATGTCCCGGTTACCTTGACGGAGGACCAGCAAGAATCCCGAGTAGGCCAGGGCCGTGAGGATCCCAAAAACGGCCCCCAGGGCGGGGTTGCGTCCGTATGCGCCGCTCCCGACGACGCCGGAGATAAGGACCACCCCGCCGAGGGCCACGGGTATGGCGACCTGAGTTCGCAGCGAAAGCCGCTCATGAAGGAAGAACCAGGCCAGCAGGGCAACGAACACCACCTGCACGTTACCGAGGACCGTGGCGAGCCCCGCTCCGACATCTGCGATGGCGTAGTGCCAGAAGACAAGATCGGCGCCGAAAAACAGCCCTGCGATCAGGGCGAGCCGCCGCTGACCGGCCGCCCGCCGGCCAAATCGACGCCGCTCCCACGCCGCCAGCGCGCCGAGGACCGGAAGCGCGTATACGCAGCGGAAGACGGCGGCCGTGGAGGGAGAGACATCCGCCAAGCGGACCAGGATCGCCGAGAACGCGATGCATCCCGCTCCGGCCACGGCCGCAAGTCCGGGGCGCGCCGCGAGCCGGCGTGCGCTCGGCAACAATTTGGTGATCACTCTCGGGGGTCCGCTCCTCGCTCTCCGGCGTAATGAGCGTCTGACGTTACACCAGTTACGCAGTCGCTTGTGGCCGGGTTGTGTCCTGTAGCTAGAGGGAACCCTCCAACCGACGTCGAAAAAGTGAAAAGTAGTTCGAGTTTTGGAAACCCTAGTTGGGTCTCAATGCGTCTGAAAAGGTAGCGGCGAGACTGAGCGACAATTTAAGGTGTTCGACGATGCTGTCGAAGGGGCAGAAGATGCAGGCACTTGAGCGTGAGGCAGTGAAAGAAGAACTCGTCGGGCAGATGACCAAGTGGGCAGTTGCGGCAGCGGTTGCATCCGTTGCTCTGATGGGCGTGTTCGCGCTCACGGCCGCTCTCCTGATCGCATTCGAGATTCCCCAGTGGATCCAGATCGTCGGCGGCACCGCCCTGGCCCTGGGAACCGCCGCATTCGCGTGGCTCGTCGCCTCGGCGCTGGAGGCAAGCCGGCGCAACCGGCAGCAGCAGTCCTCTGAGCGCATTAAGGCCGTTCCGCACGACTGACCGTTCTCGGGCCGCTTCCTTGGAAGACGGCTGGTACCTCATGTCCGCCGCCGAGCTCGAACGCGAGCTCGCTCGGTGGCGGGGCGAGGACGTTCCCCCGACCGGCGCGCCGAGGCTTTCAGTAGATGAGGCGCTGTCGTTCCGCAATGCGGGCAACCTGCCTGATGAGCAGGGCCGAACGCTCCGCCTGGTGCTGCGCGTCGAGGATGAGGCCGCCCTCGAGAACATCGGTGTGCGCCGCCTGGAGTTCGAGCCGGACTACCACGACCCGCCCGACTGGCGCCGGGAAGGATCGGCGCCGGTGAACGTCGTTCCGCTCCGGCGCGCCGGAGTCAAGGGCCCGCGCCGGCGTCCGTGGTGGGAGGAGGACGATCTGGCGGCACTGGAGCAGGAATGGTCGAGCTCCGGAATGGTGGCGGGCCTGAACGTCCCGGCGGACTACCGATCGTTTGTCTACAAGACGGTGCTGGCACTCCAGGCCGCCGGCCACCCAATCACGGTCGACTCGGTAGCCGGTTCAATCGCCCGATGGCTGTCTCCCGCTCAGGCGGAAGAAATCCGAACGGCCCTGCGCGCCGCCAATCCGCAATCCGGCGCGCCCTAGGCAACTCGGAGGCGCTCGAAGTAGACGCGTCGGATTCTTTCCCGGGTTTCTTCTGCTCGGTAAGTGGTTTCCCACCATGTGACGTAGATGATGTACCAACCAAGCGATTCCAGAAGCGCATGGCGTGCGGCATCCTGTTTCATCTGCAACTCGCTACCGTGGAACTTGAGGCTGTGCCCTTCAACAGCGAGCTTCGCCTCCGGATATGCAAAGTCGGGCCGAGCCACCGGGCGACCGTCCATGTAAACCCTGTGCTGACGTACAACCGAGGGCAATGAAGGGTGCCGTAGGAGCCTGCCGAGGCTGGTCTCAAGCAGGCTTTCGTTTGCAACCACATCGCCGCGTTCTCCGAGAATTTTCAGAAGGAGCCTCCGGCGTCGTCGTGGAAGGGCTGGTTGCTCCAAATAGCCAATGATCCTCCTGAAATCCGTATGGCCGAGATGGATCAGCGAGTCGACTGCTCCCTCAAGCCGAGGCTCGGGAAGTGCTGCGCTCAGGTCGAGAAGGATCCGCTCCGGAATGGTGAGTGGGATACCGTCCCGCTGAGTGATCTCATCGGCGCGTAGAGGGACCCTGCAATGAACGATCATCCCCTTAACCGTCAAACGTCGTGGAGTGGAGATCTCGATCTGCGCTTTCTCAAAGCCGGGGAGCGCAAACTTGCGCGCCGCGGCCGGACCCGATAGCGCAGCATTGGGACCGGCGTGGAACACACCGGCAATGGCGCGCTTCTCCCAGGTATCGGGAACTCCGGGAAGCGAATAGACCGCCGGCCACAGCTGGCAGTACTTCGCCAACTTGAGGCGGTGGTCGATCGTGCTATCCCGAAGTCCGCACTGCCTCGCGAATTCCCTTGTGAAGACTCCATGCTGGCGGGCTGCCGCCCGAGCTATAAGCCTGTCGGCCCTCTGAAGATCGGTCATGCTCCGACGCTGACATGCGTGCCGCCTCGGCGCTGTGGCGCGGATCACAATTCCTGAAATGGCAATCCACCCAGGAAAAATTGGGGTGAAATGCCATCTCAGAGACCGCCGGCCCACGGCGCGCCGGGTCAGGTCGTGTCTAGGCGCGGCAGCACTATCTCCTGGACCACAAGTTTTATCGAGGCCGCTGCGGGAATCGCCATCAGAGCCCCCACAAACCCAAGCAGGCTTCCGCCGATCAGCGCCGCAAGCAGCACGGCCGCCGGGGATATATCCACCGCTCGAGTCATCACTCGCGGATGGATGAAGTAATTCTCCACCTGCTGGTACACGAGGAAATAGACGAGCGTGCCGATGCCGAGGCCCACGGAGTCGAACATCGCAACGATGACTGCCGGAACCGCTCCGATGGTGGCGCCGACCAACGGGATCAAAGCAGCGATTGCGACCCACAGTGCCAGTGCGATCGGGTACGGCACTCCCATTACCGCTAGAAACACCCCCGCCATCACGCCCCCGATGAGCGCCACCGTGATCTGCCCCGCGATGTACCCGCCGATTTTCTCGAGCACCGGATCCACTAGCTCGCTGACGCGCTGGCGCCGGCTCATTGGGACGAGCCGCAACGTGCCTTCATGTAGATGACTCAGGCTCAACATGAAATAGATCGTCAGGATGAGAACGGTCAGCAGGTTGAACAACGCCGCCAGGACAGAACCCGCGATGCCGACGACGTTTCCCACCGAGCCGCTGATCGCGGTGGGAATGCTTCCCACAGCCTCCTCGAGCCGCTGTGGGATGTCGTTGTCGACAACCCACTCGCGCACCCGTGGGTATCGATCCGCAAAGTCCTCGACGTAGCCCGGCAGGTCGGTGGCGAAACTCGTCACCTGCCTAACGAGCGGAGGTATGACCGCCACCGCAAACGCGACGATGAACGCGATCGCGGCAAAGAAGATCAGGGCCACGGCGTACCCTCGGCGAATGTTGAGCCGCTCGAGTCGCCGGACCGCCGGATCGAGCCCGATGGCGAGGAACGCCGCGACCACTACCAGAATCAGAACGTGTCTGACGAGGAAAACGGCATAGAGGACCACGAGCGTTAAGACCGCGATCGTCACGGTCCTGACGATCGTTAGCGCCGAATGTCCCTCCGCCGGACGGGTGACCATTTCCGTAGGACACCACGGCGGCGCGCCGCGCCCCCGGATTTGAACACTCCGGCGAAATGTAAAAGAGCCGGGGGGCCGGCGCAGCACCGGCCCCCCGAAACGACTACTGAACTACTCGGCCATGTAAGCCCCGTCTACAGCTGCCTCACTCGAGAGCAACTGGAGCTCCGCGGCCCGAACCTGCTCCGCGACCACCGTTCCACGGCAGTCGGTGGCGTTGCCCGGGTCCTGGTCCTGCTCGCCCTGGAAGGACGGCTGACCCGTGCACTGGTTGTTCAGAACGATGAACTTGACGTGCGTGGCCGACGCCACTCCTTCCACCACGAACGCCCGCAACTGCAGCTCCGGCCCCACCGGCCTCGGGTTCACTGCCGGGAAGGCGGCCGAATCACTGACCAGCACCGACGTCCAGCCCTCGGACACAGAACCGTCACACGACGGGTTCTCCGGCCCGCCGGCGGTGCAGGTCTGCAACTCGAACTGGCGCAGAGCCGTGAACCGGTTCTGGCCGGGTTCGAGCAGGGCGCTCGCCTTTGCCAGGTCGAACGACTGCTCACCGTCGAGAGCGATGACGACCTGCTTACCCTCAACTGCTCCCGAGGTGCTCTCCCAGGTGGTGCCTTCCGCGTCGTCGATCAGGTCCCCAAAGTTCGCACCGTCTCCCGACGCAGTTGCACCCTTGGACTGCGAAGCCCAGTTCGTCGGGAAGTGGATCGAGATCGTCCGGCTCTCGTTCGGCGAGAGGTTCCTGACCGCGAAACGAACATGACCGTATCCCGGAGCAACAGCGACGAAGTTGTAGCCACGCTGCGGACCAGGCACGAATGGCTCGGTCGTGTCGATCGCCACGGAGCGAGCCTCGTAGTCACCGACATACACATCGAAGTCGGTGATCGCCGCGCTGCCCTCGTCCTTCGCGAACGCCTCAAACGTCAGCGTTGCCTCGTCGTGGTGCGGCGACTCCCAGCTCGGCACCGGCAGCACGTCCTGCGTCCCTGTAACCGACGCTGCAGACCCGAAGCCGCGGCGTGCGAACCCGAGCCACAGAAGATCCTGGTTAGTGCCGCCGAAACGCATCACGTCGGCCGCGAGTATCGCATTGCGCGCGTCCAGCATCGTGGGCGCTATCGGCTGCATCAGGAACGAGTCGAACATCAGCTGTATCCACCGACGGTTTCCGGGACACGACGTGGCGGGAAGCTCTCCGTCGGCACACTGACGCTGAATGTTCGGATTGCCCGATCCATAGCGCTGGTTCAACAGCGACCGGAGGTCGAAGTTCGTTGCGCTCCAGATCTCCCCCGTTGCGTGTACCTGGGGTCCGACGATGTCGTACCCAATGTCGCTGAAGTTCAACGGGTTGACGTCGTGCTTCCGCGCCTCAGCGGGGAACCGACCCGCTGATTGCCAGCTCATGTTGTAGTTGCGGATTGCCTCGCTACTATTCCCCGTCACGTAGGGACCGACAGCAAACCGCTGATCGCCGTCTGTCACGAATCCGTACTCGTTCAGGTACTCCATCGCTATCAGGTCGGAGACGCTTTCGCCCATCGCCCCGGCGTGGAACCCGGAGCGCCTGTTGCCCTTACCGATCATCCGGTTCTCAACCATGTGGGCGAACTCATGGGCGATAACGGCCATGTCGTAATCACCGTCGACGCACGGAGCGTAGAAACCGCCCGCGATCGGCTGCCACATGAACATGTTCGTACGCGAGGGAGTTCCGTCCGGCTGCGTGCTCATGTTGGCGTTGTCGCGCGATCCCGGCTGAACGGCGCCGGACTGCACGCGCCCATTCAGTGCGTCACCCCCAAGACCGCCCTTGCCGAAGTTGAAGTCCTGGCCGTTCCAGTTCGCCTCCGTGAATCCGAGGTTGTACGTCCAGTCGTGCATGCGGTTGTGCATCACGAAGAGGTTCACGGTGGCGGCGTCGATGTCGTTGCCCGAGCCGATGACGAAAGTGCTTGGGTTACATCCCTCGTTGAACCATTCGTTGGTCCAGTCATAGATGTAGTCGCGCGTCGGGCTCACGGGCCTGTATCCGCTCGGCGGAACCGGGAAGCCACCAGAGATTACCCAGGCCTCGGCCGCATTGTTGTTGTTGCCGACCGTCGTGTTGGTCGGCGTTCCGGTCACTGCATCGGTGTCCCATCCGGCAGGAGACGCCGGGTTGCCGATCGCGCGATTGCATCCCTGCTGCGCCTCCCAGCACCACACCTGACGAATGTCGTTACTGGGGTAGTTCCATGGAAACGCGTTCAGACGCGTCGTATTGGGCCAGGACGGGAACACCTTCCACTCTGGATTGTCTTCATCGAGAGCCTGATGAACGGTGTTCGCCCGGAACAGAACCTCTCCCGTTTGCGCGTCGATTATGTGTTGGAAACCCTCATCCGCTCCGTCGTAGTAGCTCGTCTCGAACGCGCGAACGAGTCCTCGATCCATCGTGGGGAATGCAATGCTTCGGACGAGTTGAATCTCGTCGCTGCCGTCGAGGTCCAGAGCCGTCCATGCGCCCCGCCGGCCGTCCCTGTCGAGATCGCCGGCTGCGATGCCCGCGTCCACGTCGCGCGCCGCCGACACGAATGCGCTGGTAGCTGAGAGCCTCGGGGTTCCCTTTACACCTGCAGCATCGGAGACAACGGATGATGAGACGTAGGCGACCTTCCAACCGTGCCTTGCCGATCCCTTAACGCCGACCGAAAGGGAGCCCTCCGGCGAGACAACCAGACCGTCCACCACCTGGCTGTAGTTCACCACGTAGCCATTCGTTCCCTTTAGCCGCGACGAACTCGCTAGCTCAAGCGAATCCGACGAGCCGAGGCGGAACAGCGCCGCGTTTGCATCCACCCATGCGCGTGCCGCCGCTTCCGCACTCTTCGCCGAGATCCCCGACGCCAGGAAGCCGCCGTACTTAATCAGTGAGCTCGGCGTGCCAAAGCGATTCCACTGCACCTCTGCACCGAGCTGCGCCACAGCCGCTTGCTGCGCAGAACTCGGAGCTACAGAACCAGAACGAGTGTCGAATTGCTCTTCGTGCGCTGAATCCTCGTTCTGGAAATCAACAATGAGCTCATCGGTGGCACTCTGCGCGGAGCCCGCAGCCGAAAGGCCACTACCTATAAGGCTGAGGACAACCGCCAGCATGATGAGCAAGATCGCCGGGCGCCGCGCGCCCGCACTAGATCGGAACATCAACCCCCCTTATTGTCCGCGAGCTACGCGAACCACCGCCCAGGTCGGCCCCGCAGCCCACACCCAGTCCGTCCGGCCCAAGTTGCGGCCTAAGGTGACAATACAAACGTTTGGTAAAACTCGCCACCCTCCGATTGAGTGCTGTTGAGGGCCCTATTGGGTTAGGGAAAAACCCTAGCTGGGCACCGGCTCCGGCTCGGCCTCCGCAACTTCAACCACGTCGGCCTGCGCGTTCTGTCGCCTCGACAGGGCGAGGAACGGGACGGCGAATGCCGTGATCCCGGCGCCCAGGAGGTAGGAGGGTGCGTATCCCCAGACGTCCGCAGCGCGCCCGAGAAGCGGCTGAGCCCAAACCCCTCCGGTCGAGCTCATCATTGAGTCGAACGATAGGATCGTGGCTCGCTGCCGCGAGGGGATCAGACCGTTGAGGTACGTCTGTCGGATCGGCATCGAGGCCGCGAACAACAGAGCCCAGACGGAGATCAGACCAATGACGGGCCAGAAGCTCTCGATGAGCCCGATGAGTGCCAGCGCTACCACGCCCACAACGGCCATCATGATCAACGCAGATGTGCGGCGCCGGAACAGCGTCCTGAACTTGGGCGCCGTGATGCCGCCAAGGATCTGCGCGCCGGCCACGATCGCGGCCACCAAACCTGCGATCTGATATGCCTCCGGGTCGCCGTACAGCTCGAGCAGGTAAGGCTGCAGGGCGTAGAAGGCATAGATGCCCACTCCACCCGTGAACAGCGCCTCGACCATCAGCCATTTGACGGCCGGCACACGCCATCCGTAGTCGATCGAAGCCGATGTGATCTTGCGCATCTCCGCCAGCGGCCGGCTGCCTTTGTCCGCCTCGAACCCGATGTCGTGCATCATGCGGAAGGCGAGCCCAAACATCGCAACGAGGATGACGCCGCGCAGCACGAAGGGCACTCCAAGGTTCGTCTGCGAGGCAATGAACCCGCCGGCGACCGACCCTGTGAGCATTGCGACCCCCATGACGATTTGGCCGCGCCCGAAAACGGACTCCATCGGGCCCGTGTACCCCGTGGCGGTGAGTGCATCCACCAGCCACGCCTCGACGGCGCCGGAGAAGAACGTGAAGCCGAGTCCGATGAGCATAGATACGACCGCCCACAAGACGAACGGCGCGCCGACCTGCCACAGCAGTACATAGAGGAGAGTTGACGCCGCAAGCGTCACCGTACCGAGCAGATAGGAGGCGCGGCGGCCGACTGTGTCCGCCACGACGCCCGTGGGTACCTCGAACAGCACCATTCCCGCTGTGAAGAACGCGTTCGCCGCGAACGCCTCTAGGTTGGAGAGGCCTGCGTCGAGGAGGAAGATCGTGTTGATCCCCCAAATCAGCGACGCGGCCAGCGTATTCCCGAGGAGAAGTACCAGGTACGTCCGCTGGATGGTGCGGGGCGTTTGCTCTGGCGGCACGGTCCTCCCTTGCGAAGATTTATCTTTTATGACGGATCGAAAGACCAGAACTCATCGGGAGCCGCGGAGATTCCCGGTTTCCCACTGGAACATCCTTTTCTCCCAGCTAAGCTTGTAACAACGCCTGCCAACAAAAGACAAGAGGTGTCACACGAATGTCCCAACCAGAACCCCTGATCGAGAGGCACCGCGCTGTGATGCCCTCGTGGCTAACGCTTATGTACGAAGAACCGATCTCACTGGTCCGTGGGAAGGACCGCCGGGTGTGGGACTCGGACGGCAATGAGTACCTCGACTTCTTCGGTGGGATCCTGACGACGATTTCGGGCCACGGCATCGACGAGGTCATTGAAGCAATCCGGGACCAGGCCGGCAAGATCCTTCACACATCTACGCTGTACCTGATCGAGTCACAGATCCGGCTGGCGGAGAGGATCGCCGAGCTGGCACCCGTCCCCGACGCCAAGGTCTTCTTCTGCACCTCTGGCTCCGAAGCGAACGAGGCTGCGCTGCTGCTGGCCGCCAGCGCACGCGGCTCCAACCAGGTCCTCGCCCTGCGCAACAGCTATCACGGACGCTCGTTCGCAACCGTCGCCGTTACCGGCAACCGCAGCTGGTCGCCGTCGGCGTTCTCACCACTGGCCGTGAGTTATGTCCACGGGGGCTACATGTACCGCAGTCCACTCGGTCACCTGGCCAACTCGGAGTACATCGAGGCCGGCGCCGAGGATCTGCGGAACATCATTGAGACCACGACGTCCGGGACGGTCGCCTGCATGATCGCCGAGCCGATCCAGGGTGTCGGCGGGTTTGCAACGCCTCCCGATGGCTATTTCGGGGCAATGAAGGAGGTGCTCGATGAGTACGGAATCCTCTTCATCTCGGACGAGGTACAGACGGGGTGGGGCCGAACTGGGGAGCACTTCTGGGGAATCGAGGCGCACGGCGTGGTTCCCGATGCCATCACTTTCGCAAAGGGCATCGGCAACGGCCTGTCCATCGCCGGGGTCGTAGCGCGCGCCGAGATCATGGATTCGCTCACCGCCAACTCGATTTCGACCTTCGGAGGCAATCCGCTTTCCACGACGGCGGCCCTGGCGAACCTCGAATACCTGATCGCCAACGATCTGCAGGGCAACGCGTTGAGGGTGGGCACCCATCTGAAGGACGTGCTTCGGTCGGCGACCGGGAACATTCCGTCCGTGGGGGACGTGAGGGGCAAGGGGCTCATGATCGGAATGGAGCTCATTCGACCGCCGGGCAAGTCCCCGGCGCCCGACGCTGCGAGCCAGCTGCTCGAGGAGTGCCGTGCCCGCGGACTGCTCATCGGGCGGGGAGGGCTCTACGGGAACGTCCTGCGGATCGCGCCGCCCCTGAGCGTCACGATGGAGGAGGCCGACGACGCCGCCGAGATAATCACAAAGGCCCTCGCCGCCGTCGTCTCCGCCTAGTGCCTCGGCCAGTGATGTTTGCGAGGTTATGCGGCGCGAAAAACAAGCCTGGCAAGGCCG
>OCZV010000069.1_pt1 | contig 37849 bp, 41 predicted proteins | sample 1539051 | NCBI WGS metagenome assembly OCZV01 (sample SAMEA3113581, study PRJEB22503) | soil metagenome
TCCACGATCGGCTCGAGGAGGACCACCCCGGCCTTCTCCGCGGCGTCCTTCAGGGCCAGCGAGCCGGCGATCTGGAAGGCCATGTCGGACGAGTCGACGCTGTGGAACTTGCCGTCGAAGAGCGTGACCCGGAGGTCCACCATCTGGTGGCCGGTCACGCCGGTCTCCATCGCCTTGACCAGGCCTTTCTCGACCGAGGGGATGAACTGGCTGGGGATCACGCCGCCGGTGATCTTGTTGACGAACTCGAAGCCGGCGCCACGGTCCAGCGGCTCCACCTCGATGTGGGCGATCCCGTACTGGCCGTGCCCTCCGCTCTGCTTGACGTGCCGCCCCAGCGCCTGGACCTTCTGGCGGATCGTCTCCTTGTAGGGCACCCGGGCCGGATGGGTCACGACCTCGACGCCGTACTTGCGGGCCATCCGCTCGGTCATCACGTCGATGTGGGTCTCGCCCATCCCGTACAGGACGGTCTGGTTCGTCTCCTGGCTGCGGCGGACCCGGAACGTGGGGTCCTCCTCCTGGAGCCGGGCGAACGCGCTGGAGAGCTTGTCCTCGTCGCCCTGGGTCTTCGGCTCGACCGCCACCGCGTGGAGGGGCTCGGGGAGCTCGAGCGCCGGGAGCGTCGCCGTCGAGCCCTTGTCGCCCAGCGTGTCGCCCGTGTGGGTCTCCGAGAGCTTGGCCACCGAGCCGATGTCCCCGGCGGGCACCTCGGACACGGTTTCGTGCTCCTTCCCGCGCATCGTGAACAGCTGGCCGACCCGCTCGTCCTTCCCCTGGGTGGTGTTCCGCACGGTGGAGTCAGGGCGCATCCGACCGGACAGCACCCGGAACAGGTTGATCCGGCCGACGTACGGGTCGGAGATCGTCTTGAACACGAACGCGGTCAGCGCGCCGTCGGGATCGATGGCCCGTTCCTCCTCCTCGCCGTCCTTCGTCATTACCTTCACCGGCGGGCGGTCGGTGGGGGAGGGGAAGGCGTCGACGATCAGGTCGGCCAGGCGGTCGACCCCGATCCCCTTGGAGGCCGAGCCGAGCAGGACCGGCGCCAGCTTGGCCTCCACCAACCCGGCCTTGACCCCGCGGACGATCTCCCCCTCGGCCAGCTCGCCCGCTTCGAGGTATTGCTCCAGCAGCGCGTCGTCGGCCTCGGCCACTGCCTCGACGAGCTTCTCCCGGTAGGGATCGGCCTTCCCGGCGATGTCGTCCGGCCACTCGCCCTCCTCGCCCCTCGGGCCGGAGGGGTACCGGAAGGCCTTCCGGGACAGCAGGTCCGCCACGCCCTCGAAGTCGTGCTCCTCGCCGATCGGGTACTGCAGCGGGGCGGCCTGCGAGCCGAAGGACCGGACCAGGTCGTCCAGGGTCCGGTCGAACGAGGCTCGCTCACGGTCGAGCTTGTTGAGGAAGAACGCGCGGGGGAGGCCGTGCTCGACGGCGAGCTCCCACACAACCTCGTGCTGGACCTCGACGCCGTCGACGGCCGACACCACGAACAGGCAGGCGTCCACGGCGCGGAGCGCGGCCCGGACATCCCCGATGAAGTCGGCGTACCCGGGAGCGTCGAGGACGTTGAGCTTCACCCCTCGCCACTCGAACGGTGTCGTCGTGAGCGACACGCTGATCTGCCTCTTCGTCTCCTCCGGCTCGAAGTCACTGGTGGTGTTGCCGTCCTCGACGGTACCCATGCGGGTGACGGCGCCGCCGAGGAACAGCAGGGCCTCCGCGAGCGTGGTCTTCCCGGACCCGCCGTGCCCGACGAGGAGGACGTTGCGGATGCTGCTGGGGTCGTAGGTCTTCACGCTGGCTCCCGGATCGGTGGACGAGCCCCGATTCTAGCGCGGGCTCCACGAGCCCCCGGCGGCGGCAGGGCCCCTGCTAGGCTCGGTGGCCCATGGAACCCCGCGACCGGCCCGCGGTGGGCGTGGCCCTCCTGGCGGCGATCCTGCTCGCAGCCGGCGCCGCAGCAGCCCTGGTCTTGACGGATCGATGGCCACTGGCCGCGCTGGCGACCGCGGTTGCGGCGGCAGCGGTTACGGTCACCGGCCGTCGGGCCAAGTACACCGAGGACCGCCGGCTCACGTTCGCCGACTCGGCGGCGGAGCGAACCGGCGACGCGGTGGTCCTGGCCGCTGTGGCCTGGGCCACGATCGAGGAGCCCGCGGTCTCGGCGGCGGCGCTCTCCGCCCTGGTGCTGGGCTACCTGGCCACCTACATGCGGGCCAAGGCCACCGGCCTCGGTTTCATGGTGGAGGAGTCGCTGATCGCCCGGGGAAGCCGGATCGGACTGGTCGTTCTGGGGCTGGCCTGGCGGGACGCGCTCGGCCCGGCGCTGTGGGCCGCGTCCGCCGTCTCCCTGTTCTCGGTGATGCGAGAGGCCGTCGAGGTGGGGCGCCAGCGGGAGCCGGCGTGAGCCGCGACGAGCGGGCGTCCGAGCGAATCTCGTACGCGGCGTTCGCCGCGGCCGAACGCGCGGCCATGGTCCTCCCCGAGTTCGTGGGGAGGCGCCTGTTCGACCTGGCCGCGCTGGCGGCGTTCCGGCTGGCCGCGGGACCGCGCGCCGTGGTGGCCGACCACCTCCGCCGGGTGCTTGGCAGGCCGGCCGGCTCGCCGGTGGTGCGCGCGGCCACCAAGGAAGCCTTCCGGTCCTACGGGCGCTACTGGTACGACACGTTCCGCATCCGCGTGATGCCGGACCCGGAGTTCCGGTCCAGGGTCCGGTTCGAGGGGATGGGGAACATCGAGCGGGCGCTCGAAACGGGTCGCGGCGCGGTCCTGGCGCTGCCGCACCTGGGGAACTGGGACGTGGCCGGCTCCTACGTGGCGGGGACCGGGAAGTCGGTGACGGCTGTGGCCGAGCTCCTTCGTCCGGAGCGGCTATTCCAACTGTTCCTCGAGCACCGCCGGGCCCTCGGCATGGGCATCGTCCCGCTGGAGGACGACCGCGGTGTGGCCGAGGAGCTGGTCCGGCTGATCGGCGAGAACGAGCTGATCGCGCTGGTGGCCGACCGGGACCTGAGGGGGCGGGGCGTCGAGGTGGAGATGTTCGGCGAGACCAGGAAGATGCCGGCTGGCCCGGCGATGCTGTCGCTGTTCACCGGCTCGCCGCTTCTCCCCGCGGCTTGCTACGACCTCGAGGACGGCTGGCTGGTCGACATCGGCGAGCCCATCGAGATCGAGCGGTCCGGATCGATGCGCGCCGACGTCACCGCGCTGACCCGGCTCCTGGCGAAGCGGTTCGAGCGGGCGATCTCGGCGGCGCCGACCCAGTGGCACATGTTCCAGCCGGCGTGGGAACCGTCCCGGGCGGGGGCGCGGGCCACCGGCCCGGCGGCGGCCGCGGCCGGCGCCTCGCCATGAAGGTGGCCCTGGCGTGTCCGTACGCCTGGGACGCGCCGGGGGGCGTCCAGACCCACGTTCGCCAGCTGGCGGCGCGCCTGCGAGGCCGCGGCCACGAGGTCCTGGTGGTGGCGCCGTCGACCGGGCGGCCGGCCGAACCATACGTCCGCTCGGTGGGGCGCCCGATCCGGATCCCGTACAACGAGTCGGTGGCGCCGGTGGCGCCGACGCTCCGCGCTCGAGGCCGGGTGCGGGACGCCCTGCGGGCGTTCCGGCCCGACGTCGTCCACGCGCACGAGCCGCTGGTGCCCGGGGTGGGGATGTTCGCGGTCCGGGCCACGGACCGCCCGGTCGTGGGGACGTTCCACGCCTTCGCCCAACGCTCGGCGCTGTTCGCCGCCGCCGGGCCGATCCTGCGTCCGCTGTGGCGGCGGCTCGACGTTCGCATCGCGGTGTCTCGAGCTGCCGCAGAGTTCGTCCGGAAGCGGATCGGCCGCGGCGGGATCAGGGTGATCCCCAACGGCGTCGAGGTCGAGCTGTTTGCCGAAGCCATCCCCGCCAGGCTCCCCGAGGGCCGGCGGATCCTGTTCGTGAACAGGCTCGACCGGCGCAAGGGGTTCCCGGTGATGATCGAGGCGTTCCGTCTCATCGCGGCTCGACGGTCGGAGGCCGTCCTCGTCGTGGCCGGGGACGGGGGTGATCGGGACGCGATCCGGGCCCTGTCGCCGGCGGTCCGCGCACGGGTGGTGATGCTCGGGACCGTCCCTCACCGACGCCTGCCCCCGTACCATGCCGCCTCGGAGGTGTTCTGCGCCCCAGCCACCGGTCGCGAGTCGTTCGGCATCGTGCTGGTCGAGGCCATGGCCGCGGGCCTGCCGGTGGTGGCCAGCGACATCCCCGGGTACCGCGAGGTGGTCCGCGACGGGGTGGAGGGCATCCTGGTGCCGCCGGGGGACCCCGGGGCGGTGGCCGGGGCCGTCGACGGGATCCTCGGCGACTCGGAGCAGGGCGCATCGCTCGGGGCGGCGGGCCGGGAGCGGGCCCGTGAGTACTCGTGGGACGCCGTGGCCGCCGAGGTCGAATCGGTGTACCGCGAGGTGGCCGGCTAGCGTCGCCGGCAGGACGCGCACAGGCCGTACACGTCGGCCCGGTGACCCGTGACCGCGAAGCCGCGACGCCGCCCCACGGCCGAGGCCCAGTCCTCGACCTCGCACGAGGGGATCGTCACGACCTGGCCGCACCGCTCGCAGATCAGATGATGGTGATGATCGACCTCGCACAGCTTGTAGGCCACCTCGCCCTCCCCGGCGGGGAACGTCTCCGCGGTCCCCGCGTTCGCGAGGGCCCGGAGCGTCCGGTACACGGTGGCCAGCCCGGGCCCGCCCCGTCCGCGGATCTCTTCGTGGAGAGCCTGGGCCGTGACCGGCCGCCGCTTCCCTTCCAGGGCCCGGATGACGGCCACCCGCTGAGGAGTCGCCCGGAGCCCCGACACGGTGGCGAGGGCGGCGGCCTCGGTCACGCCGTCCTCCTGGGCCGGTGGCCCACGGCCGTCCGCCGGCCGACCAGCGCGAACCCCACGAACGCCACGATCGCCGTGAGGACGATCGTCCCACCGGGGACCAGACCGCCGTGCCACGCCGCCACCATCAGCCCCAGCCAGGCCGAGGCGGCACCGACGCCAACCGCCCACCCCAGGGTGGCCCGGAACGAGTGGGCCACCTTCGAACCGGCCGCCACCGGCACCACCATCAGGGCCGCGACCAGGAGCAGGCCGACCACTCGCATGCCCCCGACCACCAGCAGAGCGGTCAGCGCCACCAGGGCCAGGTTCAGCGCGTCGACCGGCAGTCCACCGGCGCGGGCGGTGTCCTCGTCGAGGGCCACGGCCAGCAGCGGTCGGTACAGCACCAGCACGGCCCCGACCACGATCGCCCCGAGGAGGGCTATCACTCCGACGTCGGCCCACGACAGGGCGAAGAGCGTCCCGAACAGCACGCCGAGGACCGACGTGTCGAATCGCCCCGCCAGGCTCAGGCCCACGGCGCCGGCGGCGATGCCGAGGTAGAAGACCAGGGCCAGGGAGAGATCGCCGGTCAGGCGTCCCCGGACCCGAAGGCCCTCGAGCAGCACGGCACCCAGCAGGGCCACCACCATCGCGCCGGCCACGCCGGAGACGCCCACCAAGACGCCGATGGCCACACCGGCCAGGGCCAGGTGGCCGATGCCGTCGCCGACCAGCGAGAGCCGACGCTGCACCAGGAACGCGCCCACGACCGGGGCCACCAGCCCGACCACCGTGGCCGCCAGCAGAGCTCGCCTGCCGAAGTCGGAGGTGAACAGGACGTCGATCACCGGCCGACGTCCTCGAGCGTGTGGAACTCGTCGTGGCCGACGTCGCGGACGCGGCCGTCCTCCATGAACAGGATCCGATCGCACACGTCGTGGAAGTCCTCTGGATCGTGCGAGACCACCACCACTGCCGCGCCGGCGTCGGCCCGGCGGCGGAGCTCTCCGACCAGGTGCGGTCGGAAGGCCCGGTCGATCCCCGTGGTCGGCTCGTCGAGGATCAGCACGGGCCGGTCGCCGACCAGGGCCCGGGCGATCACGGCGCGCTGCTGCTGGCCGCCCGAGAGCTCGAACACACACTCTGCGCCGAGCTCGGTCAACCCGACCGCTGCCAGAGCGATGTCCACGTCGCCGTCCCGTCGCGGGCCGCTCCAGCCTTTCACCAGGCCCGAGGCCACCACCTCGGTGACCGAGACCGGGAGCACCATCCGTCCCGGAGATCCCTGCGGGGCGTACCCGATCGATCGACGGGCGACAGGATCGGAGGCGGGGCGCCCGAGGACCACCACGTCGCCTCGATCGGGGGAGAGGAGTCCCACCACCAGACGGATCAGGGTGGACTTGCCCGAACCGTTCGGGCCGGTGAGCACGACCAGCTGGCCTGTGTCGACGCGCACGTCCAGGCCGTCGATGACCGGGACGGTCCCGTAGCCGAACCGGAGGCCGCGGCCCTCGATGGCCGCGGTCATCCGCAGCCCAGGCCCTCCCGGAGCGACTCCAGGTTGTCCTCCATCACGGACAGATAGTCCCCCGACGGCGGCTCGGATTCCAGCGTCCCCAGGGGCAGGGCCGGAACACCGAAGTCGGAGGCCACCGACTCGGCGATCCGCCTGGCCTCGCCGCCCGCCTCGTAGAACACCGCGCTCGCCTCGCCGCTCTCGAGCGCGGCCCCGGCTTCGCCGAGTCGTTCGATGGTCGGCTCGGCCTCCGGGGACAGACCGGTGAGCCCGATCTGCCGGAGGCCGTACGCCTCGGCCAGGTAGCCGAACGCCTCGTGCGAGACCACCATGACGTCGGCCCGGCACCCTTCGAGCTGGTCCCGATACGCCTGGTCGAGGGCCTCCAGCTCGGCCCGGAGATCGGCCGCTCTCTCGCGAAAGCCGTCGGAACCCTCGACATCCGCGGCCGCCAGACCGTCGGCCACCCGATCGACCATGACGGCGAACAGCCGCGGGTCCAGCCACGCGTGTGGGTCCGCTGTCTCCTCGACGTGGCCCTCCTCCTCCGCTCCTTCCTCTTCCTCCTCGGGGACCGGTGGCGCCAGCTCGATGCCGTCGGCGGCGGCCACCACCTCTCCCGAGACCTCCGGGACGACCTCCTCGACCTGGGGTTGGAACCCGATGTCCCCGAGATAGAGGAGGACGTCGGCGTCCTCGATGGCGGCGCGGTCCTCCAGAGACAGCTCCACGTCGTGGGCCTCGGTCCCCGGTGGGGTCAGGTCGATCACCCGCCAACCTGGCCCGGCCACGCGCTCCGCCGCGTAGGCCAGGGGATAGAAGGAAGCCACGGCGCTCGGGGCGTCGCCCGAGGCCGAACACCCCGCCGCGAGCGCCGCGACCAGCACCGCGACCAGCACCGCGCCCGCTCGCCGCACCGCAGCTATCCGTCGCATGGCTGAGAATGATAACCATTCTCATCTGGAAGGTGCAAGCCGGTCGGCCCGGATGCTTGCCCGGGTCGGTTCGGGCCGACAGACTCGCGTCGTGGCCCATCGGTACGGCAGGCATGTCCCCACGAGGACGAAACGCATCCTGGTCGGGCTCGCCGTTGCGTTCGCGGTGGGGACGGCCATCGGGATCGTCCTGCTTCGCCCAACCGGTGAGCCCCGCGCCGGCCTCCGGGGTCTGGGCTTCGTCAGCGAGGTCTACTCGGGCCGGGTCATCGGCGTCGAGGACATCTCGTGCGAGGGCCAGCCGGAGCCAGGCGTGATGTGCCGGCGCGTGGCGTTCTCGATCGAGGAGGGACCGGATTCCGGTGGCACCGCGGCGCAGGAGTTCGTCCAGACGCCGTCGACGCCGGACCTCGCCGAGGGCGACCGCGTCCTCCTGGCCCGCGACCCGCAGGCGCCCCCGGGGTTCCAGTACCGGTTTGTGGACCGCGACCGCGGCTGGCTCCTGTTCGGGCTGGCCATCGCGTTCGCGCTGACCGTCGTGGCGCTGGGCCGCCTCCGCGGGCTGACGGCGCTGGCCGGGCTGGCGGTCAGCATCGGCGTGCTGCTGTGGTTCGTGCTGCCCGCTGTCCTGGACGGCCGCAACCCGCTGGCCGTGGCGGTGGTCGGCTCCGCGGCGATCGCCTTCCTGGCCCTGTACCTGGCCCACGGCTTCACCACGATGACCACGGTGGCCCTGCTGGGGACGCTCGGCGCGCTTGCCCTGACGGCCGGCCTGGCCAGCCTTGCGGTGGAGCTGGCCGAGCTGTCGGGGTTCGCCAGCGAGGAGGCCGTGGTGGTGCAGATCGGCGCGGCCCGGATCGATCTGGCCGGCATCATCCTCGGGGGGGTCGTCATCGGGGCGCTGGGGGCCATCGATGACATGACCGTGACCCAGGCGTCCGCGGTGTGGGAGCTCCGCGCGGCGAACCCGAGGACCAGCCGGCGATCCCTGGCGGCCGCCGGCCTCCGGATCGGCCGAGACCACGTGGCCTCCACGGTGAACACGCTGGCCCTGGCCTACGCGGGGGCGTCGATGCCCGTGCTCCTGCTGCTGGTGCTGTCGCGCCAGCCCCTGACGGGCGTGATCAGCGGGGAGGTGCTGGCAACCGAGATCATCCGCACCCTGGTCGGAAGCATCGGGCTCGTGGCCGCGGTCCCGCTGACCACCTGGCTCGCCGCCGCGGCCGTCCCCGCGTCCCGCCGCCCGGCCGAGTAGCCGGGGGAGCCTGTTACGATGCCGACACATGCTCGGCTTGTGGATCGCGCTCGGCGTCATCGGGCTCGTGCTCCTGTACGGCATCCTGGTGTTCAACCGGCTGGTCCGGCACCGGAACCGGGTCGAGAACGCCTGGTCGGGGATCGACGTCCAGCTGCGGCGCCGATACGACCTGATCCCGAACCTGATCGAGAGCGTCAGGGGCTACGCCACGCACGAGCGGGAGCTGTTCGAGCAGGTGACGCAGGCACGCACCAGGGCCATCGAGGCGGCCTCGGTGCCGGATCAGGCCCAGGCCGAGACCGAGATCACCAGGAGCCTGGGCCGCCTGATGGCCGTGGCGGAGGCCTATCCGCAGCTTCGGGCCAACGAGAACTTCCTGGCGTTGCAGGAGGAGCTGACCGCGACCGAGAGCAAGATCGCCTTCGCCCGGCAGTTCTACAACGACCAGGTGATGCGGCTGAACACGCTGATCGAGCAGTTCCCCTCGCTGATCGTGGCCCGTCTGGGCCGGTTCCGGCAGCGGGAGTTCTTCGAGGCCGAAGAGGACTCCCGCGGCGTCGTGGCCGTCGACCTGTAACCCGTGTACGAGCAGATCTCGCGCAACAGGTGGCGCTCGGTCTTTCTGATCATCGGCGTCCTGGTGCTCGCCGCGGGGATCGGCTACCTGTTCGGGTACCTGTTCCAGGCGGGGCCGTTCGGGCTGGTGCTGGCGCTCGGGATCGCCGCGGTCGGCTCGTGGTCCTCCTACATGTACGGGGACAAGCTGGTGCTCCGGGTGAGCCGGGCCAGGCCGGCGTCCCGCGAGGAGTACCCCAAGCTGCACAACATCGTCGAGGGGCTGTGCATCGCGGCGGGGATGCCGGTGCCGAAGATCTACGTGATCCCGGAGCAGGCCCCCAACGCGTTCGCCACCGGACGGAACCCCGAGCACGCCTCGATCGCGGTCACCGAGGGGCTGCTGCAGACCCTGAACCGCGTCGAGCTCGAGGGCGTGATCGGGCACGAGCTGTCGCACGTGAAGAACCGCGACATCCTGGTGGGGACGCTCACCGCCACCCTGGTCGGCGTGGTGGTGCTCCTGGCCGGGTGGATGCGGTGGGGCCTGTTCTGGGGCGGTGGTCGCGGTCGTGATCGCGGCGGCGGGGGCGGCGGCAACGCCATCTTCCTGGTCCTGGCGCTGGTGGCCATGATCCTGGCGCCGCTGGCGGCCCAGCTGATCCGGTTCGCGGTGTCCCGGCGCCGGGAGTACCTCGCAGACGCCGACGGCGCGCTCCTGACGCGGTACCCGCCGGGCCTGGCCGCGGCCCTTCGGAAGATCGCTGCCTCGTCGAACACGATGCGGGTGGCGAACGACGCCACGGCTCACCTGTGGTTCAGCCAGCCGTCCCGTGCCGTCGGCGAGGGCCACAGCCGGGTCGAGCGGCTGTTTTCCACCCATCCGCCGATCGAAGAGCGGATCAAGGCCCTCGAAGAGATGTAGACTGCTGTCCCGATCCCCGCTCGTGGGATCGTCAACTTCCCCGAGACTCAAAAACCAGTCGTAGGAGGACGCCCGTGACAAGCCGTGGAAAGACCGTGATTGGGATCCTGTCGGTCCTGGTCCTGCTGGGTGGGGCCTTCGTCGGGTTCCGCCTGCTCACCCGAGAGGCGGGGGAGCCGATCATCGACATCCCGCTCGTCAGCGAGACGGCGAGGTGCCCGCTGACCGGGCTGGAGGCCGACGACGATTCGCTGGTGGATCGACGGGTCCTGGCCGTGAAGATCGAGAACTCGCCGGAGGCTCGCCCGCAGATGGGCCTGGCCGAAGCCGACGTGATCTACGAGCAGGAGGCCGAAGGTGGCATCTCCCGCTTCATCGCGCTGTACCACTGCCGCGACGCGGACCGGGTCGGCCCGATCCGCAGCTCGCGCCCGGTCGATCCCGACGTCCTCACCCAGTTCGGCGACCCATTGTTCGTCCACTCGGGTGGGGTCGACGCGGTGATCGATGCGATCGAGGACGCCGGCATCGAGCAGATCAACTGCAACTTCGAGGAGGAGACCTGCCCCCGCGACGAGAGCCGGGAGGCGCCCCATGACGTGTTCACCTCGACCGACACCCTGCGTGACTTCGGCGGGACGAACGGCGAGCCGCCGGGGGAGGCTCTCTCCTTCGACGAGGAGGTCCCCGAGGACTCCCGTCGAGGGCGGCAGCTCAACCTGAACTTCTCGCCGGCGGCCAATGTGTTCTGGAAGTACCGGAACAATCAGGACCTGTACCTCCGGTTCCACGACGACACGCTCCACCGACTCGAGGATGGCACTCCGGTGACGGCCGCGAACGTCGTGGTCATGCTGGTCGACCGGGAGACCACCAGGATCACCGACGTGGCTGGGAACCCGGCCTCCAACTTCGACGTGTTCGGTCAGGGCGACCTCCTGGTGTTCCGGAACGGCCGGGTCATCGAGGGGGAATGGAGCCGCGATTCGGAGGACGAGATGATCGAGCTCCTCGACCGGCGGGGCAACCAGATCCCGCTGGCGCCGGGACAGACCTGGGTCGAGCTGTTCCCCACGGACGCCCCGGCCCCACCGTCGTTCTAGCGGTCCGGACACTCCGGCCCTCCTCGCCGTATCCTGGCAGGCAGGGCGCGCGGCGCCCGGCGTGGGAGGAGCACGATGGACAGGGAGACCGGGACCTTCCGGGTGAAGTCCGGGCTGGCCGAGATGCTCAAGGGTGGCGTGATCATGGACGTGACCACCGCGGAGCAGGCCACGATCGCCGAGGAGGCCGGGGCCGTGGCGGTGATGGCCCTGGAGCGGGTCCCCGCCGACATCCGGGCCGAGGGCGGCGTGGCCCGCATGGCCGACCCCACCAAGGTCCAGGAGATCATGGACGCTGTCTCGATCCCGGTGATGGCCAAGTGCCGGATCGGTCACTTCGTCGAAGCCCAGATCCTCCAGGCGCTCGGCGCCGACTACGTCGACGAGTCCGAGGTCCTCACGCCCGCCGATGAGGCCCACCACATCGACAAGTGGGGGTTCACGGTGCCGTTCGTGTGCGGCGCCCGCGACCTCGGCGAGGCCCTCCGTCGGATCGGCGAGGGCGCGGCCATGATCCGGACGAAGGGCGAAGCCGGCACCGGCAACGTGGTGGAGGCCGTCCGCCACGTCCGCACGATCACCTCGCAGATGGCCCGGCTGAAGGGGATGCGGCAGGACGAGCTCGTGTCGGCGACCAAGGAGCTCGGTGCGCCCCTGGAGCTGGTTCGCCAGGTAGCGTCGACCGGCTCGCTGCCCGTGGTGAACTTCGCCGCCGGCGGCCTGGCCACCCCGGCCGACGCGGCACTGATGATGCAGCTCGGGGTCGACGGGGTGTTCGTCGGTTCGGGGATCTTCAAGTCCGACGACCCCGCCTCGCGGGCCCGGGCCATCGTCGAGGCCACCACCTACTACCAGGACCCCGAGATCCTGGCCAAGGTGTCCCGCGGCCTGGGCGAGCCGATGCGTGGGCTGGACATCGCCGAGCTGGGCGAGGAGGGCCTCCTCCAGACCCGCGGCTGGTAGCCCTAGCGCTTCCGAGCCACGCCGAGCACGTCGGCGTGTCTCGGGTTCTCGAGCTCGACGAGCTCGAAGCCGGCCTCGCCCAGCAGTCGCATCGTGTCTCGACCGATGTGGCACTTGAACAGCCGGCAATGAAGCGGATCGAGCGAGCGCTGCATCACGCGTCGGGTGGCGGTCCGGCCCCGAACGTGCTCGCTGAACCGGAGCTCCCCGCTAGGGCGGAGCACGCGGTGGACCTCGGCGATCGCGGCCTCGGGGTCGTCGACCGAGCAGAAGACCCCGGTCGAGACCACCGTGTCGAACTCGCCGTCCCCGAGGGGCAGCCGCTCGGCCGGAGCCGCGCGGAGGTCGATCCCGTGCTCCCGGGCCCGGGGCTCGGCCAGGCGGCGCATCTCCGGGTCGGGCTCGACGGCGACCACCACTGCCTCGTCGGAGTAGTAGGGGAAGTTGAAGCCGGTCCCGGCGCCGATCTCCAGGACGCGGCCCCGGGCGCCGCCGGCCACGCGGGTCCGGATCCGGCGGATCCGATCGGTCGCCTCGACCTTTCGCCCTCGCCGCTCGTACCCGCGGGCGAACCAGCCCGAGCGGCGCTCGGCCGAGACCGGCCGCTGTTCGCTCATCCGTCCGGCGGGCCGACCCCCATCCGGCGACGGGCCAGTGTCACGGTCTCGGACGAGATGGCCCGAGCCTTCTCGGCACCGGTGGCCAGGATCCGCTCGAGCCCCGCCTCGTTCGGGCGCAGCTCGGCGAAGCGCTCCCGCACCGGCGCGAGGTAGTCGGCCACCGCTCGTCCAACATCCTCCTTGAATCCGGCGTAGCCGCCGGCGTCGGCGTACTCCTTCTCCACCGCGTCGGGCGTGGTGTCGCGAACCACGGCGAGGATCTCGATCAGGTTCGAGATCCCCGGCTTGTCCGGCCGGCGCACGATCTCGGTCCCGGAATCCGTCACGGCGCTCTTGAACTTCTTCACCACCCGGTCCGGCTCGTCGAGCACGAACACGGTGCCGAGCTCCGTGGCGCCGGTGGTTGACATCTTCCGCTCCGGGCTCTGGAGGTCCATGATCCGCGCGCCGACCTCGGGGATCCGATGCGAAGGGACCACGAACGTCTCCCCGAACCGGGCGTTGAACCGCTCGGCGATGCCTCGCATCACCTCGATGTGCTGCTTCTGGTCCTCACCGACCGGCACCTCGTCGGTCCGGTACGCCAGCACGTCGGCGGCCTGCAGGACCGGGTACTGGAACAGCCCGGCTGAGACGAACTCCCGCTGCTCGGCCGACTTCTCCTTGAACTGGTGCATCCGGGTGAGGTCGCCGTAGGCGGTGACGTTCGCCAGCAGCCACGCGAGTTCGGTGTGCTCCTTCACGTCGGCCTGGCGGAACAGGATGCACCGCTGCGGATCGAGCCCCGCCGCCAGCAGGATCGCCGTGGTGTCGTAGAGCCGGTCCCGAAGCTCGGCCGGATCGTACGCCACCGTGATCGCGTGGAGGTCGACGATGCAATAGATGGCGTCGCCGCGGTCCTGGCCCTCCACGTACTGGCGGATGGCCCCGATGTAGTTGCCCAGGTGTTTCCGTCCCGTCGGCTGGATCCCCGAGAAGATGCGCATGGCCCCCACAGCGTATCGCGGCCGGTGATGCCGAAGGCTGCCTCGCTATCATGAGGTCCATGAAGGCAGGCGTTCTCGCCCTGCAGGGCGACGTGCGGGAGCACGCGGCGGTGCTGGCCGACCTCGGGGCCAGCCCCGTTCTGGTGCGCACGCCCGACAGGCTGGCCGAGGTCGACTGCCTGGCGATCCCGGGGGGCGAGAGCACCACGATGGGGCGCCTGGCCCGGCGGTACGGGCTGGTCGAGCCGATCCGGGAGCGGGCCCGGGCCGGGATGCCGATCCTCGGGACCTGTGCCGGAATGATCGTGATGGCCACCGAGGTCGTGGGCGGCGAGCCGCTGTTGTCGATCCTCGACATCACGGTGGCCCGCAACGCGTACGGGCGGCAGGTCGACTCGTTCGAGGCCGACGTTGCGGTCCGCGGCGAGACCGAGCCGCTCCTGGCCGTGTTCATCCGGGCTCCCGTGGTGGAGGACGTCGGCGAGGGGGTCGAGGTTCTGGCCGAGCTCGGCGGCCGGCCGGTAGCGGTGGAGCGAGGCCACCTGGTGGCCGCGGCGTTCCATCCCGAGCTCGCCGGGGAAACGAAGCTCCACCGCCGGCTCCTGGAGAAGGTGGGCTGATGTCCGGCCACTCGAAGTGGTCTTCGATCAAGCACAAGAAGGCCGCCACCGACCAGCGCCGGGGGAAGGTGTTCGCGAAGCTGCTCCGGGCGATCGAGGTGGCGGCCCGCGAGGGTGGCGGGAACGTCGAGACCAACGCCACGCTGGCCTCGGCCGTGCAGAAGGCCCGCGACTTCTCCGTGCCCATGGACACCATCGAGCGCGCCATCAAGCGGGGGACCGGCGAGATCGAGGGGGTCCGGTACGAGCCGGCGACGTACGAGGGGTATGCGCCCGGCGGCGTGGCGGTCCTGGTCGAGGCCATGACCGACAACCGCAACCGGACCGGCCAGGACGTCCGGCACACGTTCACGCGGCTCGGCGGCAACCTGGGCGACCCCGGCAGCGTGGCCTGGCAGTTCGAGCGGAAGGGCGTGATCCTGATCGATCGCGACGGGGCGCCCGACGAGGATCGCCTCCTGGAGCTGGCGCTCGAGGCCGGCGCCGAGGACCTCGCCGAGGACGGGGACCAATGGCGGGTCACCACCGAGCCGAACTCCCTGGCCGAGGTGCGGACGGTGCTCGACGGCGCCGGCGTGCCGCTCGCCTCGGCGGAGCTGTTGATGGTGCCCCAGGCCACGGTGCGGGTGGAAGGCGGCCAGGCCCGGCAGGTGCTGAACCTGATCGAGGCCCTCGATGACCTCGAGGACGTCCAGGCCGTCCACGCCAACTTCGACGTGCCCGACGAGGTCCTGGCCGAAGTCGCCGGCTGAGGGTGGCCGCGGCCGTTCGGTTCGGTCTAAATTCCACGCGTGTCATCCTTGAAGGGCTCGTCCCGGCCGCCTAGGCTGAACACATGTTCGACCGGGTGGTGATCGGCGTGGACCCCGGCGTGGCCGCCACGGGCCTGGCCGTGGTTGCCGGCGGTCCCGGCGGCGGGGCGGGGGTCGTCAGCGCCGGCACCGTTCGCACGCGTGCAGGTCTTCCGGAGCCGGAACGGCTGCGGGCCGTGTACCGGGCGGTGTCGGAGGCCGTCCTGGCGCATCGCCCCGAGGCCGTTGCAGTGGAACGGCTGCTGTGGGGGCGGAACGTGGGGAGTGCCATGGGAGTGGCCCGAGCCACCGGAGTGGTCCTGCTGGCCGCGGCCGAGGCCGGCGTCGGCGTGTTCGAGTACGCCCCGCTCGAGGTGAAGCTGGCCGTGACCGGGAACGGCGCGGCCGGCAAGCGCGAGGTTCGCACGGCGCTGGAGCGGATCCACGGCCTGGCCGACCTGCCGAGGGAGGCCGACGCCGCCGACGCGGTGGCCGTGGCCGTGTGCCACCTCGCACAGTCGAGGGCGCTTCGGACGGCGGCCCGGTGATCGCGCTCATCGACGGCACCGTGGCCGAGCGCGGCCCCGGCCGCGTGGTCGTGGTCGCCAGTGGCGTGGGCTACGAGCTCCTGGTCTCCGCCACGACGCTGGGCGGCCTTCCACCGACCGGCCAACGGGTCCGGGTCCTGACCCACCTCCACGTGCGTGACGACGCCCTGTCGCTCTTCGGCTTCGCCACGCCCGCCGAGCGCGACCTGTTCACGCTCCTGATCGGGGTCAACGGAGTCGGCCCGAAGCTGGCCCTGGCGGTCCTGTCGGTCCTGTCGCCAGAGGCCCTCCGCCGGGCATTGCTCGAGGGGGACGCCGACGCGATCACCGTGGTGCCCGGCGTGGGCAAGAGGGTGGCGGCCCGGATCGTCCTCGACCTGAAGGAGCGGCTCGGCGGCGAGGTCGACCTGCCCGTGGAGAGCCCCCTGTCCGAGGTGCGCGAGGCGCTGATGGGCATGGGGTTGTCGGTCCAGGAGGTCCAGGAGGCGCTGGCCGGCCTCGACGGTGCCGAGGGCTCGGTGGAGGACCTCCTCCGGGGCGCGCTGCAGCGGGTGGGATCGCGGTGAGCGTGGAAGACGACCGCCTCCTCGCACCGGACGAGGCCGATCACGACTTCGACGCGGCCCTCCGCCCGAAGTGGCTGGGCGAGTTCGTCGGCCAGGACCGAGTCAAGGAGCAGCTGGCGCTGCTCATCCAGGGCGCCCGCGAGCGCGAGGAGCCCCTCGACCACCTCCTGTTCTCGGGGCCGCCGGGTCTGGGGAAGACCACGCTGGCCGGGATCGTGGCCAACGAGATGGGCGTCGGCATGCGGCAGACCAGCGGCCCTGCCCTGGAGCGCACCGCGGACCTGGCCGCGATCCTGACGAACCTCGAGGATGGCAACGTCCTCTTCATCGACGAGATCCACCGGATGCCCCGGGCCGTGGAGGAGGTTCTGTACCCGGCGCTGGAGGACTACAAGCTCGACGTCGTCATCGGCAAGGGGCCCTCGGCCAGGACGATCCGGCTGGACCTTCCCCGCTACACGCTGGTCGGGGCGACCACTCGGCTCGGGCTGATCACGTTGCCGCTCCGAGAGCGGTTCGGGTTCACCCCCCGGCTCGACTACTACGACGAGGGCGAGCTGGCCATGGTGGTGCGGCGCTCGGCCGGCATCCTCGAGGTCGAGGTGGACGGCGAGGGCGCCGAGGAGATCGCCCGCCGTTCCCGAGGGACCCCGCGGATCGCCAACCGCCTGCTCCGCCGGGTCCGGGACTATGCCCAGGTCCGGAGCGACGGCCGGGTGACGCTTGAGGCAGCCGCCGACGCCCTGGCGCTGTTCGAGGTCGACGAGCGGGGCCTGGACCGCCTGGACCTGGCGATCCTGTCGGCGCTGGTGGAGCGGTTCGACGGAGGCCCGGTGGGCCTGTCAACGCTGTCGGCCGCGGTGGGAGAGGAGACCGGGACGATCGAGGAGGTCTACGAGCCGTACCTCCTCCAGATCGGGTTCCTCCAGCGCACCCCTCGGGGGCGGGTGGCCACCGAGGCCGCGTACCGTCACCTGGGCACAGCGCCCGACGGCCGCCTGGTCTAGGCGTCAGACCCGGAGGACCAGGTACAGGATCAGGCCGTAGTGGCACAGGCTGCCCGCCACCACCAGGACGTGCCACATCTCGTGGTAGCCAAAGACCTCGGGACGAAGCGCTGGGCGCCGCAGCCAGAACAGGACGGCGCCCACCGTGTAGGAGAGTCCACCGGCGAACATGAGGGAGGTGCCAACCACGCCGAGGTTCCCGATCGCCCACGGAAGGACGATGGCCCCGATCCAGCCGAGCACGATGTACAGCGTGCCCTGCAGGAACCCGAAGCGCGCCGATGCGATGCGGACGACCACGCCGAGCGCGGCGCCGCCCCACACCGCCGCCAGGACGACGGTCGACCAGGGTGGTGATAGGGCCAGCAGCGCGAACGGGGTGTACGTCCCGGCGATCATCACGAAGATCATCGAGTGATCCAGGTGCCGCATCCGGCGGAGCGCCCGGGGGCTCCAATGGATCCTGTGAAGCGCCGCGCTCGCCGCATACATCGCGGTCAGGCTGGCGGCATACACGGCCGCCCCGATCCGGGCGGCGGCCGTGGACCCCACCGCGATCAGGGAGAGCCCGGCCGGGACCGACACGAAGAAGGCGGCCTGGTGGAGCCGGCCCCGCCACCGGGGCCGCGAAAGGGTTGCGGCGGTCTCCATACGATCAGGGTATCGGCTCCGATCAGGGAGGCCCGTAGCCCCGACGAGGCACCTCGTTGTCGGCCCGAGGGAGGCGCCATACTATGGGGAGCCGACCGGCGGCCGAGCCGCCGTTTCTCATGGAGGGGACACACATGACCGCATCCGTGCTGGCCCAGCAGTCCGGGAACGTGACATTCCTGATCTCCCTGGCGCTGATGGTGGCCATCTTCTACTTCCTGCTGATCAGACCACAGCAGAAGCGAGCCCGGCAGCAGCGCCAGCTGGTGGGCAGCCTGGCCGTGGGCGACGAGGTGGTCACGATCGGCGGGATGTTCGGAACGATCCAGGCCATGGACGACGAGAGCGTGACGCTCGACGTGGGCTCGGGGACCAGGGTCCGGTTCCTGAAGCAGGCCATCGCCCGCAAGTTCGTCCAGGAGGACCTGGAGGAGCAGGAGGCGAGCGAGGAGTCGTGACGAAGGAGGCGCCGCAGCGGGACGACGCGGCCTCGCTCACCCTCGAAGACGTCCAGCAGGACCCCGTCCTTTCCGCGTACATCTCTGCTGCCGACCGGGTCATGGACGGTCTGGGATTCACCGAGCACGGGTTCCGCCACGCCAACCTGACCGCCCGGATCGCCTACAACGTGATGAGCCGGCTCGGTTTCGGCGAGCGTGACGCCCAGCTGGCGGCCGTCGGCGGCTATCTGCATGACATCGGGAACGCGATCTCCCGATGGGGCCACGGCCAGACCGGCGCGGTCCTGGTACACCATGTGCTGTCGGACCGGCTCCCGCCGGCCGACCTCGGGTATGTGCTCTCGGCGGTCGGGAACCACGAGGAAGACGACGGGATGGGCGCCGGCCCGATCGCGGCGGCGGTCATCCTCGCCGACAAGTCCGACGTGCATCGGTCCAGGGTTCGGAAGACGGCCCAGATCGACTTCGATATCCACGACCGGGTCAACTACGCCGCAGAGCAGTCGTTCCTCCGGGTCGATGCCGACGCCAAGACCATCACGCTCGAGCTGAAGATCGACACCTCGATCTCCCACGTGATGGAGTACTTCGAGATCTTCCTCGGCCGGATGATGATGTGCCGGCGGGCGGCCGAGCAGCTCGACTGCTCCTTCCACCTCGACATCAACGGGGCGTCCCTGCTGTGAGGTCGGTCCGCAGCCTGGTGACCTCGATCGTCTTCGTGCTGATCCTGGTGGCGCTGTCTGCCACGGGCTTCCTGGCCTGGGGCCTGGCGCCGCAGCTGGGGCTGGACCTGGTCGGGGGCGTCTCGGTCGTGCTGACCGCACCGCCGGGGACCCCCTCGCCGGTGATCGACCGGGCTCTGGAGACCATCCGCGAGCGCGTGGACCGCCTCGGGGTGGCGGAGCCTGACATCACCCGGCAGGGGGAGCTGAACATCCAGGTCCAGATCCCGCGGGCCAGCGGCAGGAGCCAGCAGCGGCTGCTCGAGCTGCTCGGGCGGACCGCACGGCTCGAGTTCCGTGAGGTCCTGGAGACGGTCCCGCCGGGGAGCGAGCAATACGAGGGAACCGAGATCACGCCGGGATCGCCGGAAAACGAAGAGGTGGTATTCGCCGACGCGAACCGTCCTGAGGGACAGGACCCCACCCTGTACCGGCTCAGCGAGGTGCTGCTGACCGGCGACGCGATCACCGAGGCCAGGGCGTCGTTCCAGGACCCCGTCAGCACCCAGCCGGGCGACACCCCGGGATGGCGGGTCGACTTCGAGCTGAACAGCGAGGGGAGCGACCGGTTCGGGGAGATCACCACCGAGCTGGCCGGGGACCCGAACGACCCGGCCGACGACCGCCAGCTGGCCATCGTCCTGGACCGGCGAGTCGAATCGGCGCCGAGCGTCCAGTCGCCGATCACCGGGGGAACCGGGGTGATCACCGGCGACTTCACCGAGCCGGAGGCCCGCGACCTCGCGGTGGTCCTCCAGACCGGGGCCCTGCCGGTGGAGCTCGAGCAGTCCGAGGTCCAGACGGTCAGCGCCACCCTCGGGCGCGAGTCGCTGCGGCAGGGGATCCTGGCCGGGGTGGCCGGGCTGATCCTCCTGAGCCTCTACCTGGCCTTCTACTATCGGCTGCTCGGCGTGGTGACGTGGCTGGGGATGGCCATCTGGGGCCTGTTCGCGCTGACCCTGATCGCCATCCTGGGGAGGACCGCCGGATACAGCCTCACGCTGGCCGGCGTGGCCGGAGTCATCGTGTCGCTGGGCATCGCCGCGGACTCGTACATCGTGTTCTACGAGCGGCTCAAGGACGAGGTGCGGAAGGGGAAGACCCCGCGCTCCGCGGTGGCGCCCGCGTTCGCCAGCGCCTGGCGGACCATCCTCGCCGCCAACACCGTGACGATCGTGGCCGCGGTGATCCTTTATCTGCTGGCGATCGGCTCCGTCAGAGGCTTCGCGCTGACGCTGGGACTGTCGACGCTGCTCGACCTGTTCGTGGTGTGGTTCTTCAAGCGGCCCACCGTATTCCTCATCGCCCGGAGCCGACGGCTGTCGGAGCTCCGGGGGATGGGACTCCGGAGCGGCGTGGCCCAGGAGGCGGCCCCGGCGCCGGTGGCCGGGGGGAGCCGATGAGGGTCCGCGAGGCCATCGCCACGTTCCGGGGCCAGCGCGAGTTCCACTTGAACATCATCGGCCGGCGCCGGTGGTGGTTCGCCCTGTCCGGCGTCGTGCTGGCCCTGGCGCTGATCGGACTCATCGTTGGGGGGCTGAACCTGAGCATCGCCTTCCGCGGCGGAGCGGTCCTCGAGTACCCGAACACCGCCGGCGTGGCCATCCAGGACGTCCAGGAGACCATGGCCTCGTTCGGGCGTGACGACGCCGTGGTCCAGCTGATCGACGGCCGGGAAGTCAACGTCCGCACCGGCACGCTGGGCGGGCAGCGGACCGCCATCCTCCGGGCCCTGGCCGACCAGGCCGGGATCCGCCCCGACGAGATCAACATCGAGGAGATCGGGCCGCAGTGGGGCGAGCAGATCTCCCAGAAGGCCCTCATCGCGTTCCTGATCTCGATCGCCCTCGTGGTGCTGTACATCTCGTTCCGGTTCGAGTGGAAGATGGCCGTGGCCGGGCTCGCGGCGCTGTTCCACGACCTGGTGATCACCGCGGGTATCTACGCGCTGTCGGGCCGGGAGGTCACCCCGGAGACGGTGATCGCGGTCCTGACGATCCTGGGGTACTCGCTGTACGACACCGTGGTCATCTTCGACAAGATCCGGGAGAACACCGAGTCCCCGGCCCTGGTGGCCCGGGAGACCTACGCCGGCGCGGTGAACATCACGATGAACCAGGTGGTCATGAGATCGGTGAACACCAGCCTGACCACGCTGGTCCCGATCGCGGCGCTCCTGTTCTTCGGCGGCGACACCCTGAAGGACTTCGCGTTCGCCTTGTTGGTGGGGGTGGCCGCCAGCTCGTACTCCTCGATCTTCACCGCCGCGCCCCTCCTGGTCGTGCTGAAGGAGCGGGAGCCGAAGATGACCGAGATCCGCCAGCGGGCCCTCCGCCGAGAGACCGCACGGCCGGCCCTGGCGGCCGAGCCCGACGAGACCGAGCAGCGAGAGCTCGCCCCGGTGGCGACCAGGCCCGCGCCGCGGCCCCAGCAGGTCCGGCGGAAGCCCAAGAAGAAGCCGCGGTCGAAGCGGAAGCGGCGGTAGATGGGGGAGGTCGAGGAGACTCGGCTCCCCGGCCTGGGGTTGCGGTACGAGTTCCGGACGTCACGGGGTTCCCGTTTGGTGGTCGTGCACCATCGGACGGGCCGGCGGGAGCTGCTCGTGTACGACCGGGACGACCCCGACACGTGTCGGGAGATCATCGCTCTGGATCCCGACGACAGCCGGACACTGGCTGAGCTCCTGGGGGGATCCAGGGTGGCCGAGCAGCTGGAACATCTCCAGAACGTCGAGGGGCTGGCGATCGACTGGCTCCCCCTGCCCTCGAACAGTCCGTTCGCCGAGGGGACCATCGGCGATACCGAGGCTCGGACCCGAACAGGCGTCTCCATCGTTGCGGTGATCCGCGGAGACGAGGCGTTCCCCGCGCCGGGGCCCGACTTCTCATTCCGAGCGGGTGACACCCTGCTGGTGGTCGGGACCCCCAGGGGGATCGAGGCTCTCTCCGTGCGGCTGCGCGCGGCGTAGCCGTGCCGGACCCGCTCTTCCTGCTCGAGCTGGGAGCGATCATCCTCGGGCTCGCGCTGCTGTCTCGCCTGGCCGGCCGGTTCGGGTTTTCGCCGATCCCGCTCTACCTGCTGGCAGGGCTGGCCTTCGGCGAGGGCGGCCTCGTCCCAGTGGTCACCGCGGAGGCGTTCGTGGAGATCGGTGCGGAGATCGGGGTGATCCTTCTCCTCCTGTTGCTCGGCCTTGAATACACGGGCCGGGAACTGATCAACGGGCTGCGGACAGGGACGGTTGCCGGTGTGGTGGACCTGGTGCTGAACGCGGCGCCTGGTCTGGCGGCCGGGTTCCTGTTGGGGTGGGACCCGGTCTCGGGGATCCTGCTCGCCGGCGTGACGTACATCTCGTCCTCGGGGATCGTGGCCAAGCTCCTCGCGGATATGGGATGGGTGGGGAACCGGGAGACCCCTGCGGTGCTGTCGATCCTCGTCATGGAGGACCTCGTCATGGCCGTGTACCTGCCCGTGGTCGCTGTGCTCCTCCTGGGCGTCGGTTTCGCGTCGGCGATCGTGACCGTGGCCGCTGCTGTTGCGGTCGCTGCGGCCTTCCTGGGCTTCTCGGTGCGGTTCGGCCCGGCGCTGAGCCGGGTGATCTTCAGCCGTTCCGACGAGACCCTGCTCCTCTCGATCCTGGGGATCGCGCTGCTGGCCGCCGGGGTCGCCGAACAGCTCCAGATCTCGGCTGCCGTGGGAGCGTTCCTGGTGGGACTGGCGATCTCCGGCCCCGCGGCGGACCGGGCCAGGACGCTTCTCACCCCGCTTCGAGACCTGTTCGGCGGCGTGTTCTTCGCCTTCTTCGGCCTGTCCCTCGACCCCGCGGGCATCCCGCCGGTTCTCGGGCCGGCGCTGGGCCTGGCGGCGGTCGGGATCGCCACGAAGGCGGGCACCGGCTGGTTCGCGGGGACCCGTGCGGGGGTCGGCGTCCGCGGCCGTCTCCGGGCGGGAGCGCTGCTGACCGCCCGGGGGGAGTTCTCCATCGTCATCGCGGTGCTGGGCGCCACCAGCGGCGCGCACCCCAAGCTGGCGCCCGTCACGGCCGCGTACGTGCTGACCCTGGCCGTCCTTGGACCGATCGTTGCTCGGGCCGCCGACCACCTGGGCGCCAGCCTCACCGCCCGCGAGCGCTCCCCGGATGCCACAATGGTTCGGGAGGAGGCATGAACGACAACCTCGAACGGGTCAAGGCCCTGATCCGCGACGTCCCCGACTTCCCCCAGGAAGGGGTTACGTTCAAGGACATCACGCCCCTGCTGGCCGACGAGGTGGCGTTCTCCTCGGTGATCGACGTGATCGTGGTCCACTTCGGCCGGGGGACCGTCGACAAGGTCGTGGGGATCGAGGCCCGCGGCTTCATCCTGGCCTCGCCCGTGGCGTACCACTTCGGGGCCGGGTTCGTGCCGGTCCGGAAGGCCGGGAAGCTCCCGTGGGAGACCGAGGCCGAGTCCTACGAGCTCGAGTACGGCACCGAGACCCTCGAGATCCACCGCGACGCGTTCCGGCCCGGCGAGCGGGTCTTGATCGTTGACGACGTCCTGGCCACCGGGGGCACGGCCCAGGCGACCGCGGAGCTGGTGGAGCGCCTCGGCGGCAAGGTCGTTGGCATCGCGTGCCTGGTGGAGCTGTCGTTCCTGAAGGGTCGGGAGAAGATCTCGGGGTTCGACTTCTTCGCCCTGATCACCTACTGAGTCCCGGCGCCGCGCCACTCCGCCCGTACAATGGACCGAAGGAGGGACGCGCGTGGAGGAGCTGAGGGCACCCGACCGGCGGGGGAGCCTCCTCTCGCGCCTACCGTTCGTCTCCTCGGGGGGTCCCGAGGAGGACGGCGGTGTCGAGGGCCTCCTCCGCAAGGTCCGGGCGTACAACCCCAAGGCCGATGTCCGCCAGGTCCAGCGGGCCTTCGACTTCGCCGCCCAGTCCCACCGGGGCCAGCTCCGGAAGTCGGGGGAGCCCTTCATCCGCCACCCGCTCGGCGTGGCCCACATCCTGGCCGACCTCGGCATGGACACCACCACGCTCGTGTCAGCGCTGCTGCACGACGTGGTCGAGGACACCGACCTCTCCCTCGAGCCCATCGAGTCCGGGTTCGGAGCCGAGGTCGGGGCCATTGTCGACGGGCTCACCAAGCTGGATCGCATCGAGTACCGCACCCGCGAGCAGGAGCAGGCCGAGAACGTCCGCAAGATGATCGTGGCCATGGCCCGGGACATCCGGGTTCTGATCATCAAGCTGGCCGACCGGCTCCACAACATGCGGACGCTCGAGGCATTGTCGCGACGACGGCAGGAGGAGATCGCCACCGAGACCCTGGAGATCTACGCGCCGCTGGCCCACCGGCTCGGCATCTTCCAGATCAAGTGGGAGCTGGAGGACCTGTCCTTCAAGACGCTGCACCCGAAGCGGTTCGAGGAGATCCGCAACCTCGTCGGCAAGGCCGAGGACGAGCGGACCGAGTACACGGCCCGGGTCCTCGAGGCTGTGAACGCGCAGCTGCGATCGGTGAAGGTGAAGGCCGAGGTCGACGGCCGGTCGAAGCACCTCTACAGCGTGTACGAGAAGATGGTGCTCCGGGGCAAGGAGTTCAATGAGATCTACGACCTCGTGGGCATCCGGGTGCTCGTGGACACGGTCAAGGACTGCTACGCAGCGCTTGGGGCGATCCATTCGATCTGGAAGCCGGTGCCCGGGCGGTTCAAGGACTACATCGCGATGCCCAAGTTCAACATGTACCAGTCCCTCCACACGACGGTGATCGGGCCTGAGGGACGACCGCTCGAGGTCCAGACCAGGACCCAGCAGATGCACCGCACCGCCGAGTTCGGCATCGCCGCGCACTGGCGCTACAAGGAGTCCGGGAAACGGAAGGAGGACGCCTCCGACATCGCCTGGCTGGCGCAGATGCTCGAGTGGCAGAAGGACATGGCCGATCCCCGGGAGTTCATGGAGGGCCTCCGGATCGACCTCTACAACGACCGGGCGTTCTGCTTCACGCCGAAGGGCGACGTGGTGGACCTGCCGGCGGAGGCGACGCCGATCGACTTCGCCTACGCCATCCACACCGAAGTCGGGCACCGGTGCATCGGAGCGAAGGTGAACGGCAAGCTGGTCCCCCTCGACTACCGGCTCCAGACCGGCGACACCGTGGACGTCCTGACCTCGAAGGGGCAGGATGCCGGGCCGAGCCGGGACTGGCTCCAGGTAGTGGCCACGCCGCGGGCGCGGAACAAGATCCGGCAGTGGTTCTCGCGGGAGCGCCGCGAGGACGCCATGGACACGGGCCGGGACATGCTCCAGCGGGAGCTGCGGAAGCAGGGCCTCCCCCTGAAGCGGCTGACCACCGAGGACACGCTGGCCCGGGTGGCCGCCGACCTGAAGTACCCCACGATCGACGCGATGCTGGTGGCCGTGGGGGAGGGCCACGTCTCGCCGCAGTCGGTCGCGGTCCGACTGACCAGGCTGATCTCCCAGGACGAGGAGGAGGAGGTCGCGGAGATCCCGCCGGCACGGCCGGTTCGCCTGGCGGTCCGTTCGGACAAGCCGGTGGTGGTCGCCGGCGCCGACGACCTGTGGGTGAACCTGGCCCGGTGCTGTACCCCGGTCCCCGGTGACGAGATCGTGGGGTTCGTGACCCGGGGCCGTGGCGTGTCAGTGCATCGCGCGGACTGTCCGAACGTCAAGGCGCTCGCGGAGCAGGCCGACCGGTTCATCGACGTGTCGTGGCGTCCCGGGAAGGGGACCTCGTTCGTGGTGGCCATCCAGGTGGAGGCCCTCGATCGGAAGAAGTTGCTGGGCGACGTGGCCACGGCCCTCGGCGAGCACCAGATCAACATCCTGTCCGCCAGCTCGACCGTGGGGAAGGACCGCGTGGCGAAGCTTCGGTTCACGTTCGAGCTCGCCGACATCACCCACCTGGCCGGGATCCTCCAGAGCGTCAAGAAGGTGGACAGCGTCTTCGACGCCTATCGCGTGGTTCCCGGCTGAGGACTGGCCTTCCGAAATCACCCGCCGAACGGCCCGAATCGGCCGACCGGGGGATGTCCGTGGGGCGATGCCCGCCCTAGGCTCGGCATCGATGACCGGTGGCGACCCGAACGGGGGAGGGGCGGCCGGAAGGGGGAGCCATGGGTACCAGCAGCATCGCCTCGGATGGGGAACGGCGCCCATCCGGGAGGGGCATCCTCGTGAGGGTGCTGGCATCGTCTGTCGCGCTCCTCGTGCTCGCCCCAGCGGGGGTCGGCGCGCAGGAGCAGGTCACTCGGCAGGACTGCGAGGAGGCCATCGCGGCCACCGCTGAGGCCTACGAGTCCGGCCTGGCACCTGATCCGGACGCCGAGCAGCTGGCACGGGACTGCACGACTCCGGTCAGCGTGGGCCCGATCGGCGAGCCGACCGTGACTACAAGCGCTCGGCAGGGCCTGCGTGGCACCTCGTGCAAGACGATCCACGACGGTTACGGATACGTGAACGCCTTCGGCCAGGTGTTCGCCGCGTTCGTGGGCCACCTTCATTGGTGTTACAACGGCAACAAGGTCCAGGGCGGCGACTTCTGGATCACGCACTCCTCCTGTTGCTTCTGGTTCTACGAGGGTCTGGTGCACAGCACCAACCTGGGGTGTTTCGGTGGGTGTGGGTACGTGTATCGCGAGCGGAAGGGAAGCTTCATCTTCAATCCGCCGTGGCCCGCGGTGACCACACGAGTCCAGCCGTGGTTCCGACTGTACGGGGACAGGAACGGCGGGTGGTGGAGGAATTCGGGTGGATGAACGTGCAGATCGAGTGGCGACCCGCGTGGAAGAGCATCGTCGAGTCGTTCCGTGAACATCCCGTGCGGACGCTCATCCGGCTGGCGGTGGTGGTATTCGTGACGGGGCTGATCGTCACGCTGGTGCTGGGCGTCTTCGACGGTCCTCGCGTCAATATCATCAACGGGCCGTAGTCGGTCGGGCCGCGGCGCCACCCTTGTCGAACCGAAGCGGGGGCCCAGAGCCCCCGCTTCGATCTCGGTTCATCCATCCGGGAAGATGGGACGGTGAGGCTGGTGATCCAGCGGGTGGCCCGGTCCGAGGTCCGGGTGGCTGGGGCCGTCGTGGCCGACGGCGGCCCCGGGCTCCTGATCCTTGTCGGGATCGGGGTCGACGACCGCGAGGACGCCCCGGCGAAGCTGGCCCGAAAGGTCTGGCACCTGCGGATCTTCGAAGACGAGGACGGGAAGATGAACCGCTCGATCGAGGACGTGGGCGGCGACATCGTGGTCGTGTCGCAGTTCACGCTCTACGGCGACACCTCGGCAGGCCGGCGGCCGTCGTGGATCCGGGCAGCGCCCCCCGAGGTCGCGGAGCCCGCGGTGGAGCGGTTCGCCGCCGAGCTGGCCTCGCTGGGGGCGAGCGTCCGGACCGGGAGCTTCGGCGCGCACATGGAGGTGGAGCTGGTGAACGACGGCCCGGTGACCCTGATCCTGGAGGCCTGACCCGCTACTCGCGAGAGCCGACACGGTCGACGGCCTCGGCCATCAGGTTGCCGAAGGCCCGCGCCGCGGTGGGAAAGGCGTGGATCGTGTCGGCGAGCACGTCGATCGGCACCCGGGCCTTGATGGCCACGGCGGGCTCGTGGATCAGCTCACCGGCCCCAGGACAAGCGGCGAACCCTCCTACCAGGACACCTCGATCCCGGTCCACCACCGCGGTGATGTGCGCGGGCGAGCCCTCCAGGATGGCGCCGTCGGAGCGGCGGCGAGGCTCGATCGTGAAGCCGCGAGCCGTGGTGGCGAAGTCGACGGTGACCTCGAAGGCGTCGATCCCACGCTCCCTGGCCGCCTCAACGGTCATCCCGACCGAGGCCGTCTCGGGATCGGTGAACGTGACCGCCGGGATCGTGGTCAGGTCCGCGCGAACCTCCTTCCCGGCGGCGGCGCGCGCTGCGATGCGCCCCTCGTAATCGGCCACGTGGGTGAATTGGGCCCCCCCGGCGCAGTCGCCGGCCACGAACACCCGGTCGCTGACGGCCATGCGCTCATCCGGGACGGCGCGGCCCCGGTCGTCGAGCGTCACGCCAGCCTCATTCGCGCCGAGGGCCGAGAGGTCCGCGGCCCGCCGGCCAGCCGCGACCAGGAGCTCCGCGCCCTCGACCACCGTGCCGTCCGACAGCGTCACGCGGCGTCCCGGTCCACCCCGCTCGACCTTGGTGGCCGTGACGTTCGTCCGGATATCGACTCCCTCCTCGCGGAGCTGATCGGCGACCGCGGCCGAGCTGCGGGGATGGTCGCGAGGGAGGATCCGATCCGAGCCCTGGATCAGCGTGACCCTCGAGCCGAACCGGGCGAACACCTGCGCCAGCTCCGTCCCGACGACCCCGCCGCCGAGGATCACGAGGCTGGAGGGCAGGTCGCGGGTCGAGGTGGCGTCGTCGCTGGTCCAGTAGCCGGCCTCATCCAGGCCATCGATGGACGGGATCACGGGGCGGGATCCGATCGCGAGGATCAGCGCCTCGGTCTCGAGGGCCCTGGGCCGTTCTCCGTCCCGTCGCACCTCGACCCGGCCCGATCCGAGCACCCGAGCCGCCCCCCGAACCACCTCGGCGCCCGCTCCCTCCAGGGCCCGGACGTGCCCGGAGTCGTCGGAGCGAGCACTGCCTTCACGGCTGATCATCCAGTCCCGCCGTGCCGACGCCCGCGTCCACGGGTACTCCGCCCCCACGGCCCGTCTGGCCGCCGCGTCGAGGAGGGTCTTCGAGGGAAGGCAGGCCCAGAAGCTGCAGAGCCCCCCAACCAGATCACGCTCCACCACCGCCACCTTCCGCTCGAGCTGAGCGGACAGCGTTCCGGCGGCCTCGCCGCCGGCGCCCGCCCCGATCACCACCACGTCGTAGGTCACCGATCCCTCCTCGCCTCGAACCGATCGTACGGTGGAACGAGTCCCGCCGTCCTGGCATGCCCGGCGTGCGAGGATGGCGCCGTGATCGCGCCGGCCGCCTGCACCCACGTCCCCACGACGCTCGCTGGCCCTCGGGCCGAGGCGTGCGAGGTCTGCGGCGAGACCAGGAACCTCCGGGTCTGCGCCGAGTGTGGTCACGTCGGCTGCTGCGAGTCGCTCGGCGCGCACAACACCCAGCATTTCCGCGAGAGCGGCCACGAGGTGATCAGGTCGGTCCCGGTCGACCGGGGCTTCACGTGGTGCTACGCGTGCGGCCGGTACCTCTGAGCGAGGGAATGCGGGGCGAGGCGGGCCGGTTGCTGGGCTCGAGGAGGTGACGTGGCGAAGGATCGGATGAGCTCGTGGCAGCGGTGGACCATGGTCGCGGTGGTCCTGGGGTCCGGCATCGTGTTCCTGGACACCTCTGTGGTCAACCTGGCGCTGCCCAGGATCGGCGAGGAGCTCCAGAGCCCGATCTTCGGGTTCGCCAGGCTCGAAGCCCAGTCCTACATCAACAACGGTTATTTCCTCACCCTCAGTGCGCTGCTGATCCTGGCCGGCGCGCTCAACGACTACTTCGGCCGTCGCCGGATGTTCACGATCGGCCTGTTCGGCTTCCTGGTCACCTCGATCCTGTGCGGACTCGCTCCGAACATGGAGCTCCTGATCCTGTTCCGGATCCTCCAGGGCGCCACCGGCGCGCTGGTGGTGCCCGGCTCCCTGGCGATCATCACGGCCAGCTTCGACGGCGAGCAGCAGGGACGGGCCTTCGGTCTGTGGGCCGGTGCCTCCGCGGCCACGACCATCCTGGGGCCGTTCATCGGAGGCGTCCTGGTGAACTCGATCTCCTGGCGGGCTGCCTTCTTCATCAACGTGCCGTTCCTGCTGGTGGCCCTGTACGCGATGCGGCACGTCCCCGAGTCCCGTGACGAGGAGGCCACCGGCCGGTTCGACTGGCTGGGGTCCCTGGTGGTGGCCATCGCGGTGGGCGGGCTGGCGTTCGGAACGATCCGGGGGCAGCAGACCGACTGGCGGGGGACCGAGGCCTTCGTGGCGCTGGCGTTGGGGGCGGCGGCCACGGTGGCGTTCCCGATCATGATGGTGAAGCGCGACCATCCCCTCGTCCCGCCCTCCCTGTTTCGGTCGCGCAACTTCACGGTGACGAACATCTCCACGTTCGTCATCTACGGGGCCCTGTACGTGTTCATCACGTTCCAGGGGCTGTTCCTGATCGGGACCCTCGGCTACAACGAGCCGGCGGCGGGGATCGCCGGGCTCCCGGCGACGCTCTTCCTGGTGCTGTTCTCGACGCGGTTCGGCCGGCTGGCGGCGCGGTACGGGCCCCGCCTGTTCATGGCCGCGGGCCCGGCGATCATGGCCCTCGGCCTGCTCTATCTGGTGCGGTTCCCGTCCGACAGCGAGCCGTGGGTCTTCGGCACGGGAGCCGGCCAGTCACTGCTGCCGCCTGGGGACTACCTGGTGGATCTGCTCCCATCTCTGTTGATCTTCGGGTCGGGGCTCATGATGATGGTGGCGCCGCTGACCACCGCCCTGATGACCTCGGTGCCCAAGCACAACTCCGGGGTCGGCTCGGCGATCAACAACGCGATCTCCCGGGTCGGATCGCCGCTGGTCACCGCGCTGATCTTCGTGGCGGTGGTGTCGAGCTTCTACGGGGCCATCCAGGACCGGGTGCCCAGTGCGAACACCTCGTCGCCGGAGTTCCGGCAGCAGGTGGCGCCGCTGAACCCGCCCGAGGAGGGGGCGGACCCGGAGGTGGTCCAGGCGGCCCGGGAGGCGTCCACCGATTCGTTCCACCTCGCGGTCCTGGTGGCCGCGGGACTGATGCTGGTCGGCGCCGCGGTGAACGCCATCGGGATCCGGAATCCGAAGCGGCCGGCCGAGGCCGGGGGGCCGGCCGAGCCAGCGGTGCCGGCTCGGGAGCGGGTCGACACGGTCCCCGAGGGCGTGCCCTGCCTCCCGGTCGCCCAACCGACCGGGCTCCCCGGCGATCCCCGGATGCACGTGGAGGAGCCCTGACCGAGCGGTCCGCAGGGGAGGCCCTCGATCTCCTCGACTGGAAGCGCCGGGTCGCCGCCGTGTACGCGCATGTTCGCGCGCCCGGGGGCCCTCGCCAGGCGTGGGACCGCTGGAGGGCGGTGCGGGAGGACCTGATCCGCACCCATCCCCAGTCGCCGATCCGCGACCCGGCGGCCCGAGCGGCGTTCCAGGGCCCGTGGTACTTCGAGCACGACCCGGCGGCCCGGGTCCTCGCCGAGGTCGAGAACGCCGAGCCCGAGCGCGTGATCGTCGAGGGGAGCGCCGACGGGCGGTTCGAGATGACCAGGGTGGGGACGGCCCGGTTCGAGCTCTCCGGCCAGCCGTGCGCGCTGGGCCTGTACTGGGTCGAGGGGTACGGAGGCGGGCTGTTCGTCTCGTTCCGCGACGAGACCAGCGGCACGGAGACGTACGGCGCGGGGCGCTACCTCCTCGACACGGTGAAGGGTGCCGACCTTGGCCTGGACGGAGGCCGTCTGGTTCTGGACTTCAACCTGGCCTACCAGCCGTCGTGCTCGTACGACCCGACGTGGGCGTGCCCGCTGGCGCCGCCGGAGAACCGGCTGCCGGTGGCCGTGCGAGCGGGGGAGCGGCTGCGTCCCGAGCCCTAGACGCCGAGGGGGCCCGCCTTGACGGGCCCCCTCGAACTCGGCGTTTAGATCAGGCCTTCCTCGCTGAGATGGTCGGCCGCCACGTCGGCCGGGTCCTCCTCATCGATCTCCACCCGGCCGTTCAGCTCGGTGATGTTCTCGGTGGTGAGCGTGGCGCTCACATCGTTCAGGAGCCCCGCGATCTCGTCGTTCAGGGCCTCGGTTCGGACCACCGGCGTGATGTTCTCCGCGTTCTGGAGCTGCTGGTCGTCCTCGAGGAGGACCCAGCCGTTCGCCCCGATCACGCTCGAGGTGGAGAACAGGAGGCCGACATCGATGTCCCCGTTCTCCAGCGCCTCCACGGTCAGCGGGCCACCCACGTCGAGCGGGACGAACTCACCGAACTCGATCCCGTACGAGTCCCGGAGCCCGGGGATACAGAAGGGCCGCTCCGGGCACTCCGGCGGTCCCCCCAGCGTCAACTCTCCGGCTACCGGGGCAAGGTCGCTGACTGTGGTCAGGTCGTTGGCCTCGGCCGTCTCCTGGGTCACCACGAAGGCGTTCGTGTCGTTCGCCTCTGAGGACTCCAGGAGGGTCTGGCCGCGCTCGTCGAGCAGCGGCGCGAGGCTTGAGTGGACCTCCTCGTGGTCGCCCGAGGCCGTGGCGTCGGGGTCCAGGAACAGGAGCAGGGAGCTCAGGTACTCGGGGGCGATGTCGATGTCACCCGCCTCGATGGCCGGCTGGAGCACCTCGCGCGACTCGAGGCCCGTCTGCCGCTCAACCGTGTAGCCTGCGTTCTCCAGCACCTGCGCGTACATCTCCGCCACGATCTGGTTCTCGGCGAAGGCGACTCCACCGACGGTGAGGGTTCCTCGATCCTCGCCGCCGCCTCCTCCTCCGCCCCCTCCCGACCCGTCCTCGCCGCACGCGGCCGCGATCAGGGCCACGGCGAGGAGGGCCGCCCCAAGGGCGGTGCTGCGGAACCTCCGCATGGGTCACTCCCCCTCTCTCTTCACGGGAGCCTCCTGAGCTCCCTCCCGACAAGGGACCATCAGACCTTACCAATCCGACCCGAGTTCCCCGTATTCCGGGCGATCTCAGGCGGCCGGGCCGGCCACCGGCGTCGGTTCGGGGACCTCCCGCCGCCTCCCAGGGGAGGTCCGGGGGCTGACGGCCCGCTGGAGCAACCCCAGGGAGACCTCGGTGAGGACGGCCAGGAGCGCGACCAGAAGGGCCCCAGCGAAGATCTGGGCGTCGTCCCCGGTGGCGAAGCCGTCGAGGATGAACCGCCCCAAGCCGCCCCCGCCGATGACGGCGGCCAACGTGGCTGTGGCCACCACCTGGACCGCGGCCGTCCGGATCCCCCCCATGATCAAGGGAGCGGCCAGCGGCAGCTCAAGCCCGCGCAGCACCTGGCCTTCCGTCAGCCCCATGCCCCGGGCCGCCTCCAAGGTGTCGGGGTCGACGCCCTGGATGCCCACGTACGTGTTCGTGAGGATCGGAGGAATCGCTAAGAGCGTGAGCGCGAACAGGGCAGCGGGGCGGAGCGAGGCTGGGAAATCGAGGCCGAGGCCCATCACCAGGACGGCCAGGAAGATCAGCCCGAAGGACGGGATGGCACGACCGAGGTTCGCCACCGACACGACGAGGGTTTCCAGCCGCCGGCTGTGACCGATGTACATCCCCACCGGGAGCGCCAGGATCGATGCCGCCAGCACGGAGACTCCCGACATGATCAGGTGCTCCACCAGCCGGCTGGGGACGCCGAAGGACCCCTCCCAATGAAGGGGGTCGGCGAACCACTCGACCACCTCGCTGAAGAACCCAGGCTCGCTCATGTCGCGGTGACGCTCCGAGTCCTCCGGGCCCACGGGGTCAGGGCGCGCTGGGCCCAGAGCAGCACGCGGTCCGCAGCCACCGCCAGGGCGACGGAGAGCGCCACCCCCACCAGGATGGCGATCTGCGGATACAGGCGGCGGAACCCGCCCAGCATGAGGGCCCCCAGGCCGCCCTTACCGATCAACGCTGTGACCGTGACCAGCCCGATCGTGGTGACCGTGGCGATCCTGATCCCGGCGACGATCACCGGCAAGGCCAGGGGAAGCTCCACCCGCCAGAGGACCCCACGCTCGGAGTAGCCCATGGCACGGGCGGCCTCCTTGACGTCCTCCGGCGTCCCGCCCAGGCCGGTGACGGCGTTCCGGATCAGGATCAGCAGCGTGTAGCTGACCAACCCGATCTCCGCGGTCAGTGTGGAGAGCCCGGTGAACGGCACCAGCAGCGCGAAGAGGGCCAGGCTGGGGATGGTGTACAGGAGGCCGGTGACCCAGGTGATCGCCGGATAGGTCCGGGCCCGTCGGTGGGCCAGGATCGCCAGGGGGAAGGACACCACCAGCCCGAATCCGACCGCCAGGAGCGTCAGCCACAGATGCTCGCCGAGCTTCTCGCCGATCAGGTCAAGGTGGGTGCCCACCCACTCCCAGTTCCAGAAGCTCACGACACGATCTCCCTCGACACCCGCTCGAGCGTGAGGATCCCCCGGTACCGCTGCCCCTCCGTGACCACGACCGCGACGTTGGTGCGCGAGGTCACGATCGAGTCGAGCGCCTGGCGGAGGGAGTCCTCAGCGGTGACGTAGGCGCTGAACCTTCGCGGGGTGGCGTCGGACACCCTGGCCTTTCCTTCGAGCATGGCCTCGTCCACCCATCCGAGGAGCTCGCCGTCCTCGAGCACACTGACCCAGCCGAAGCCGCCGTCCCGGATCAGCGCCCGAGCCTTCTCCGCGTCGTCCTCCGGCGACACCACCGGGCCCTCGTCGACGTCGATCTCCGAGACCTTGATCAGCGCCAGCCGCTTCAGCCCTCGCTCGGCGCCGACGAACTCCTCGACGAACGCATTGGCCGGTTCCCGGAGGATCTCCTCCGGCGGTGCATGCTGCTCGAGGACGCCGCCGAGGTTGAGGATGGCGATGCGGTCGGCCATCTTGATCGCCTCGTCGATGTCGTGGGTGACGAACACGATGGTCTTTCGGAGACGTCGCTGGATATCGAGGAACTGGTCCTGGAGCACGGCTCGAACGATCGGGTCGACGGCGGCGAACGGCTCGTCCATCAGCATCACCGGGGGGTCCACGGCCAGCGCCCTGGCCACGCCGACGCGCTGTCGCTGTCCACCGGAGAGCTCGGCGGGATAGCGGTCCAGCAGCTCCTCGTCCAGCCGGAGGGTCGCGGCGAGCTCCCGCACGCGGCGGTCGATCCGGGCGTCGTCCCAGCCCTCCAGGCGGGGAACCGTGGCGATGTTCTGTGCCACGGTCCGGTGGGGCATCAGCCCGATCGACTGGATCACGTACCCCATCCCGCGTCGGAGGCGGACGGGGTCCTGGGCCATCACATCGGTCCCATCGACTTCGATCGTGCCCGAGGTCGGCTCGATCAGGCGGTTGATCATCTTCATCGTGGTGGTCTTGCCGCATCCGGACGGGCCCACCAGGACGACGGTCTCGCCCCGGTCGACATCGAGGGAAAGGTCGCGTACGGCCGGGGTGCGGGTGCCGGGGAAGCGCTTCGCCACGTGACGGAGGGAGATCATGGTGTCGCCCATGAGATTCCGGGGTGCCAAGTACCCCACACGCGTGTCTCCAACGCAAGGACGGTCCGGTCGATTCCGCTACGATTGGCCCCCGATGCTGCTGGACGTGTTCAGCGACAACCCCTTCGCCACCAACTGCTGGATCGCCGGCCAGGACGACGCCGAGGAGGTCGTGGTGATCGATCCGGGGTTCGAGGCCGCGGCGATCCGGCTCAAGGTGGCCCGGACGGGCCGGCGGCTCGCCGCGGTGCTGGCCACGCACGGGCACGGCGACCACATCGGCGCTGTGAAGGAGGTCTGCGGTGAGGAGGTCCCGCTGTACATCCACGAGGCGGACGAGCTGGCCCTGACCGACCAGGCGACGTGGGGGGCCGGGTACGCGGCGCAGGCGGACTTTCGCCCGGCCGAGGTCCGCACGGTGCGGGACGGCGACGTCCTCGAGTTCGCGGGGTTCCGGATCGAGGTCCTCCACACACCCGGGCACACCCCCGGCAGCGTGTGCTTCAGGACCGACGGCGTGGTGTGGAGCGGCGACCTGGTGTTCCGAGGGTCGATCGGGCGCTCCGACTTCCCAAACTCGGATCCGGCGGCGATGGACGCGAGCCTCCGCCGGTTCCTCGAGCTCCCGGACGAGCTGTCGGTGTACCCGGGCCACGGCCCCGAGACGACCGTGGGGTTGGAGCGGGCCACGAACGGCTGGCTGGTGGCGCTGGCCCCCCGGTGACCGACGTCGCGCCGCCCCGAGGGACGCAGGATGTGCTCCCGCCGTCCTCCGACGCCCTGCTGGCGGTGGTCGACGCAGCGCACGAGATCGCCCGGCTGTACGGCTACCGCTACGTGGAGACCCCCGCGTTCGAGCGAACCGAGGTGTTCGAGCGAACCTCTGGGGGCTCCAGCGACGTGGTGACGAAGGAGATGTACACGTTCGAGGACAAGGGAGGCCGGTCGCTGACGCTGAAGCCCGAGTCGACCGCTCCGGTCGTTCGGGCGTACCTGGCCACCCGTCAGTCGCTCCCGTTGCCCTTCAAGGCCTACTACGTGGAGAAGAACTGGCGGCACGGGCGTCCCCAGGCTGGTCGCCTCCGTGAGTTCCGCGTGTTCGGGATCGAGGTCCTCGGCACGGACGCGCCGGGCGCCGACGTCGAGGTGATCACGGTGGCGAACCGCTTTCTGCGGGCCCGCGGCCTTGCTCGGCTGACGCTCCACCTGAACTCCATCGGCGACGAGGTGTGCCGGCCACGGTTCCGGGAGGATCTGGTGGCGTTCCTCGAACCCCGCCAGGATCGGCTGGACCGCGAGCACCGTGAGACCTGGCGCCGCAACCCGCTCCGGGTCCTCGACTGCACGACGCCGGAATGCCGGTCGGCCACCGAGGACGCCCCGCGGATCCTCGATTATCTCGACGACGCGTGCAGTGAGCACTTCGGGGCGGTCCGATCCGGGCTCGACGAGGAGGGCGTGGCGTTCGAGCTCGACCACCGGCTGGTCCGCGGCCTCGACTACTACACGCGGACCACGTTCGAGTTCGTCTCCGGCGCGCTGTCACCGGCCCAGGCCACCGTGTGCGGGGGAGGCCGGTACGACGGGCTGGCCGAGGTGCTCGGCGGAGAGCCGACCCCGGGCGTCGGTTACGGGCTTGGCCTCGATCGGCTCCTGCTCGCGGCGGCGGAGGAGGGAGCGGCTTCGTCGGGCTCCAGGGCGGTCCGCTGCTACGTCGTGGGTTTGGGGGAGGACGCTCGGCGCGAGGCTCGAGCGCTGCTGCGCGAGCTGCGCGACGCGGCGATCCCGGCCGACGCCTCACTCGAGGACCGGCCGCTCAAGGCCCAGCTTCGGATGGCCGACCGGTCCGGGGCCCCGTTCGCGGCGCTCCTCGGCGACCGCGAGCTGCGCGAAGGGGTGGTGACGATGCGCCGCCTCGCCGACGGCGAGCAGGAGACGGTTCCGCGGGGGGAGGTGGCGGACTGGCTCTCCCGATGAGGACGCACCGGTGCGGTGAGCTCCGGGCCGAACACGTCGGCCAGGAAGTGGCGCTGTGCGGCTGGGTCGCCCACGACCGAGACCACGGCGGCGTGCTGTTCGTCGACCTCCGCGACCGAGAGGGCTCGGTGCAGGTGGTGTTCCATCCGCAGGAGCAGCCCGAGGCTCACGCGGCCGCGGCCAGGCTCCGGACCGAGTCGGTGGTCCGGGTGGTGGGCGACGTTCGGCGCCGGCCGGACGGCACCGTCAACCCGGCGCTTCCCACCGGAGAGATCGAGGTGGCGGCCCGCGGGCTCGAGGTCCTGTCCGACGCCGAGCCGCCGCCGTTCCCCGTCGCGGACCGGATCACGGCCGACGAGGCGCTTCGGCTGCGGTACCGGTACCTGGACATCCGCCGCCCCGAGATGACCCGCCGGCTCCGGCTCCGCCACCGGGCCTTCGCCTCGATCCGGCGGTTCCTCGACGACCGCGGGTTCGTCGAGATCGAGACGCCGATGCTGACCCGGTCGACGCCCGAGGGGGCGCGCGACTTCCTGGTGCCGTCGCGGCTGTCGCCGGGGGAGTTCTATGCGCTGCCCCAGTCCCCGCAGCTCTTCAAGCAGATCCTGATGGTGGCCGCCCTCGACCGCTACTACCAGATCGTGCGGTGCTTCCG
>OCZV010000070.1_pt1 | contig 37656 bp, 39 predicted proteins | sample 1539051 | NCBI WGS metagenome assembly OCZV01 (sample SAMEA3113581, study PRJEB22503) | soil metagenome
TGGAGCGGACGACGGGACTCGAACCCGCGACCCTCACCTTGGCAAGGTGATGCTCTACCAACTGAGCCACGTCCGCGTGGAGCCATAACCATAGCAATCGGGCCCGGCGGGCCCACCACCCCGCTGGTGGCTACGACGGCGACAGCGCCCGTTCGAACAGTGCCGCCGCCTCGGGCGAGAAGTGCAGCGTGCGGGCGGCTTCGAGGCCGGCCACGCTCATCTTCTTGGCGGTCTTCTGGAGCACGTCGATGGTCTTGTCGTCCCCCAGCTTGCCGGCCAGCTCGTCGAACTGGGTCTCCAGGAAGACCAGGCACAGCGCATCCTCGTGAACCTGGACGGCCGGATCCTTGCCCAGTCCCTGCTTGCGCACGATCGCCTGCACCCTGGCGATCGCATCCTCGTCGTAGCCCGCCTCCCGTAGGATGCTGCCCACCTCCTGGGCGTGTTGGCGCTTGAGCGCCGTCCGCCACTTCAGGTAGCCCGACCGGCCTTCGGGGTAGCTGGCCCGGGGAATGGTCCAGCGCCTCAGGTGGTGGGCCCGGGCGGCCAGGATCTGCTCCTCAGAACAGTCCGGGTCGAGCGTGCGCACCCAGCGCGTCATGAGCTCGGCGTGCGCCAGCTCCTTCGGCCGCTCGACGCCGTCGACCGTGATGACGTTCGGATCGTCGGCGTTGGCGGCGTCGATGGCGGCCAGCGCGGTGGCGAGCCTGTCCATCGTCAGTACTCCTCGCGGAACATCACGCTGATGCGGGGACCGGCCTGGGCACGCTTGGGCACGGTGTGTTCCCACGTACGTTGGCACGTCCCGCCGAGGACGAGCAGATCACCTCCAGCCGGTTCGAACCGCAGCGACCGGCCACCACCCTTGGGCCGCAGCAGGAACCGGCGGGGGCTGCCCAGCGACAGGATGGCCACCACCGTCTCGGCCCGGTGGCGAGCGACCCGGTCGCCGTGCCAGGCGACGCTGTCCCGGCCGTCGCGGTAGAGGTTGGCCGAGATCACCGACAGGTCGGTGCCGTACCGCTCTGACAGCGCCTCGGCCATCGCCGAAAGCGGTGGCGGCGGATCGTCCCATTGCCGGGTCGTGAGCCGCGGCTCGACCACCATCCGGTCATACATGCGCCGCTCGTGTGATGCCCACGGCGCGCCCTCGAGCAGCGCCTGGAAGAGCCCGTCGCTGCCATGGCCCCACCCGGGAACCTCCTCGAGCCAGGCGCCTGACCCCAGCTCCCGACGCCGGGCGCGCGCAAAGCCGGCGTCGAAGCCCGGCGGGACGTCGCCGAGCAGGGATGGCTGCCACACCAGCGCCACCCCGCCAGGCTAGCGTCGCCGACGAACGAACGTTCGAGCAGAGCCCGCGCTATCCGGAGTCCGAATCCTTCGGCCGGAGATCGACCCGCAGGACCAGCACCCCGTCCTCGATCGTGCCCTCGGCGTCGCCGACGATCGCGAAGTCCTGGTAGTCGATCTCGGCTTGGCGGATGAACTGCATCCGCTCCTCGCCGGCAACGGGCGGGAGGGTGCGATTGCGCACGGCATGGGCCCGCTCCCGGAAGCGCTGGATCATCGCCTCGACGTCGAGCGGTTCAGCCATGGACCTGCACCGTACCGGACCTCGCGCGGGCTCACCGACGGCGATCAGGTGCCCAGATGTCGGTGTCGCGCATCGAACGCCCCGCACCCGGTGCCGCGGGCCGCGGGGGTGGTTGGGACCACACACGCTGGTCATGCCGTGGCGCTCGACCGGCGGACGGAGCGGGCCTGGCCGGGGACCGAACGGTGCGGCGCGTGCCGGCGTCGGGCGGCGTGCCATCGGTCCGCGGACCCCCACCGGCGGTCGGCTTGCCGCGCCGGGGGGTGCTGTCCCGCGGAGCGCCAGGATCGCGCACCCCCGGCTCTCCCCGACGGCGACCAGCCTCCGGCGGGGGCGGCCCACCCGACCCGGGACGCGGCCCCGCACCCTGGCCTCGTCGGCCACGGCCCGGATCACCCTGGCGGCCGGGGCCCGGTCCCGGCGCACGACCGCGACCAGGTGGCGGCGGGGCACCGCGACCGCCCGGGGCGCCGCCTGGACCCGGACCAGCGGGACCAGGGGAGCCACCCACACCACCGGGACCCGTCCGAGGCCGGCGCCCGCCGGCAACCGGACCACCTCCGGGGGCGCCCGGGCCACCGGGTCCGCCAGGGCGACTGCGACCGCCGGCGGTATCGGGACCGACGGGACCCCGCCTGCCCGGCGCCGCAGCGCCCGCCTGCGGCGCACCCGGATATGGACCGGAGGGCGGACCGGCGGCCGGAGGCGGGCCAACGAAGGCACGGCGGGGGTCGCGCCGCTCGTCCCAGAAAGCGCCCGGTCCCCCACCACCGGGTGGCGTAACCCTGCCGGGGGGCGGCGCACCGCCGCCGTAGCCATCGTCGTCGGGCTCGTCGCCCTCCAGGACCAGGCCGGGCCGGGTCAGCAACCAGTAACGCCAGGTCAGCACCGCCACCAGGACGGCAACCCCGCCGAGGCCGGCGATGATCATCCAGATCAGGCGATTCTCGTCGTCGGCGCTGCTGCCCTCGTCGGGAGACGCAGCGGTCGTGGTCGTCGTGGCTTGGGCGCCCTCGGCCCCGCCCCCCGGGACCAGCAGGTTGTGGACGGTGGTGAAGGTGATGCCCTGGGCTTCGGCCACCTCGGCGGCGGCCACCTCCTCCCCGTCGGCCGGCTCCCCCTGGTCGTCCGCGGCCTCGTCGCCTTCATCGTCCGGCGGGGGCGGCTGCTCTTCCGTGGCCGGGGGCGCCGTGGCCTGCGTGGTCGGCGCGGCCGTCGTGGGCGGGTCCGTTGTGGGCGGTGCGGTAGGGGGTGGCGGCCGAGTCGTGGTCGTCGCCTGCGTGGTGGTGGTCGAGCACGCTGGCATCGGCTGACATGGCGCAGCGGAGGCGGCCGCCGGCAGACCAACGAGCAACCCCAGCGCGAGCAACGCCATGACGCCGCGACGAAGCACGGGCCGCCCGACGCGTGTTGGTTTGCCTGCGGTCATGCACTCCCACCTTGCCGGCCCCCAGCCGGGAGATCGTACCCCTGTGCGTCCTGCGGACGGTTGGACGCTACATCTGATCAAATGAACGGGCTGTGAACCAGTCGTGGCCGGCTCCCACGCCTACGACGGTCACCGCTGGTGGACCGGACAGCTCACCGCCGTGCGGCCGCCGACGCGCCTCACTTGGAGCGGCGCCCCGTCCCGCGGGCACAGGCCGTCCAGCGCCATGGCTTGCCGGGCGTCGCCCGTGTGGCTGCCCCCACGCGCCGTCAGCTCGGCGATCACGCGACCGATCGCCTTGTGCAAGCGCCGCCGTTCCGCGGAGGAGAGGCCGCCGGCGGCCCGGACGGGGTCGAGACCCGCCTGGAACAGGATCTCGTCGGCCAGCAGGTTGCCGATGCCCGCGATCCGGGCCTGGTCGAGCAGCCGGGCCTTGAGTGGCGCGACGCTCCGCCCGAGCGCGGCTTCGAGGTCGGCGAGCGTGGCGGCCCCCGCGTCGACGCCCAGCCGGCCCTCGTCCGGCTCGAGCTCCACCCCGCCGAGCCGCCGTGGATCCCGGATGCGCAGGTCGCTGCCGTCGGTGAACCGCAGGCCGAACCGGTCCCACGCCGGTTCGTTCCGCCCGCTGGCGTACTGGAGCCGATCTATGGCGGCGCCCCCGTCCACCAGCAGCCGCCCGCTCATCCCGAAGCGCAGCCCAAGCCGGCTCTCGTCGTCGAGGTCGAGGACCAGCAGCTTGCCGATCCGCCGGACGCCCGCCACGGTGCGCCCGCGGACTGCAGCCACCACCTCGGCGGGCTCGCCCCGCTTGACGTACCAGGCGTCCGGGACGTCCACCTCGGCCACCGTGCGACCGACCACAGCCTCCGCGTAGCGCCGGTAGGTCTCCACCTCGAGCATCTCGGGCACCGGGGCAGCGTACGAGCGCTTCTGTCAGCGCCCAGCAGCCATGACGCGCGTGAGCGGGACAGAACGATTCAGGCGGTCGCCGTCGCCAGCGCCCGATCGAAGTCGGCGATCAGGTCGTCGGCGTGCTCGAGACCGACCGAGACCCGCACCAGCCCGTCGGTGATCCCCAAGTCGGCTCGCTCGGCCGGCGACATCAGCGCAGCGTTGGTGGCGGCGTGGGACAGCAGCGTCTCCGGTCCCCCCAGGGACAGGGCGATGCGGGCCACCCGGCAGGCGGCGCAGAACCGCTTGGCCGCCTCGGCCCCGCCCGCCACCTCGATGGACAGCACGGTGCCGCCCGACGCCATCTGGCGCTTGGCCAGATCGCGCTGCGGGTGGCTGTCGAGGCCCGGGTAGTTGACGACGTCGATGCCCGGGTGGTTGGACAGGTGCTCGGCCAGCCGCTGTGCGGTCGCGCTCTGCTGGTGGACCCGGGCGGCCAGCGTGCGGATGCCGCGCAGCCCGTTCCAGGCGTCGAACGGCGAGGCCTGGGCGCCGTGGACCAGGTGCCAGCCCCAGACGGCGTCGATGAGCTCGCGGCCCCCGGCGATCACCCCCAGCAGGGCGTCGTTGTGCCCGGCGATGCCCTTGGTGGCGGCGTGGAGCACCAGGTCGGCGCCCAGCGACAGCGGCTGCTGGACCACCGGCGTGGCGAAGGTGGAGTCGACCACCGTGAACGGGCCGGGCACGGCCGCGACGGCCTCGATGTCGGTCAGCGTGAGCGCCGGGTTGGCGGGCGTCTCGACGAAGACGAGCTGGGTCTTGCCGGGGCGCACGGCGTCGACGAACTGCTGGGGATCGGTCCCGTCGACGAACGTCACGTCGATGCCGAGCCGGGGACAGTGGGCGCCGAAGAAGGTCGACGTGGCCGAGAACGTGTGCCGCTGCGCCACCACGTGGTCGCCGGTCGAGCACAGCCCCAGCACGGTCGTGGTCACCGCCGCCATGCCCGAGGCGAACGCCAGCGCCGCCTCGGCCCCCTCGAGGGCGGCGACCGCTTCCTCGAAGTCGCGGGCCGTGGGGCTGCCGAAGCGGGAGTAGTAGTGCGTCACCCGCGGCGTGCCGGCCATCGCCAGGTGGTCGTCGATGTCGGGCACCTCGTAGGTGGTCGAGGGGAACAGCACCGGCGCCAGCGATGCCCCCCCGTGGGTTCGGCCGGCGGTGATCGCCCGGGTCTCGATCCGTTCCTCGTCAGCCATGAGTGGGCTCCACTTCGTCCAGGAACTCCCGGATGATGCCGGCGAGCTGGTCGGTCTCGATGAGGAAGGCGTCGTGGCCATGGGGGCTGTCGAGCTCGGCATAGCGGGCGGGCACGCCCTCCGCCGCCGCGAGCTCGACGATCTCCCGCGACTGATGGGGCGGGTACAGGATGTCGCTGTTGATGCCCACCGACAGCAGCGGCGCCCGCAGCCGGGCGAAGGCCGGCCCGTAGCCGCCCCGTCCCCGGGCCAGGTCGTGGAGGTCCATGGCCTTGGTCAGGATCAGGTAGCTGTTGGTGTCGAAGCGCCGCACCAGCTTGTCACCCTGGTATTCGAGGTAGCGCTCGACCTGGAAGCGTTGCCACAGCGTGAACCCGTCGACCGGCTCCACGGTCTCGCGCCCGAACCGCGCGCTGAACACGTCGTCGCTGCGGAACGTCATCATCGACATCATCCGGGCCGTGGCCAGCCCCTCGTGCGGGCCGTCACCTGGGGCGGCGTCGTAGTAGTCGCCGCCGCGCCACCGCGGGTCCATCCGGATGGCCCGCCGCCCGCTGCTCCACCAGCCGATCTGCTGGGCGCTCGCCGCCGCTGCGGTGGCGATGGGGACCAGCGCCCCCACCCGGTCGGGGTACATCACGCCCCACTCGAGCACCTGCATGCCCCCCATGGAACCGCCGATCACGACCGCCCAGCGGTCCACGCCGAGGTGGTCGGCCACCGCCGCCTGCGTGCGCACCATGTCGCGGACCGACACGACGGGAAAGCGCGGGCCCCAGGGCCGTCCGTCGTCGGGATGCGGCGACGCCGGACCGGTCGATCCCTGGCAACCGCCGAGCACGTTGACGCACACCACGAACCAGCGGTCGGTGTCGAGCGCACAGCCCGGCCCGATGAAGCCCGCCCACCACCCCGGCGTCGGGTGACCGTCGGCCAGCCCGCCCGCGGCGTGGCTGTCACCCGTCAGTGCGTGGCACATGAGCACTGCGTTGTCGCGGCCGGGCGCCAGCTCGCCCCAGGTCTCGTAGGCGATGGACATGCCCTGGAGCAGGCCGCCGCCCTCGAGCGCGAAGGGCCGGTGTGCGGGGTATGACAGGAAGCGGCGGTGACCCACCGGGTCGCCCGGCCGCCACGCCCCCGTCACCGGCAGGGCGCTGGGATGGGCCCGCCGGAAGCCCATGTCGGGCTCGGTCATGGGCCGGGGTGCCGGCCCCGCGGTGCCTGCCGCACTCGTCGAGTGTACGGATCGCGCCATCGCCGTCTGCCTGCCACCTCGTCGGGCCCGGACAGCGGGCGGTGCGTCCCCGGAGGGCACGGACACTTGGTTGCTCCCGGAGGAGCCGCATCCCCGGTGTCGCCGGGATGGCACCTTGGCTGTCCGAACCAGGTTGCCGGGTCCCCCTCCGCAGGGAGCGGGACCGCTCCTGATGTCGTCGACAGGCTAGCCCGGCGCCGACAGCCGGGATCCAATCGACACCGGGGGTTCGTCCGCGAGCCCGGACCGATGTCGCCACCAGGCGGTGAGCGACGGCGGCGTGGCGTAGGCGGCTGCGGCCGCCTCGAGGAACCGATCGCACACGGCGGGATCGCGTCGATGCGGCCCGGTCGCAAGCGCCCGCGCGGCCGCGGCCGCCTCGTCCCAGGCCACCCGGTCGACCGGGAGCGGCAGGGCCAGGAGGTCGGGCGCGGCCACCTTGAGCGCCCCCCTCGCCGGTGCGGTCCCGGGGGCGCGGCGCAACAGCCAGGCCGTCGCCGCCGGCGAGGCGACGGCCGCAGCCAGGCGCCACAGGTCCGCAGGGTCGCGCGGCACCACGGACAGGACCGGCACCGACGGGACCCACGACCCGGCGGCGTCCACCGCCGCCTCGACGACCCGTGTCTGGGCGGCGACGACCAGCTTGGGGACGCGTGTGCGCGCCACCCACCGGCGCGCGGCGTGGCTGCCCCCCCGGTCGAGCGCGGCCAGGTCCACGACCGGCGCCTGCCAGCTTCGCTTGGCGAACCGGGCCGGCCTGCTCCCCCACGAGCAGCCCAGCCAGTCGATCAGCCCGCTGGTCACCAGCGGCGCGGGCGGGTCCGTGTCGGCGGACGTGCCGAGCGTTGGCTCGCGGACCAGGTCGGCCAGCCCGTAGTACTCGTCGCGGAAGCCGGCGATCACGTCCGCCAGGTCGTCGAGGGTGTCCGCCGAGTGTGCTCGGGCCGCTGCGACCCGGGGGATGCCGACGGCGTCGGCGAAGCCCTCGGCCCAGGCGTCACGCGCGTCGCCGACATCGGCAGCGTGATCGCCGCTGCGGGTCTCGGCGACCTCCAGGACCGGGGCGCAGACGCGCACGGCGGCAGCGAACACCGGGCGCTCGTCCACCCACATGTCGACCAGCCGGGCACGCTGGTCGAGTCTGGCGCGCACCGCGGCGGCATCCCGGGCGCCGACCAGCGACTGGGGCTGGACCAGAACCACCCGGCCGCCGGGGCGGGCCAGCTCGCACCCGGCCACCAGGAACAGCCAGGCGGCATCCGTGTAGGCGCGGACGGCGCTGCCGTAACGCTGGCGCAACCGTGCCTGCTCGACCGCCGAGCGGGCCGTGACCCGGGCGAGCTGGCTCTGGAACGGCGGATTGCCCACCACCACGTCGAAGCCGGCCGCCGGCCGGTCCGGCCACAGCGCCCCGCCGCCCGTCAGCGCGTCGGCAACCACGAGGCGGCCCGGCGGTGGCGCCTCCCCCGACCACACCGCCAGCGCCGCCTCAGCGACCGCCACCCCGACGGGATCGATGTCGGCACCCCACAGCAGGTGGCGCACGATGCGCCGCCGGTCGGCGCCCCGGCGGTGCAGGCGGCGGGCCGCAGCCACGAGGAAGGCGCCGCCGCCACACGCCGGGTCGCAGATGGTGACGGCCGGGGTGTCGTCGAGGCCCTCAAGCGCCCGGGCGACCAGCCGGTCCGCCAGCCAGCGGGGGGTGATGTGCAGGCCGTTGGCCCGCCGTTGGGCGCCGTCGGTAGCCGCCTCGAGGGCGGCGGCCAGGTCGGCACCGGCAGCAGCTCCGCCGGCGGCTCCCGGCGCGATGGTCGCCGGTTCCCTGGTGTCCGTGGCCGAATCGTCGGGCGTCGGACGACCGCCGGCCAGCGCCCACAGCCGCAGGTCGTTGGGCAATGTCCTCCCGGTCACCTGCGCCAGCCGGACGGCGGTCTCGGCCACCGCCCGAGCCCGCCGCCGCTCGACGTCCCCGGTCGCGGTGGTGTCGGGTCGTCGCGGCGGCATCGATGGCCGACGGTACCGTTCCATCCCGTGGCCCACCCGGACGCCGCGCCCGACCCCGACAGCGCGACCGACCGGCGCATCACGCTCGAGCGCGTCGACGCGGCCGTCACCTACCCCCTGCGCCGGCGGGTGCTCCGGCCCGGCAGGCCACCGGGCGCCGCCCGTTTCGCCATCGACGACGACCCGACCACCGCCTCGTTCGCCGCCCGCACCGCCGACGGCGAGGTCGTGGGCACGGCCGTGGTCTATCCCGAGCCCTGCCCCTGGCTTCCCGAGCGCTCCCACGCCTGGCGCCTGCGGGGCATGGCCACGGCGCCCGAGCGCCGCGGCCAAGGGATCGGCGGCCGGGTCCTGTGGGCGGCCCTCGAGCACGTGGCGGCCGGCGGTGGCGACCTCGTGTGGTGCAACGCGCGGGTCCCCGCGCAACGGTTCTACGAGCGGGCGGGCTTCCGGCCCCACGGCACCCCCTGGGACGACCCCGACATCGGCCCCCACATCGCCATGTGGCTCGACCTCAGTTCGTGACGGCCACCGGATCCGATCTCGCGAGCACGTCGCCCGACGCGTCCAAGGCTTCCACCGCCACCTGCTGCGCAGCGTCGACCGTTACCGCGGTCTCGAAGCCGTCTTTGGCCACGATGGCCAACGGCATGAGCGCGTCAGGGTCGTCGCCGCCGACCACCCGCCACTGCGCGACCTCCGTCGCGCCGTTCCAACTCACGAAGACCTCGACCCGGTCGTCGTCTGTCGGGCGCACGACGACGTCGGGCGGGGTCGTCGGCTGTCCCGTCCATTCGAACTTGTGGCCACGATAGGAATCTGCCGGGGCGAACGTCGCGTCGAAGACCATCTGGCCGTCAGGGGCGAACTCGGTGACGCGCCCCTCGCTGCCCCACCCAACGAACAGTCCACCGCCATCGAGCATCTGCGTGTTGCCTTGGGTCCCCGCGCTGAGGGCCTCCGGGTGGCTGACTTCGGCCACAAGCGTGGACGTCCGCGCCGCCGTGTCGACATCGAGGATCAGCGCCCGGGACGCGTCGCCGCCCGTGATCGTGGCGTGGTTGTCGAACATGCTGATTCGGCTGCCGCCCAACCACTGGGCGTCGTGTTGCCACGTGAACTCGGTGCCCTCGCCCATGGCAATGTCGCTGGCCTTCCCGCCCAGGCGCCAGCGCATCTCACCGGTAGCCCGGTCGATGGCGTAGATCGTGTGTGTGTTACGGGCGGACACCAGGAGCGTGTCGCCGGGCCCGGGGGCGACTGAGTTCACGTGGAACCAGTCGAACGGACCGTCGTCGGAGCCGTCCTCCTCGTCGGTCAGCTCGCTGTAGGTGTCGCCCACCGGCACGTGATCGCCGGCCCGCCATTCCATCAGGACCTCGCCGGTGTCGACGTCGACCTCCTGGACGTAGTTCTCCATCTCGTAGCCACGCACCGGGCCCCCGACCGCCGTGAGATCTGCGCGTTCTCGCCGGTAGGCGACCAGCAGCGCGGTGCCCTCGTCTGTCAGTCGAAGCTCGTGGAAATCGGCTTCCAGCCCGTTGCCCGCCCGCACTCGGGCGATCTCCTGGTAGGAGCTGTCGGCGATGACGTACTCGCCGAACCCGAGGCCCTGCAGCTGTCGACCCTCCCACCAGGTGAGCACCGGTTCACCCTCGTAGGTCTGCACGCGCAGGTCGGATGCGGCGTCGTCACCGGACGTGGGGGCGGCCCAGATGGTCTCGCCCTGGCCGTCGACGATCAGGGGACCGGTTTGGGCTCCCGCCCGTTTCGGGGCCAGGAACACCAGGCCCGGGGTGGGTGAGGCCGAGGTCGTGACGTCGATCGCCGGAGGCGTGAGGTCGGGTCGCGTCACGTACTCGCGGTGCGCGACCCGCTCCATGTCCTCGCCCGATGCTTCGGGACCGGCCGCCGTCGTCTCCGGGGTCTGGGCGTCGTCGTCCTGCTGATCGGCGGAGTCGTCATCTCCCGCGCACGCGGTGGCGAGCAGCGAAAGCGACAGGACGATCCCCAGCAATGCAGACCGCCGCGTCACGGACACGGCAGCTGTAGGTCGTGTGGCAAGCAGGCCAAGACTATGCCCGGTCGCACGCCTAGGTATGCGCGGGCCCTTCGCCCCTAACCTCGACCCGATGCGCTGGACGATCCACGGCGAACGGCCGGTCTACGACTCGGAGTGGGTGCGCCTCGTGCTGGTGGACGTCGAGGTCCCCGGCGGCGAGCGGTTCGACCATCACGTCGTGCGCTATCCGCGCGCCGCCTCGGGGACCATCATCCGCGACCCCGAGCGCGGCGTCCTGCTCATCTGGCGGCACCGCTTCATCACCGACACCTGGGGCTGGGAGATCCCCGCCGGGCGCATCGAGCCGGGCGAGTCACCCGAGCAGGCTGCGGTGCGGGAGACGATGGAGGAAACCGGTTGGCGTCCCGGTCCGTTGACCCGGCTGGGCGCCTACGCGCCCAACAACGGCTCGGCCGACCAGGTGTTCCACCTGTTCACGGCCGACGGGGCCAGCCACGTCGGCGAGCCGACCGACCCCAGCGAGAGCCAGCGGGTCGAGTGGGTCGAGACCAATGAGGTCCGCCGCCTGATCGGCGAGGGCCAGGTCTACGACGGGATGTCGCTCACCGGGCTGCTGTGGGCGCTGGCGTTCTCAGACCTAGCTGGGAGCTAAGCGATCTCGACCGCGCCCTCGCGAGCGGGGTCCCAGCTCGTCAGGTCGCGGAGCCGGAGGTCATTGGAGAACATCTCGACGATCGGCTCCTCGAGCCCGAGCCGGCGCTTCACCCGCCGCACCACGAGCTCCTCGTTCCACAACACCAGCGTCACCGCCAAGCCGGCGGCGCCCGCCCGCGCCGTGCGTCCGGCTCGGTGAAGGTACGTCTTGGGATCGGGCGGCGGGTCGTACTGGATGACGATGTCGAGCTCGTCGATGTCGAGTCCCCGGGCGGCCACGTCGGTGGCCACGAGCACTGCGAGCTTGCCCTCGGAGAACCGCTTGAGCGCCCGCTCCCGCGCCTCCTGGCGGAGGTCGCCGTGGATCGCCCGGGCGTCTACGCCCGCGTCACCCAGCTGGCGGGCCACCCGGTCGGCCGCCCGCTTGGTGTTGACGAACACCAGGCAGCGACTGCCCGAACGGCTGATGGCGGCGACCACGTGGGGCTTGTCCATCTCGTGGACCAGCAGGAAGCGGTGCGCCATCTCGTCGACCGTGTGCGTGGTCGAGCCGACCTCGTGGAACACCGGATCGGTCTGGTAGCGGTCGACCAAGCCCTGGATGCCGCCGTCGAGGGTGGCCGAGAACAGCAGCGTCTGATGGCCCCGGGGGATGTGGCGGAGCACCCACTCGACCTGCGGGAGGAAGCCCATGTCGGCCATGCGGTCGGCCTCGTCGATGACGACGATCCCGACGTCGCTGAGGTTGGCGACCCGGCGGCCGATGAGGTCGATCAGCCGGCCGGGGGTGGCCACCACGACCTCGGCACCGGCCTCGAGGGCGGCGATCTGCTTGCCCATCTGGGCACCGCCGTAGACGGTCACCAGGCGGAGGGCGCGGGCGTAGAGCAGGGGCCGCAACACGTCGGAGACCTGGACGGCCAGCTCGCGGGTCGGCACCAGCACCAGGCCGGTGGGTCGCTTGGGCGAGGCGGGTGGGACCCGCTCGACCAGTGGGAGGCCGAATGCGAGGGTCTTGCCCGATCCGGTCTTGGCCTTGCCGCACACGTCGCGGCCGGCGAGGGCATCGGGGATGCAGAGGCGCTGGACGGGGAACGCCGTCGAGATGCCCGCGTTGTCGAGCACCGCTACGAGGTCGGGGGATACGCCCAGCGCCGAGAACGTCTGTTGTTCATCGGTACGCATGTTCGGAGGGCAGCCTACCCGGCCGGGGCTCCTACCAGGCACATCCGTCGGCCTCACGAGGCGGACACGCGGTGCTCACCCTGACTGAGGTCGACGACCTCGACCGCCCGGGTGAAGCCGCGGATGCGGTGCGGGCCCAGCCGGCGGCCCCCCAGTCCCTCGCCCGCGGCGTCGTAGAGCGACGCGGTGACCAGCAGCTGGTGGGGCTCGGCCTCGTCGCACAGGCGGGCGGCGAGGTTGACCGGGCGGCCGATGTAGTCGTCGCCCTCGAACAGGATCACGCGACCGGCCGCCACCCCGCCCCGCAGGGGCAACGGGCAGCCCCGGACGTCGAGGGCCTGCTCCATGCGGACGACGGCGTCGAGCAGCGGCCGGGGCTCGGTCGCCACCAACATGGCGCCGTCGCCTAGCCACTTCGCCACCCGCACACCCCGCCACCCGGCCCGCTCTCGCACGACCGCCCGGAACGTCGACAGCGCCGCCACCGCCTCGCCGACGCCGTGCTCGTCCGTGAGGGTCGTGAACCCGCACAGGTCGATGAAGGCGAAGTTGCGGCGGACCAGGGCGTCGGCGTGATCAGCGTCCGGAACGGTCTGCACGAACGGCGATGCTAGGGGGCACGAGGCGAACCGGCCCTAGCGGTTCGACGACCCGAACGCGAGGGCCAGTAGCGTCTCTCCGATGTCCGCGTTGGACACCCTGGCCACGTGGCCGGTCGACCGGTCCGCCGCGGCTGTCGTCGGCCCGGATGGGGTGCGCGACACCGCGGGCGACACGAGTTGGCAGGCCCGCATCGCCTCGGTCACCAAGCCGCTCGTCGCCTACGCCTGCCTGGTGGCCGTCGAGGAGGGCACCCTCGACCTCGACGCCGCCGCCGGCCCGCCAGGCAGCACGGTCCGTCACCTTCTGGCCCACGCGTCCGGCCTGCCGTTCACGGGCACCGATCCCATCGCCCGGCCCGGCGCCCGGCGCATCTACAGCAACACCGGCTTCGAGCGGCTCGGCGACGCGCTGGCGGCCGCCGCCGGGATGCCGGTGGCGGCCTACCTGGCCGAGGCGGTGCTGGTCCCGCTCGGCATGAAGGACACCGAGCTGCGGGGCTCGCCCGCCAGCGGCGGCCGGTCGACGGTCGACGACCTGGCGCGCTTCGCCGCCGAGCTCCTCACCCCCACCCTGGTGGCGCCCGCCACCCTCGCCGAGGCGACCAGCGAGCAGTTCCCGGGACTGGCGGGCGTCGTGCCGGACCTGGGGCGCTACGACCCCAATCCGTGGGGCCTCGGCTTCGAGCTCAAAGGCGCCAAGTCGCCGCACTGGACCGCTCCCGACGGCTCGCCCCGCACGTTCGGCCACTTCGGCGGCTCCGGCACCTTCCTGTGGGTCGATCCCGATGCCCGGCTGGCGTGCGTCGTTCTGACCGACCGCGCGTTCGGCGATTGGGCGCCGCCGCTGTGGTCGTCGCTGTCCTCGGCCGTGCTGGCGGAGCACCGTGCGGGCTGAGCGCGCGGCGTCGCCCGCCCCGATCGAAGCGGGTGACACCGGTGGCTCACGGGGTGGAGGCTGGAGTGTTCGTCAGCCCTGCTGGTTGACGGCGAGGCCGGTGACGGTGAGGTCCAAGCGACGGCCGCCGATCTGGCCGACGTTGCGGGTGTCGCCGGTGGTCTCGTCGACCGTGTAGAGCGTGGCGCGGCCCCGACGGTCGTTGGTGGCGAGGTAGCCGACGTCGTTGGAGCCCGCGATGTCCCAGCCGCTGTCACGGCTCAGCCGAACGTCGTCCAACGGCTGGCGGTTGGTGAGCGTGCCGTTGTTCGGCGGGTTCTGGAGGCACACCTGGTTCTGGGCCCGGTCGAGCACGTACAGCTGGACCGCGGTCGCGGCCGGCTGGGTCACGTTGAACGCGGAGTTCGTGTAGGCCGCGCCCACGACCTGGGGCGTGCCGGGGTTGAGGTTGCCGTCGACGCCGAGCACGGTCCCGGCGTCGGGAGCGACCCGCAGGTTCTGCTGGGCGTCCGACACAACGCGGATGGCGTCGGGCGCCGGGTTGAAGTCGACCCCGAACTTGGTGCCGTTCAGGGCGGGGGTGAACGGAACGTCGGTGGGAGGAGTCCCGGGCGCGACGTTCTCGGCGATCGCGATCGCGGTCTGCGGGTTGACGCGGTAGACGACGCTGTTGGAGCCGATGCCGTAGAGGTCACCGGTCTTGGGGCAGAAGTCGATCCCGACCAGCGACACGCCGGCGGGGAGGCCGCTGATGTTGCGAATGGACAGCAGCTGGTCGGGCTTGCGCACGTTGAAGCTGATCAGCTGGTTCTGGTCGGTCGTGACGTACGCCGTCAACCGGCCGGGGCTGAGGTCGGGGTTGCGGTGGCTCTGCGGGGCGGCCGCGGCGGCGGCACCGAAGGCGATGGACAGCCCGATCGCCAGGGCGGCGATCCGGCGCAGCAGGGTGAGGGTCCTCACGGACGGTCCTCCTTGGCATGGGTGGGTGACACCCGGCACTTCGGAGCACCGGCGGAGACCGGATGCGGGGTCAGGCCATCCGTGCCGTCAGAACGACGCCTCGAACAGGTCGGCCGGACCGGCGGTGACCGCCGGCGCCAGGCCTGCCGCCTGCGGGAGCAGCTGCTCGGCGTAGAAGCGGGCGGTCACGATCTTCTGGCGCAGGAACTCGGCGTCGCCCTCGCCTTGGTCCAGCCCGCGGGCCGCCGCTTGGGCGGAGCGGGCGAGCAGCCAGCCGCCGGCGACGATGCCGCACATGCGCAGGTAGGGCGTGGCGCCCGCCAGCGCGTTGTTGGGGTCGGCCGGCGCGTTGGCCAACAGCCAGTCCGTCGTCTGCTCGAGTGAGGCGTGGGCCTCGGTGAGGCGCTTGCCGATCGTGGCCAGGGACATCTTCCCGGCTCCTGCAGCTTCGCTGCGGGCCGCTCGGGCCCCGGCCTCGCCAGTCGGCTCGCCCTCAGGGTCCGCCGCCACGAGCTCCTCCGCCGTCGCGGCGATGGCCGCGAGGAAGTCGCCTACCACGCCGCCCCCGCGCATGGGGAGCTTGCGGCCGACGAGGTCCATCGCTTGGATGCCGTTGGTGCCCTCGTAGATCGGGGCGATGCGGGCGTCGCGGTAGTGCTGGGCCACGCCGGTCTCCTCGATGTAGCCCATGCCGCCGTGCACTTGGACCGCAAGGGACGTCAGCTCGACGCCGAGGTCGGTCCCCCAGGCCTTGGTGATGGGCGTGAGGAGGTCGGCCAGCTCCTGGCGCCGGGTGCGCACCGCCTCGTCGGGATGCAGCTTGGCCAGGTCGAGGCACTCGGCCGTGAGGTACGCCAGGCAGCGCAGCGCCTCGATCTGCGCCTTCATGGTGAGCAGCATGCGCCGCACGTCGGGATGGTCGATGATCGGCGACGACTCGCCGGCCGGCGCCCCCGGGGCCCGGCCCTGGCGGCGCTCGTGGGCGTGGGCCACCGCCTGCTGGTAGGCACGCTCCCCCAACGCCAGGCCCTCCAGGGCGACCGAGAGCCGGGCGTTGTTCATCATCCGGAACATGTAGCGCATGCCCTCGTTCGGCTCGCCGATGAGGTAGCCGACGGCGCCGTCGTAGGCCATGACGCACGTTGGGCTGGCGTTGATGCCCATCTTGTGCTCGATCGACACGCACTCCACGCGGTTGCGCTCGCCCAGCGAGCCGTCATCGCCGACCAGGAACTTGGGGACGATGAAGCAGGAGATGCCCTTGGTGCCGGGCGGGGCGCCGGGTACACGCGCCAGCACCAGGTGCACGATGTTGTCGGCCAGGTCGTGCTCGCCGTAGGTGATGAAGATCTTCTGGCCGGTGATGCGCCAGGTGCCGTCGTCGGCGGGGACGGCCTTGGTGGTGAGGGCACCCACGTCGGACCCGGCCTGGGGCTCCGTGAGGTTCATGGTGCCGGTCCACTCGCCGGTGACCATCTTGGGCAGGAGGGTCTCTCGCTGGGCCTCGGAGCCGTACTGCAGCAGCATGTCGATGGCGCCCTGCGTCAGGAACGGGCACAGCGAGAAGGCCATGTTGGCGGCGGTCAGCATCTCCTGGATGGCCACGGCCACCAGCCACGGGAAGCCCCCGCCGCCGAACTCGGCCGGGAACGGCACGGCGGCCCAGCCGCCCTCGACGTACTGGCGGTAGGCGCGGGCGAAGCCCTCGGGGGTGGTGACGGTGCCGTCGTCCTGCCGGCGGCTGTGCTGGAGGTCGCCGACCCGGTTGAGGGGAGCGAGCTCGTGAGCGAACAGCCGGCCCGCCTCCTCCAGCACGCCGAACACGGTGTCGGGGTCGGCATGCTCGTAGCCGGGCAGGGTGGACAGGCCGGCGAGGTCGACGACGTTCTCGAGCACGAAGCGCATGTCTGACAGCGGGGGCGAGTAGTCGGACATGACCCTGACGGTAGGCCGGGTGGCGCTCCTTCCCAAGCGTTCGTGCGTTGTCGTTCCGGCGTCAAGACCTTGCGGTACTCGCCAGATTTCGACGCCGGAACGGTTCCCCGGCGGCTCAGCTCCCCGAGCGCGGGCCGCACGCCGCTCGCACGGTCGTAGGCTCGGCTCGCGTGCCGCTCGATGTGCTCGATGCCGGTGTCTACGCCTGGCTGCAGGTCCCCGGCGGGCGGGGCCGCCCCAACGCCGGGGCGGTGGTCGATGGCGACGGCATCACGGTGGTCGACACGCTGATGACGCCCGACCAGTACCAGCCGTTCGCCGCAGCCGTCGAGGAGCTCGGGGTGCCGGTCCGGCGGGCGGTCCTCACGGGCAGCAGCGTCGAGCAGGCCGGCGGCACGGGGCGGTTCAAGCTGGCGGCCGTGTACGGCAGTCCGCAGGCCAGCGTCCACCTCGACCAGCCGCCCAACGTCGAGAGCTGGCGGGCGCTCTACCCCGAGCACGCCGACGCGTTCGACGACGTCGTGACCCGCCCGGTCAGCCACGTGGTCGCGTCCGACGTGCAGCTCACCGCGGCCGTCGCCGTGCTCACCACCGGTGGGCAGATGACGGAGAACCTGGTGGCGCTGGTGCCGGGCGCGCAGATCCTGTTCGCCGGGGCCATGTGCACCTTCGGCGCTGCACCGCTGTGCTGGCAGGGCGATCCCGCACGTTGGGCCGACGAGCTCGACCGCCTGGTCGAGCTGGCGCCGGTGATCGTCCCCGGCCACGGGCCGATCGGCGGCGAGGAGGAGGTGCGCACCCTCCAGGCCTACCTCCGGGCATGCGTCGCCGCCCACGGCGACGTGGCCCGCCTCGGCCGCGGGCCGTGGGACGACTGGAGCGACCGCGAGCACGACGTCGTCAACGTCGAGCGGGCCGCCCTGCTGTCCGACGGTGAAGACGCCGTCCCTCCGTCGATGTTGCGCCTGGCCGGTCTGGCCTGAGCCGAAACTGGCCGCCCACCGGTACGCTCGGCCGCATGCTGTTCGGCCGCGACAAGCTGCGCATGCCCGAGCCAGACGAGGCGTTGCCCGGGCGTGACCACCGCCCCTTCGAGGTGCCCGCCACCCACGCCGTGCTGGGCACCCCGCTCGAGGGGCCGTTCCCCGAGGGCTTCGAGCGGGCGGAGTTCGGCCTCGGCTGCTTCTGGGGTGCCGAGCGGACGTTCTGGCAGGTCGAGGGCGTCTACACCACGGCCGTGGGCTATGCCGGCGGCTTCACGCCCAACCCCACCTACGAGGAGGTCTGCTCGGGGCGGACCGGCCACACCGAGGCGGTGCTCGTGGTGTTCGACCCGGCCCGGGTGAGCTACGAGGAGCTGCTGCGGGTGTTCTGGGAGAGCCACGACCCGACGCAGGGCATGCGCCAGGGCAATGACCGGGGCACGCAGTACCGCTCGTGGATCGGTGTCGCCGACGAGATGCAGCGCAAGGCCGCCGAGGCCAGCCGCGACGCCTACCAGCGCGAGCTCGCCGCCGCCGGCTACGGCCCCATCACCACCGAGATCGCCGACGCCGGCGACTTCTGGTACGCGGAGAATTACCACCAGCAGTACCTGCACAAGAACCCGATGGGTTACTGCGGGCTCGGCGGCACGGGCGTGTCCTGCCCGGTCGGCCTCACCGGCTGAGGAGCCACCGGTCGGCTGCCGGGCCCGGCCCCGTCCAGGTACCCATCAACCGCCCGGGTCGTGGTCGATCAGTTCGACGCGGCCCTCGCCGCCCCGGGTCTTGACCTCGAGCACGAGGCCCACACGGGGGGCGAAGTACTTCTCCTCGACGACGTCGGGCTCGAGCGGATTCCACTCCTCGATCACGAGCAGCTGGTCGAAGTCGCCGAACGGCACGCTCTCGGTTGCGCCCACGCGGCTCACCTGGGCCAGGTCCTCGGCCTCGCCGGGGTAGTACTCCTGGCGATAGGCCTGTCCCACCTGTGGATCCGCCTGCATCACGATCCCGGGCAGGGCCCCGTCGACCCCGGCTTCCCAAGAACCGGCCTTGCTCACCGCCTCGCCGTTCTCGAACTCGGTGCTGTCCTCGCCCAGGTACCAGACGTTGCCGTCACGGTCCTGCGCGAACCAGTCGTAGGTGTCCTCCACCACCTCGCCGTCGACGGTCACCGTGTCCCGCACCACCGTCGCCGAGATGCCCATGATCTCCTTGCGTTCCGGCGTCACCGTCACCTCGATCCGCTCGGTCTCGCCGTCCTCGGTCCCCTCGTAGGTCCACGAGGCGCCCGGTGCGTACGGCAGGTACGGGTTGTCGATCACGTCGACGAACGAGGCCGGGTCGATCGCGGGGTCGTAGCTCCCGCCATCGCCGGGATCGATGACAGGCTCGGCGGCTTCGGTCGTGGTGCTCTGCTCACCCTCGTCGACGGCGCTCGTGCTCGGACCGCCGTCGTCGCCACAGGCTGCGACGGCCACCAGCAAGATGGAGGCGGCGCCCGCGGCCAGGTGGATGGGATGCCTGTGTCGTGTGCCGGTGGACATCGTTGCCGCCTTTCCCTGCGGCCGGCGCTCGCTGCACCAGCTGCGCCGATCGTCGCATGCGCCACCTGAACGCCGGCTGAGCGCGGTGATCGCCTGTGCCAGCAGTCGGTCATCGCCTCGACCGGTCCGACCACCGGTGGGCGCGGAGGGACTCGAACCCCCGACGCCTGCCTTGTAAGAACGGCGCGAGGCGGACCACCTGGTGATCTACGGCGTACTCGGCACCAGCTGGTACTCAGTAAGGTGCCACGAACCGCCGGTACGTTGGCACGCTGTTGGTAAGGCGCTGCAGCCGGCAACCTCGCTAACCACTGGCGGACAGCTGTACCTGGCTGCCGGAGAGATGGGAGGCCAGCATGCACGTTCAAGGCATTGCGTGGGCCGGTACACGTACCGATCGGTGGTCCGAGACGGTGGAGATGTTCGAGCACCAGCTAGGGCTGCGTCGTCGTCAAGATCAGCCCGGCATCGCTGTGTTCGAGCTGGACAACGGCGACACCGTCGAGGTGTTCACCGCCGACGAGCCCGACCACCTCCACTTCACCACTGGGCCTGTGGTCGGTTTCGAGGTCGATGACATCGAGTCCGCCCGCGCCGAGCTCGAAGCGGCTGGCATCGTCGTCCTAGGGCCGACCCAACGCGGCGGCGGCCTGGCGTGGTTGCACTTCCGCGGCAGCGACGGCAACGTCTGGGAGCTGACGGCGAAGCAAGCGTGATCGCCAGAGGTCAGCGCGGCGCGGCGTCGGCCAGCCCGCGCAGTAGCCCGAAGAACCGTCGAGCCGTGTCGTGCCATGTCGGCAGCTGGCGCGCCCGTTGGCGAGCGGCGGCGGCCAGTCGTTGCCGGTAGCGGGCGTCGTTGGCCAGGCGCTCGAGCGCCGCGGCGAGGCCGGCGACATCGCCCGGCTCGAGCACCACCCCCTCCCGGTCGTCGCCGGCCAGGTTCGGCAGGTTGCCGGCCCGCCACCCGACGACTGGAAGGCCGGCCGCCATCGCTTCGCCGTACGCGGTGCCATACGGCTCCCGGTAACTGGGCAGCACGAAGACGTCGGCCGACCGGTAGAGCACGGCCACCTCGTCACGCGTGACCGGCCCGTGCACGACGACGCGACCCGCCAGGTCCGAACGGGCCAGGCGGGCGCGGACCCGCGACGTGTACTTGCGGTCGATGTCTGTGCGGCCCACCAGATGCAGCGTGGCCAGGCCGGGCTCCAGGCGCCCGAAGGCGTCGAGCAGATCGAGCGTGCCCTTGCGGTCCACCCAGTTCCCCACGCTGAGCAGGGCCACCCGCCGGCCCCGCCGCAGATCGACCGGGGGTCCGCTCGGTGGCGCAGCCACGTCCCGGCCCGGCGCGACCACCACGGTGCGGAACCCGGACATCTGTGGCAGCAGGGTCTGGCTGGCGAGCATGAGGAGATCGCACCGGCGGTACAGCGCACGGTCGAGCGCGGCCTGGAGCCAGCGCCGTGGCGGCCCGTGGTCGATGCCGCCGGGCGGCTGGTGCAGCATGGCGGCGAGCGGTCGTGAGGGTCGCCACGGAGCGACGAACGCGGCGGCGATGCTGTCGACCACCAGCACATCGGCGGCCGCCGCTCGCCGGAGCGCTCGACCCGCCGCGGCGGCGGGAAGGGGGAAGGGAAGCGCGGGCACCGAGACGAGATCCAGGTGCGCGTCGTGCTGCGACGCCAGCTCGGCCATGCGGCAGTGGTACAGGTAGCCACCGGTCAGCTGGTCCGGTGAGCCGAGTGTCAGGAGCGAGACGGCGAGCATGCGCGTGGTCCACGTCGCCCCGACGGCCTTCGGGGTCGACGGCCTGTTCGGCGGCGGCGAACGTTACCCGGTCGCGCTCGCCCGGGCCCTCGCCCGCGCACCGGGTGTTGACTGCGAGCTCGTCACGTTCGGCGGTTCACCGGGCGTACGTTGCGAGCCGTCGGGACTGCAGATCCGGGTGCTGCGCCCGCTCGCCCATTGGCGCCGCCACCCCGCTCATCCCCTCTCGCTGGCCCTGGTCCCGGCGATCAGGTCGGCGGACCTGGTCCACACCCATCAGCTTCGCAGCGCCCCGAGCCGCCTGGCCGCGCTGACGTCGGCAACGGTGGGCACCGGCGCGTTGGTCACCACGGACCACGGCCTGGGCGGCAGCGGCTCGCACGGCGTGCTCTCGCGCCAGTTCGACCGCTTCCTTACCGTGTCGCGGTACTCGGCTGCGACCCTCGGTGCCCCACCGGCCAAGACGCGGGTCGTGTACGGCGGCGCCGACCCAGTCCAGTTCCGCCCGGGACCCACCGAGGACCGGACGGGTGTCCTGTTCGTCGGTCGCCTCACGCCGCACAAGGGCGTCGACCGGCTGCTGCGTGCCTTGCCCGAGGGCGCCGAGCTGACCATCGCGGGCACCGGGGGGCACGATCGTCGTCGTCCCGAGCGCGATTACCCCGACCTGCTCCGCAATCTGGCAGCCGGCCGTCGCGTCCGGTTCCCCGGCCCGGTCACCGACGAGGCCTTGCCGACGCTGCACCGTCGGACCGCCGTGTTCGTCCTCCCGTCCGTGGATCGCACCTGCTACGGCCGCCGGGTGGCGATCTCGGAGCTGCTGGGGCTGAGCGTCCTGGAGGCGATGGCCAGCGCCACTCCCGTCGTCGCCAGCCGCATCGGTGGCGTCCCCGAGGTCGTAATCGACGGCGAGACCGGCCTCCTCGTCGAGCCGGGCGACGTCGACGCGCTGCACGATCGGATCGCCACGCTGCTGTCCGACCGCCGCCTGGCGCGCCGACTCGGCGACAACGCCCGCGCCGCCGTCGCTGAGCGGTTCACTTGGGAGGCGTGCGCGCGGCGGTGCCTCGCCGCCTACCGGGAGCTCGTCACCTGACCGGCGCGCCGTAGGCACCGAACGCGACCGGGGACTCCCACACGCGCACGGTCAGGTCCTCGCCACCCCCGGCCCGGACCGCGTCGGCCAGGGCGCCGTGCGCCCAGCGCGCGAAGACTTCGACCGTCACCGCCTCTGCGTCGCGGGGCCGGATCGCCTCCAGATCGGCGTCCCGGACCGTGTCGGCCACCCGCCCGAGCGCATGCTCGAGGATGTCCAGGTCGCACACCATCCCCCGCCCATCGAGTTCGGCGCGTTCCACGAACACCTCGATCTTGTAGTCGTGCGCATGGAGCTGCCCCTCGGGTCCGTCGACCCCGGGCATGACGTGGAGGGCCCGCACCTCGATCGCCGTCCCCACCTGGTACATCGGCATCACGTGTAGCACAGGGCGACGTGCAACAGGCCGGGATCGCGACGATCGACCGCGGCGAAGGCCTCGCCCACCCGGTCGAACGGGAAGGAGTGCGTAGCCAGCGGGGCGAGCGGCAGCTCGCGGAGTAGCTCACAGACGACGGCCCGACGGCGGGCCCGCGGCCACCGACCGGACAGAGCGGCCGGGATGCTGGACACCTGCGTGCTGCGGATGTGGAGGCGGCGCCGGTGGAACTCGGCGCCCAGGCGGAGGCGAGCCTCCTTCGCGCCGTACCACGACACGACGAGCGCCTCGCCCTCGTGATCCAGGAGCCCGAGAACGTCTCGCAGGACCTCGGGCGAGCCGCTCGCCTCCACGAGCAGGCCGACCCCGGTGCGCCCGCGCCCGGCGAGCAGCCCGGCCGCCTGCTCGGGCCCGACCGCCTCGAGTCCAACCGTCGCCGCGACGGCGCGCCGGTCGGCGAGCGGCTCGACGCCCAGGACCCGCGCTCCCGCCCGCTGCAGCATGAGACCTGTGAGGATGCCCACTGCCCCGAACCCGGTGACGACGACCACTTCCTCGAGCACCGGGCCGGCGTCGAGGGCCGCCTGCAATGCCGTCTCCACCAGCGGGAACAGCGTGGCCAGCCGGGGATCGACGTCGCCGAGGACGACCACGTCCTCGGAACCGATGGCGAAGAGGTCCTGGTGCGGGTGGAAGGCGAACACGAGCTGCCCGTCGGCGATGTCGCTGCGGGACGATTCGACCCGTCCCACGCAGCTGTACCCGTAGCGGAACGGGAACGTGAAGCGCCCGGCGAGGGCGCTGATCGTCTCGTCGAGGGGCAGCGCGGCATCGATCTCGCCCCGGTACGCCAGCATCTCGCTGCCGGCGCTGATCCCCGACCACAGCGTCCTCACCAGCACGTCGCCGTCACCAGGTGACGGCACATCGACAGGCTCGACCTCGACCTGTCGAGGGGCCTTGAACACGATGGCTCGGGCACGCCGGTCACGCACCTCGTCTTCGGTAGGCACGCCCCCTATCCTGCTGCTCGTGCCGTCCGACCGGGCGAACGTTGGCACCGGCCCGCCTCGGCGGCTGGTCAGCGTGCCTCTCCCCACGTCTGCCGGCATGTTCGAGGCCTATGCGTTCGAGTGTGCGTCGGGAGAGGTGTACCTGGCGCTGGTCAAGGGCGAGCTCGACGGCGGTGACGCGGTCGTGACCCGGGTGCACTCCGAATGCCTGACCGGTGATGCGCTGGGCTCGCTGCGTTGTGACTGCGGCGTCCAGCTGCAGCTCGGTCTGCGCGCCATCGCCGCCGCCGGACGCGGTGTCCTCGTCTACGCGACCGGTCACGAGGGCCGGGGCATCGGTCTGGTGAACAAGCTGCGGTCATATGCCGAGCAGGACCGGGGGGCCGACACGCTCGATGCCAACCTGGCGCTCGGACTGGGGATCGACGCCCGCGAGTACACAGATGCGGCGGCCGTTCTGCGGGCACTCGGGGTGCGATCGGTGCGCCTCCTCACCAACAATCCCGGGAAGGTCGACGGCCTGAGGGCATCGGGCGTCGACGTGGTGGCGGTCGAGCCCCTGGCGACCACCCCGCACAGTCGCAACGTCGGCTACCTGCGCACCAAGGAACGTCGGCTCGGCCATGTCCGGCCGTCCGGCCGGGCGGTGAGTGACGAGTCCCCGGAACTGCCCGCCGCCGTTGACGCCAGCGAGCTGGTCGGCCCGATCACCACGCCGGCGGCACGGCCTCACGTCGTGCTCAAGTTCGCGCAGACGCTCGACGGTCGGATCGCGACGTCGACCGGCGATGCCCGATGGATCAGCGGCGAGGAGGAGCGCCGGGTGTCGCACACGCTGCGCGCCGCGTGCGACGCCGTACTCGTGGGCGTGGGCACCGTGCTCCAGGACGATCCCCAGCTCACGGTGCGCATGGTACCCGGCGCATCGCCGATGCGCGTGGTACTCGACTCGACCCTGCGCGTCCCCGACGGTGCCAAGGTCCTCGGCACCGAGGCCGTCACAACGATCCTCACGACCGACCGGTCCGACACGGACCGGCAACAGGCGCTGCAAGACCGGCGCGTCGGCGTGCACGTGCTGCCCGCTGGCCCGCATGGCGTCGACGTCGATGCGGCTCTCGGCGCGCTGCGCGCTGCCGGCGTCGAGACGCTGCTCGTCGAGGGCGGAGCGCGCGTCATCACATCGCTGCTCGGCGCCGGGGTTGTCGACCGGCTGATCGTCGGCGTGGCCCCCACCATCATCGGACAGGGCACCGAGGCCGTCGGCCCGCTCGGCATCACGTCCATTGCCGAGGGCATCCGCCTCGTCAACCGGTCGGTGCACGTTGTGGGCGACGATGTGCTGCTCGCCTGGGACATCCGGCGGCCGGCAGTGCTGTGATCGGCGGCTGCGGGCTCTACCAGTCACCGCGCCGAGGTCGCCACCTCAATCGCCGCCACGGATGTCGCCGCCCGCCGGCGAGCCACACACCACACGCACGGCTGCAGCCCCGAAGGAAGGAGCGTTGGCAGACGACAGGTCGCCCCCATCTCAGGCCGCTACGTTCACGCCCTCTGACCCGGGGAAAGCGGTGGGCGCGGAACGGTGGGCGCGGAGGGACTCGAACCCCCGACATCTGCCTTGTAAGAACCCCGCGAAGCCCGCCACCAGGCCATATGCGAGAACTCGACGCCAACTGGCACCCAGCTCCACCCCACGAACCACTCGTACGTTGGCAAAATGTTGGCAAGTCGCTGCAGCAGGCGACGTGGCTCACCACTCGCCCCGGTGCGACCCGCTTGCCTCGATGGGTTCCGCCTGGAGGAGGAGCGGGCCGATCCGCCCGGCGGCAGAGGTTGGCGAAGCACGAGGCCGGTACTGTGAGGCAGGTGGCCGAGGCCGTCGCCGTACCGCGCGTCGCCGATGCCTGGCGGTGCGGCGTACCGGTGCTGGCTGCGGTGGTAGCACTGTTTGCCCTCGTTACCAACCCGGGCACCTCGGCCGAGAACCTGGTCGCGGGCGCCGCGGTGGTGCCGTTCGTGCTATGGGGATGGCGTCCCCAAGCGGTGCCGACGCTGGCGCTGGTCGTCGTCGTGGCCGCGGTCCAGCTCGCCGCCCAGCGCTCCGGAGATCTGGAGCCCTTGTTGTTCCTCGTAGCGCTCGCAGCAGCCATCGTGGGTTGCTGGGAGCCGTCGCGATGGGCGGCGGTCGCGGCCGGGGCGCTGGCGGCGGCGACACCGTTTGTCATCGAGTTGGTCGTCGATGACGACATCCTCTTCGGCGTCTGGACCGTTGGCGTCCTTCTCCTGCTGTTTCTGGGCAGGGTGTCTCGGTGGCAGCTCCAGTTGGCGGCCGACCTGGCCGAGGCGCGCCAGGAGCTCGCCCGCCGGGCGGCAGAGGAGGAGAAGCGGCTGATCGCCCGGGATGTCCACGATCTCGTCGGTCACGGCCTGGCTGCCATGCTGCTGCACGTCACCGGGGCACGCCATGTGCTGGGGCGCAACCCTGGCCAGGCCGACCAAGCGTTGGCCGACGCGGAGGCGGTCGGTCGGCGGAGCATGGAGGAGCTGCGGCGGACCCTGCATGTGCTGCGCGGTCCCCAGGCCGAGCCCGTCGCTGAGCCTCCACTGCCCGACGCCGATGACATCGCCGGGGCGGTCGAGACCGCTCGGGCGGCCGGTGTCGCCGCCGAGTTCCGATCGGTAGGCGACCTGGGCCGCATCGACCCGATCGTCGGCCTGTCGCTGCACCGGGTCGTCGAGGAGGCGCTTGCGAACGCCCGCCGCCACGCGCCCCGCGCCGTCACCGACGTGGTACTGACCGTCGAACAGGATGGTGTCGTCCTGGCCGTCGACAGCGTCGGCCCGATCGCCGAGCCCAAGCCAGAGAATCCCGAGCGGCCGTGCTATGGGATCGTCGGGATGCGAGAACGCATGGGTGCCGTCGGCGGCCAGCTGGAGGCGGGCCGAACCGCCACCGGCTGGTCCGTCCGGTGCCGCGCCCCGCTGACGAACGCAGGACGAGACCGATGATCCGAGTGGTCCTGGTCGATGACCAGACGATCGTCCGGACCGGATTGGCCCGCATCCTGGCACCGGACGATGGCTTCGAAGTCGTGGCGGAATGCGGCGACGGCGAGGACGCCGTGACCACCGTGTCCAAGATCCCGGCGGACGTCGTGCTCATGGACATCCGCATGCCAGTGCTCGATGGCATCGAGGCGACTCGGCGATTGCGGGCGCTCGACGATGCTCCCCCGGTGCTCATCCTGACCACGTTCGACGATGACGAGCTGCTGTGGGGTGCGATCGAGGCGGGCGCCGCCGGCTTCGTGCTCAAGGACACCACCGCGGGCGAGCTGATCGCCGGGGTGAGGGCGGTGGCCGGCGGTGGCGCCTGGTTCGATCCGGCCGTGGCCTCGCGGGTACTGGCCGGCTACCGGAGTCTGGTGGCCCCGGCCCGGCGGACGGCCCAGCGGCTGGACGAGCTCACCGACCGGGAGCACGAGGTGTTGCGGCTGCTCTCGCGGGGGGCGTCCAACGCCGAGATCGCCGCAAGCCTGAACGTGGGTGAGGCGACCGTGAAGACGCACGTCGGCAGCATCTTCGCCAAGCTGGGCGTACGTGACCGGGCCGCGGCGATCGTCTACGCCTTCGACCACGGAGTGGCGCAACCGCGCGACCAGCCGGGCGATTGACTCAGGAGCGGTGACTCCCCCAGCGGTGGGAGCCGAAGTTGGGACCGCAGGGCGATGTGCGACGGGCCCGCAAGCAGGATGATCCGGCCATGGTCGAAGCGTCAACACCCGAACAACCGCCTGCCTCCCGATCGGCATCGGCCGACGAGTCGTGGATGTTGTGGTCGGCGGCCGGCATCGTCGGGATCTGGGTCGCGGTTGCGCTGATCAGCATCCTGGCCCCGGACATGGTCACGGGCAGCGAGCAAGAGCACATGCCCGTTGCCGCCGCCACTTCCTGGCTGTGGGGCCTCATGGCCACCATCGCCTTCCTGTGGTCGATGAGCCGGCTGCGGGGCCGCGCCTCACGCCGGCCCATCTGGATCGGCCTAACGGCCGTCACGCTGTTCTTGTGGCTGGTCGCCACGATCCTGAGCATCACGTTGCCGGTGGTCGAGACGGGGACGGATCCCACGCGCTTACCGATCGGCGCCATCGTCACACCCCTGGCGGCCGCCGTGCTGACGGTGCTGGCCGGGATCATCGCAGGCGTGTTTGCCAACACACCGGAGTTCGGAGGAGCACAGTCGAGTTAGTCCTGCAACCTCATGTCCAGGGACCGCAACGACACGGGAGCAGTAGAGGAGAGCATTAAAGCTTGTGCAACTGACGGTGTCTCGTTACACCGGGGTCTTGGTCTTCTGGCGTAGGCGTTCGTAGGGGGTCTGGCCGCCGAGGCTGCCGTGGGGTCGGTGGAAGTTGTAGTAGTCCTCCCACTCCTGGAGCTTGTCGTTGAAGACCTTGGCGTCGTCGATCACGGTGCCGTCTCGCCACAGAGACCGCCTACCGGCCGGCGATCTGGGGTAGCGGGCTGTGGGCGGGCGAGCCGGCGCTGCGGCGGTGGGTTCGGATGGCCTCACGGGGGGTTGATCGAAGCGGCTCGTCAGGGCTCAAGCCGAGCGGACCAGCCGGCCTGCGCTCAGGTGATCTCGAACCAGATGGTCTTACCCGCGGGGGTCGGCACAATCGCCCATCGGTCTGCGAGTAGGGCGACCAGGTGGAGTCCCCGTCCGGTCTTGTCCGAGGCCGATGGCTCGCGGAGGGCGGGTAGCGGGTGCGTGTCAGTGTCGTGAACTTCGACGCGGAGGATGCTGTCGAGGTAGGCGGCGGAGACGGTGATGGGACCGCCGGCGTGGAGCACCGCGTTGGTGACGAGTTCGCTGACGAGCACGGCGGCGTCAGTGCCCAGGTCGGTTCGGCCCGATCTGGCAAGAAGTTCACGGATCGCCTGGCGGGCTTGTCTGGGGGCATCGGTCGAGGAGTCGAGGGCAAGGTTCAGGCGTTGGGCCACGGGCTTTCCCCTCACGGGTCTCATCTCTGGCTTCCGCTACCCCAGGTTGGGCCTTGCACCCCGAGTTGACGCCCCCCTTCCCGCAAGCTACGTTCGGGGTCGTCGAGGTTTTGTCTAAGTACCGCAGTGGTGTGGCTGAACCTATGTCGAGGTAGTGGAGGGGGCCGTGGACGGGGACGCGTTCATGGTTGGGGTCGAGGCGACGAGTCCGGCAGTGGTGCGACTGCACGGGGAGCTCGACTTGGCAGGTGTGCCCCGACTCCTGTCGGCATTGGCAGGCCTGGACGGTGACGTCGCTCTCGATTGTTCGGGGTTGGACTTTATCGACGCCGCGGGGTTGGGGGCCTTCGTGAGGGCGCACCGGCAGTGTGCGGCGCGGGGGGCCGAGCTGGTCGTGGTGGATCCGAGCCCTGCGGTGCTTCGCCTCCTGCGGATAGTCGACCTGGACACAGTTCTGCATCTCCGTCGAAATGGCGCGGTCTCATGAAGAGGACAGCGACGCCACCTGATGCCGTGGCGCTGTCGAATGCGGAGCCTTCGGCTAGCCGTCCCGTCTATTCGATCGGGGCAGTGGCGCGGATGCTCGGTGTCGAGCCGGCGACACTGCGAGCCTGGGAGGAGCGCTACCGGGTAGTCGTTCCGGAGCGGAGTCGAGGTTCGCAGCGTTTATTCTCCCGGGATCAGGTTGAGCAACTGCGGTTCGTGATCCGAAGTATGGACGACGGCTCCAGCGCGGCCGACGCGCATCGCCTTCTGGAGGAACAGCTCGGCCAGCCATCTGATGCCGGCGTCACTGTGGGGGATTTTCTCATGCTGATTCTGCTCGCGGAACGGAACCGTTTCGCGGCGGAGCTCTGCGAGTACTTTTTGCGAACCGAGGGGTACCAGGTTTGGCTAGCCTCGAGCGCCGCAGACGCGGAGCGGAGCTTCCTCGAGCATCGCCCGGTCCTCGCCGTCGTGGAGGTGGCGATGCCCGGCGGGTTGGAGCTGTGCCGGCAGCTCGCACAGGACGAGACACCCGTGCTGGCGGTGTCCCCCCTCGCAGTCCACGACGACGCCCTCGCAGCGGGAGCCAGCGCCTTTCTCCAGAAGCCGTTCGAACAATTGCAGTTCGTCTCGACGGTCCGGGATCTCCTGGGATCGAGTGCTCTCACACGCCGTGACCGGGCATCGTTGTCCTGATGGAACGACTCTCCACGGGCAACGACCGGCTTGACGCGATCCTCGACGGTGGCCTAGTCCTCAACTCAATAACACTGGTGATCGGCGCTCCTGGGACTGGCAAGACGCTCCTCGCTGAGCAGTGCGTATTCGCGAACGCCTCCGCCGAACGCCCAGGACTTTACCTGTCGACCGTTTCGGAACCGCTGGACAAGCTCTTGCGTTACGGCCAGTCTCTGCAGTTCTTCGACGCCGGGCAGGTAGAGCGATCGGTCTTCTACGACGAGCTCGGATCAGTCCTTGACGAGGAGGGACTGCCCGGAGCGTTGGTTCGCATCGACATGCTGATCAAGGAGCGCCGTCCCGGCGTGGTTGTGATCGACAGCTTCAAAGCCCTAAGGGCCTTTGCCGGCAATGAGGCCGACTTCCGCCGCTTCCTCCACGAACTCACCGGTCGCCTCACCGCCCTCGCGATTTCGTCACTGTGGATCGGCGAATACGCCGCCAGCGACGCTATCGCGTCGCCGGAGTTTGGCGTCGCCGACGCGGTCATCGATCTCGCCACCAAACATACGGGTGAGCGATCGATCCGCTACCTGAGCGTCCTCAAGCTGCGAGGCAGCGACTTCGCTTCGGGCGAACACTCGTATCGCCTCTCCAGCAACGGTCTCACCGTCTACCCGCGCCTAGCCGACACCCGCGACGACTCAGCGTTCGAACCCGGTGCCGAACGGCTCTCCACTGGAATTCCTGCCCTCGACGAGGCGCTGGGCGACGGGTACTGGTCCGGCTCGGCGACTCTCATCGCCGGCCCCTCGGGTGCCGGCAAGACTCTCATGGGCCTGCACTTCCTCTACTCCGGTGCAGCCCGCGGCGAACCGGGCATCCTCGTGACACTTCAGGAATCGCGGTCCCACCTGACGCGCATCGTCGAGGGCTTCGGATGGTCACTCGCCAACCCCATGATCATGGTGATGGACCGTTCGCCCGTCGACGTACTCGTCGACGAACTCGTCTACGACGTCCTCGCCTGCATTGACAAGACCGGTTCTCGCCGGATCGTAATCGACAGCTTGAACGACCTCGAGTTCGCTGCAACTGATGCAGTGCGATTCAGGGAGTTCTCCTACTCCCTCGTCCAACGACTCGCCCGTGCCGAAATCAGCATCCTCTTCACTCTTGAGGTTCCCGAACTCTTCCGCATCACACGGCTCGGGGAGCTTGGCGTATCCCACATCGCCGACAATGTCGTCCTGCTCCAACACTTCCACAGCGGAAACGAGATGAAACGAGCGGTCACGGTTCTCAAGACCCGCGGGGCATCACATATATCAACCGTACGCGAGTTCCACATCACCTCAGAGGGCATCACCCTCGGGGAGACGCTTGACCTCGAGACTCTCATTCACTAACGGCGGCGGCTAAGCACCTAGGAGACTGCTGCGCAAGGCGCCTTGTTCGTCGGTGCGTAGGGGGGTGCTGGTCCTCGGGTCACGTCCGACCGAAGAGCCGGTGTTGAGGGTTGAGCCGGCCGCGCAGGTGGCCTTCTGGCCGTAGAGTCGCCCGTCTTTGACAGGCCCGAGGGCCGTTCGTGTTCAGGTGATGGCCCACTCGGGTTGGTGACCAGCTGCAATTCTTCTTTCGAGGCTCTTGACGCCGAAAGTGCTGCGGCCGCGCGGCGCCGTCAGCGTTATCTGTCCGAGCACCGGGTCACACTGTACGCTGTCCGGCGGCACGTCGTATGCGATTCGGATGAAGCGGAGTGCCGCGATCCCCTGCCACGCGAGCTCGTACGGATCCGTAGATGCTGGTCGTTCACGGGGCTCGATCTTGCGCAGTAGGCGGCTTCGACGTTGGCGCGCCCTCGTTAGTTCGCGGCTCTTCCAAGCTTCCCGCGTTGTGTCTCTAGCCTCCGCAGTTGTCGGAATGGTGCCGCCGTTGGTGTTGAGGATTGCGGTGATCATGCCTTCGTCGAACCCGTTAGGGTTGGCTACGGAGCCGGCGATCGTGAACATCCCGAACGCGGCGTTGGGGTTCGTCATGTTGCACGCGCCGGTGAGGCCGTAACAACCGCTCGCAGCGGGCATTCTGGCGCGGCGGTTCAGGATCGCAGGGGTCGGCGACAGGCGCGCCATGGCAGCCATGAGTGCAGATGCCGTTAGTCCCTGGTGAGCCCCTATGCGCGCTGCCATGATTGCGGCCATGGCCACCACCCGACGAGCCGACATGTTCACCGCGGACGGCAAGCCGTCTAAGGACGATCCGCGTGAGAACGGACCAACGTTGGGCGACGAGCGCACCACGCTGGTCGAAGCCCTGCGCTGTCAACGCCTCACATTGGAGCTGAAATGCTCAGGTCTTGATGCGGAGGCTCTGGCGCGGCGTTCGGTCGCGCCGTCGACGATGTCGCTTCTGGGGCTGGTACGACACCTGGCCGAGATGGAGCGTGCGACGTTCCGGGTGATGATGTCGGGACAGGCCGTGCCCCGGCTGTTCTGCTCCGACACCGACCGTGACGGTGATTTCGATGGTGCTGTTCCCGACCCCCGGGTGGTTGCGGAGGCCTGGGACGCATGGCGTGCGGAGGTGGACTTCGCCACGCGGTTCGTGGCCGAGGCGCCCAGTCTCGACATCACCGGCGACGATGCCTTGAATCAGCATGGCAGCGGCGGAGGGCCGATGTCGCTGCGCGAGGTGCTGGTCGGAATGATCGAGGAGTACGCCCGCCACATGGGTCACGTCGACCTGTTGCGTGAGCGGATTGACGGACGCATAGGCCAGTGACTCGTTCAACACACCAAGTAGCCGACCGGACGTGCGGAAAGCGGACTCTACGACGGACACCCTCCGTGGCACGGGCCGGTGGTTAAGAGCGACGGGGAGATAGAGCCGATCAGCGTGCGGATCCGCGGCGGGTTCGGTTGACACGACCGCCCCTCTCGCCCAGACTGCCGGCACGGACCGGTAGCGGGCTTGGTCTCATGGCGGAAGGAAACTCAGATGACGAGATGGACGACGCGCGCGCTCGGCGGAGCGGCGGTGGTGGCCGGCGTGTTGGGCAGCGGCGTGGGAGCCGCGGGCGCCGACCCGAAGGGCGGTGTGACTCACCTCACTTGTGAGGATGGAGCGAGCTACGAGGTGGTGGTTGCCGGGAATGGCAACTGGACGCCCGCCCACGACACCAACAGCAACACGATCTTTGTTCCGACTTGGTTTGGCGACTTCCGCGGCACGGTGGTCGACACGCAGGGCAATGTCGTCGCCGAGTTCGTCGATGAGGGTGATTTTCCGAAGGGCCAGAGCGCCAAGAACAAGGGTGACATCGTCGAGTGCACGTTCAGCTTCACCGAGGTGTCAGACGGCTCCGACCCGGAGTTTCCTGAGGGCTTCACGCTTTTCGCCGAGGGCGAGGTCCGCGGCTTCGCGACACCCCGGTCCTGAGGCCGAACACGAGCGCGGTCTCCGCGACCGGCCGGGACCCGGCGAGGTGCCGTGAAGGGGCTGGTGGCGCCTGATCGAGCGCACCGAACTGCCATCTCGCGCACTCTGCGAATACGCGGAACGCGCCAGAACGCGAGCACAGATCATCTGCGCCAGAACGTCGGTCCGTCGCGCCGGGGGCTGAGCACCGAACGGCGCATCTGTCACCAACCAGTGACCGAGCGGGGCCGCACCGAACCGTACGGGAGCGTCCCCTCCCGCAGCAATGGTGCGATGCTCCACTGCGGCCAACCCCAGTTCAACGTGCGCCCAATCGGCGGAGCACGATCGAGACCCCAGCCGCCGCCGTCGTCACCACGCGGCCGACGCGCAGCCGCCGGGTCGAGCCGTCGTCGTAGCCGACGGCGCCCTGGGGCCAGGCGTGGAACGTGACCGCCACCCCGTCGCTGTCGAGGCCGGACACGAACTCGACACCACCCGGCCCGTCGAGCCCACCGCCTGCGGTCAGCGCCCGGCCCGGCTGCTTGTCGCAGGGGCCCACGGGCGTCTCGCACCACGCCGCCCCCACGGCGTAACCCGCGGTGTCCCAGCGGTTGCCGGAGTAGAGCAACAGCCAGCGATCCCCTACCTCGGCCATGCTGGGCGCCTCCACGAGTCTGCGCTCCCAAGGTTGATCCGCTGTGAGCAGGAGGGCAGGCGGCCCGGCCAGGGCGGTCGCCGAGGGACTCAGCGGTACGGCCTGCAGCGCTGTCGGCAATCCGCAGCAGTTGCCGTCGTCCTTGTAGAGCAGCCAGCGTCGCCCGGCGTCGTCCGCGACGAACGACGGATCGATCGAGCCGCCGTGGTCGAGATCGCAGACCAACGGATCGGGCTGCGGGGCGTAGGGTCCGTCGACCGTTGGCGAGGTGGCGACCCCGATGCACTGGCGGCCCGATGCTCGGTGGCGCGCCGTGAACGCCAGCACCCAGCCGTCATCGGTCGGCGTCACTGCGGGCGCCCACGTGAACCCGGGTACCGACCACGCCGGCAGCACCGGCAGCGCATCGGACAAGACGACACCGTCGGTTCCCGCGCCAGTCACCACGGGGACGTTGCCGGCGGCGTTGTTGGTCGTGAACAGCCACGGTCGGCCGTCGTCGACGACGACGAAGGGGTCGGCAGCGTCGGCTCGTCGCAGCGGCGCCGTGCCGTCGCCGCTCTCGTCACCGCCGGGTGGCGCCGGTGGACCCCCCAACACCACGTTGCCCGGTGTGCCCTGTAGGTAGGCGTCCGACACCCGGGCATCCCCCCTCGATCCGACCAGCCAGCCGGACGCCACGACGGGCAGGGCCACGACCCCAACGGCGCGGGCAACCGCCAGTGCGTGAGGGCGTGATGTGAACCGCATCGGCCGCAGGCTCGCCGCAGAACCTAAGAAACCGGTGTGAGACGTCCACGAGAAGTCTGAGAGTTCGCCCGACGACGGGTTCCCATCTGCGCCGCACCTGCGCGGCACACCTCGTCCACTCCTGCGGCCCGGTCATGCGGGGCCGGGCTAGGACGGCAAGACGTGGCCGTCGAACAGCTCCCACGTGAGGCTCCGCATCTCGGCGTTGCGAAGACCGCCGCGCGAGAGGTGGCGCTGGTTGGGTACCTGCGCCAGGTCACCCACAACGCCGGCGTCGCAGGGTTCGTAGCGCGCAGAGGTGCCCTTCGTTCACGGGCACGTTGCCGGGGCTGCGGTCGCAGCCCTTGCATGCGACCCACCGGTCCGGGCTGTCGCGGCCGAGGGCCGGTACCACCAGCCCGTCGTTCTCGCCGTGACAGAGGCCAACGGTCCCGGCTGTGTGTGACCACGACGCGATCCCTGGCCTGCGACGACCGGCCCGATCCGACCTTATCGAGCAGGCCCGAGGCGACGCGCCGGACGAGAGCGTCAAGTTGTGTCTCGAGCTCGCTGGCTCGGTCCTCGCAGGTGAGCGCCCGCCGGGCCGTCGCCCGCAGGGCCATGGTTGTGGGGACCGCTCAGCGCTTTGCGCACCGAGCCTCGCAGGGCGGCGCAGGTGCGCAGCAGCTCGCCAAGCGTCAACGTGCGGAGCCGTTCGTGCAACTCTCGGGGGCAGTGAAGCCTCCTCGGCCATCAGCCGAGGTTGCGGGCCACAGTGAAAGTGCTGGCGCGTCACAGTCCGCAGCCGAGATCCGATGAAGCCACATTGGTGAGATCCACAGAAGGACCCAGCGATCTCAGCCAGCATCTGGTGGATGCCCGCTGCCAAGCGTCTGTGAGCCCGTGACAAATGTGTCGCTTTGCACCTGTTGCCTCGGCGTCGTCCGATGGGACCGTCTTCTCGTGGCCGGGCTCAGAAGTCAGATCTACCTCCGCGTCGACGACCGCACCCGGCAAGCGACGCTGACGAGCAGCACGCGGCAGCGTGACTTGACGGTCACTGCTGCCATAATCACGGCCCCGGAGCGGGCAACTGAGCGTCGCTGGCTGCGATGGGTGACTTCTTCAGGTTCTGTTTGACATCGGGCACAGTGCCCTCCGATGCCGAAAGCAACCGCTCGGCGACCCTGTAGATGCCAAACACGAGGATCACCGCGGCGGTCACGTGCAGCAAGAAGGCCAGCGCGACGCCGGCGATCGCCCCGGCACGCCAGAAGTGCAGCCACAGCGCGGAGAGGATGAGCGGGATAAGCAGCGCGAACCCCGCGCCGCTCAGCATCTCCACCCACCATGCGCGATCGCCCATCCATGGCAGCACATCCAAAACGTCGGCAAGGTCCAGCGTGGCGAGCACACCGAGGAGACCGACGATTCCGAGTGTCACTGGCATCACCACACGCCACCACCAGCGACTGGGCACGTCGCTCCAGCACGTGGCGAACGTGACGCCGGTCCACATGAGCCAACGGCGCAACCTCGGTGTGCCGAGGCTCGCCATGGCATCGCGCAGGATCCGGTCCGCCTCTACCCTGTCGACGTGAGGACCGACGTGCGTCGGTGGCTGGCCTCGGCCCACGACAAGGCCATCGTGCAGTAGCACCGCCGGCAGGTGGGTGCCGAGCCCCGGCACCAGCCAGGCAAACATCCACGGGATAGACGCAAGGTCGGTGGTGAAGGTGTCGACGTCGTCGGGAACTATGAACGGCTCGCCGTCGTGCCCTGGGTCGCGGTACCCGAACTGGCGCACGAGCCGGTACGTCGCGCCGACCTGCTCGATCTGCACCTGCACCGGACCGCCGGTCGCAACATCGAAAAATCGACTCGGTTGCGTCACCTGATCCATCGCCTCGCCCCTCGCCACACAGTTCCGCACTGCTTTCGGCAGCATTCTGTAGCATGACCGACCTTGTGTCGCTGCGTCGGGTAGATGGTCTCGTGCGACACCCGGCATCCCCGCGTCACCCGACAAGGCCGTTGGCGGCCACGAGCGATCTGCTGGGGTGACCAGCGCTGCTCGGGTCTGGCCTCACCACCGCCCGGAGCCGCTCGCAGGTCGCCAGCTTCGACGCCTGGGTTCGGCACGCCCGGGCCAGAGCGTCGGTCTCTCCACGGTGGACGTCGTCGAGCGAGTCCTTCGAGCTGACGGACGGGCAGGGGGTCGACACAGCGATCGAGGCGCTCGGCGCCCACGCACCGTTCCAGGTCGCCGTCAAGATCACGAAGCCGGGCGGCACGATCTCGAACATCTCCTACTTCGGCGAGGGCGACTACGTGCGCACCCCTCGCATCTGGGGCGTCGGCATGACGGACAAGACGATCGCGACCGGGCTGTGCCCCGGCGGCCGGCTGCGCATGGACCCGTTGCTGCGCGTGCTGGCGTCGAACCGCGTCGACCCGACGTCGATGACCACGCACACGTTCGGCTTCGACGAGATGGAGCGGGCGTTCGAGGTCGCCGACAAGAAGCTGGAGGACGTCGTGAACGTGCTCATCACGTTCTGACGGAGGGGGCGCGCGCATGACCCTTGCGGTCCGAGCGGTCTACTGGGTGCTGGCGTACCTCGGGGTCGTGGTCGCGCCACTGGTGTTCGCGGCGATCGGCGTCAGCGACCCGGGCCATTCGTTCTGGACCGACTTCTCGGTCGCGCTCGGGTTCGTCGGGCTCACGATGATGGGGCTCGAGTTCGTGCTCGTGGCGCGGTTCAAGGCGGTGGCTGCACCATTCGGTCAGGACGCCCTGCTGCAGTTCCACCGGCAGATCGGCTACGTCGGGCTGGGCTTCGTGCTCGTCCATGTCGCGCTCTCGACAAGATGGGAGGGCGTCAACCCCAGCGACGCCGTCAACGCGCCGGCGTTGGTCTGGTTCGGTGTGGCGGCCGCGGGCGCGGTGGTCGTGCTGGTGGCCACGTCGGTGTGGCGGCTGCGGCTGCGGCTCTCCTACGAGCTGTGGCACGCGGCCCACACGGCGTTGGCCGTGGTCGCGGTCCTCGGGGCGCTCGTCCACGTGTACCTCGTTGACGAGTACGTGAACACGCTCTGGAAGCAGATGCTGTGGGGGCTGATGACGGCCGCGTTCGTGGTGCTCCTCGTCTGGGTGCGGCTGATCAAACCGCGGGCGATGCGCGGACGCCCGTGGCGCCTCGCGCGTGTTGA
>OCZV010000071.1_pt1 | contig 37645 bp, 42 predicted proteins | sample 1539051 | NCBI WGS metagenome assembly OCZV01 (sample SAMEA3113581, study PRJEB22503) | soil metagenome
TGGCATTTATCAATAACTTCTCTGACATATATATAAAATTTGGTCCTTCTTCAAATAGAGTTTTTATTGCCAAAATTTTTTGCTGTGTTATTGCTTGGTTTAGTGTGTCTTTATATCTTTGATTACTGTAATAACTGTAGGCTCACTATTGGAAGGCTTCGATGATTTTCGCATAGCAATCCTTAAGAAATCCTCAGAGAATCCAAGACATCATTCTAATCCTCTATTAGATGCTAGAGAGAGCATAGATTGCTATTTAAGCCAAATTTCAAAGTCTGAATGGACACTCTCCAATTCCTTATTTGATTTCCTTAGTGCTCAGGAGAAGAAGAAAAAGAAAATCAGGGTAAGAGTTGTCGCCTCAATTAATCCTGAAAATATAGAGTTAGCCAAAGAGCTGGCAAGAAAATTCAGCGTATATCACACGGATGGATCAGGTGGGGATTTCTGCATTATAGATGGGGCCTTATATTTTTATTACATAGAAAATTCCAACCATGAAATGGCTGAGTTCCACAGACAACTCTTTTCTAAAAATCTCTCTTTTGTCAAGCTGCAGCAAAACTTGTTTGAGAATCTTTTGAATCACGCTATACCGGCACGGGATAAGATAAAAGAAGTGGAACATGGTATTCAAAGAGACTTTATCAAGACCATACAAGATCCAACTTCAATACTGCAACTTGTAAGAGACCGCATCGAAACAGCCGTATTTGACATACAAGCACTTTTTGCAACTATGAATTCGTTCTATAGGGCAGAAAGTGATGGAATAATAGATTTGCTTGGAGCTGCAAGAAGTCGAGGAATAAACGTTAGAGTGCTCATCAAAATTGATGACGAAACAATGAAGGACATCCCCAAAGATATGATTAAGAAAAAACATGAGCTTATCAATGTAAATTTTATCCGTCAACCTCTAAGAAGCAAAATCACCACCTTCATAATCGATCAATCATTCTCTTTGACTGTAGAAGTGAACAATGATGGCAAGGACAATTTTATCGAAGCAAGTGGCTTGGCTACGTACTCTAATAGCGAACCAACAGTATTCACAGATTATTCAATGTTTGAAAACCTGTGGGTACAAGCTGAGCTTGAAAGACAAAATAGCATAAGGCAGGCCTATTTTAAGATGTTCAATGGACAGAAATTAAGAGATGAAATATATAAACGGGATTGGACAGTCAAAGAAAAATAGTTGCGATAATGCATGTTCGTGACTATATATTTCTAAAGTTATCGGAATTTTTTTCTTCAATAACGATAACCTCTTGGTATTGAATTCTCCCTCTCCCTCTCTCTTGATTGTGTCTTGAGTCATCAGCAGTAATAAATCTAATTTAACTTTGGCAATTTAGATTTCAAACTAAGGGAAAAGGATGTGCACATGAGGCCTTCTGAAAAGAGGGCCATCTGTCATAGCGACGAGGAGAAAACCCGAGATCAAGAAAGGATTAAGACCGACTCATAAAAAATTTATGATTCTTACATTGACATCAATAGAAAAGTCTGTACATCCTGGAAATATTCTTATAATTGGAGTTTTTCTTTATTTCATGCCTTCCTATCGTGATCCGATGTCACATATGTATTGTGAAAAATGTGATAGAAGGTATCCAATGTCTTTTACCAACTGCACAATGTGTAATGGAAAACTAGTTGCGCATGAGTACATTGATTAGCGACCGAAAAGCTCGCCGTACTATCTCAGTTTGGATTTGGTCTTTTGGGCATATGCTTTTAGATTCAACAAGTTCGACAATTATTCGGTCTACTGTGAATACATGGATTTTTTAGCTATGAGTACGGCAAAGCTATCATTAAAGCTGCTTTGCTTAATCCAAAGCGCATATTATTATAAACCTCTGACAACTGAAAACTATGAAGAATAAACTTTCTTAGTGGATAGAAATGAACAAGAGTATTGCCACCCGTTTAGTAATTCTTATACCCATTGTATTTCTTTTGCTTCCCTCGAATTCTCTAATTTCGTCTGACCAGTTAATGATGGCAGATGATAGCTATAACTTAGAAACAAAGAATAGAACAAATAATACTCCTTTTACAACAGTACAGGACTTACTCCTTATAGATAACCAAACAAACATTACAGGAGCATATATTCCAGATACATTCCGTTTAGAAGATATGGATGGAAGTACGCAAAGACTTGCCATATTAGAATTTCTTGAACAGGGATTTAATGAATATTATTTTGTAATGGATAATTTCTGGGATGCTGAGGAAGTAAAATCAACAGAAGCGCTCCTTGATGCTGCAGACAACACAGAATTGAAAATAGTTATCATTCTTTTACCTCCTTCAGAAGGAGGCCCTAGAAGCAGCTATGACTGGAAAGGATGGGTAAGCTACTTCAATGAGCTTAAAACTAGGCACTCTTCCTCATTTAGCGGTTTTGCCATAGATGACTTCAATTGGATCAGTACAAGAAATGACACAAGGTTTTGGAGAAACATCGATTTCATGTTAGATTCTAATCTTACTGACGCTCTAAAAGGAAAGAGAAGCGATGTGAAGTTCTGTCCTGTAGTCTATTTTGAAGGTCTACGAAATGGCATTGTAGCCACTGAATACGGCGAGTACATAGATACAATAATTTTGGTAAGTGCTAGCTATTACAACGTTTCCAGGCTTGAAACAAATCTAATGCAGTTTAAGGAATTGTTCCCAGGGAAACCTACCCGGTACATAGTTTATCCGACAATAACATACAATTATACAAGACAAGGTTATGATCCACCATCTGATAGGTTAGTCATGGCCTCGCTTTCGATAGCAACACGATCAGTAGATGGAATAATACTATGGCATAAGATTGACGGCCACTTAGTGCAAGATTACCTTGATTATAGAGAAAATCCAAACTATTTACGTGCCTTATATGTAATGGAACAGCTGCAGATAGCAGATGAGAAAAATACATTCGTGCAATTAGCTAACAAGCAGATAACCGCATCCAATTTTTCTCAACTCCTTGTGAGTGACCCTTAGCTTTAAGATTATTATGACGGTATCATATACAGCTATGACTTGTACCTTTGCCATGAGAATTACAGAAAAAACCGACCCCGTTACTGCTTGAGATATTTATTATTGATTCCAAAATAGGCTAAAGGTAAGATACCCTGCTCAGGATCGAGGCATGATATTCTGTTATTGCATTTTTGATCTTCAAAATTGAAGCACGACCATATCTTTTGTCGCATGAAACGGCCTACTGACTTCTGGGATTACACAAACTACACGGCATGAAATTGATATAAAAAGATTCAATAAACAAGCAATAATCATGATTTTCTCATATGTATTTAAAAACGATATATATCAAATATAAGCGATATTTATTTGTAGATAATTGCATTAAAGATGTAATTTTGATGATCACTAGACCGTAAAATAAAAATACATAACTCCATCTATGTAATGTTAGGCTCTGCGCACTAATGGTGTCTTCATCGGCCTCTCCACCTACCATCTTTGAAGAATTTTGTCAGTTAGTATTGAGCGTGGACGAGTCTATTAGATTTGTAGGCATTGCAACCTTAAATGGAGCCACATTAGCGTTGAAGTACCGAGCCAATTTGACACCCCTACTGACCCAAGAGGAAACAACATCGTCTATCAAATATTCCGTTTGGAGAATGGAAAGTAGACGGTTGCTCGAAGAAAAATTAGGCAAGACCCTTTATGTAGTTGCGACTTATGAAAAATTAAAGCGAGCAACTATTCCTGTAGGACAAGACGGCCAGTCTATTTTAATCGTATCATTTGATATCGAATCTGACGTAGAATCAATAATTCGGAACAAGATTTTGAAAATTATTAAGCCATATGGCACTATTAGTCACTAGCTGCTATATATTAAAAAAGGAGACAAACTACCGATTCAAGGCTAGCAGGCATCTCTACTTCACATTCAGAACGTAATTATATTTAGAATCAAGAATGGATCTGTACCAAATGCGCACCTGACCCATACTATGTTATTCGTATCATGTTTTTTTATTATTCCTGTCAATAATGTAATTTTCTTGCAAGCACATGTTTGTCGCCACTCTCGTAGCTTTTTTCAAATTCTATTTTGAAATTGTTTGATCTGAGCAATTCTATCGTAGGACCATATGTGTCTTTACCATGGACCTCTACAAGAATTGAGATGTCTTTGCTAGCAGACAATATCTCTTTGGCTCCCTTAAGTACTTCATACTCTGCTCCTTCTACATCAATTTTAATCCAATTAACTTGGTCTATACCTACACTTCGTAATAAGTTATCTAAGGTATCTGCACTTACTTCGGTATAGCTTTCCAAGCCTTCTCCTGCTCTTTCTTGAATTGTACTATAACTGCTAAAGAGTTTTAACGTAGTCTTCTTGGAAGACACGGCATAATTCAAGGTTACAATATTTACCAACTTGTTTAACGTAATATTCTTGTTGAGCATCTCATAGCTATCTGGTTGTGGCTCTATTGCAACCACTTTTCCCTGTTGGCCTACCATTTTTGATGCCAATATAGTATAGAATCCAAAGGCCGCACCAACATCTATGACTATGTCGCCTATCTTAGGAGAAAATTGTTCTAATATATCTTCTTCATGATCTACCATGCTTCTATACATGTCATGAATCAAGAAATTGTTCACCTTTCGTGTTATGCGACTATAAAATTTGTAATCATACTTTGGGGAGCTAAATACTACCAATATGGAATTATCTAGTCGGAAAAACTCCACTGCTCTGTATAAGAAGTCGTCAAAATTAATCTGATGTTTCAAACAGAATTTGTCCCGCTTTTCTTTGCCTAAAAATAGCCTTAGAACTACTCTGAACCCAAGATAGCCGGCTTTTAGGGAATACAATACGCATTTATCATATAGTTTTGCTCCCCTTAATTCTCTTAGTAGCCAAGCACCACTGCCAATAGGATGCTTTGACATGGTCATATTATCGTGTGTTCCTCCCTGTATATCCTAATCGACTTAAAAGATGTGCTATGAATTAAATTATTTTCTATCTGCTTATAGACAACCATACGAGTAATTTTTATTTTAAATTCTTTGAACACAATGATTCGAAAGCATAAATAGAGTAATTAATAACTTTCTTAAATTTACGTTTCAGAAGGCGAAATCAAATGGATAACAATATTGCTTCTTGGCTGAGGAAGGAACCCACAGAATCGGTAATACCAACATTCGATAGGCTTACACTACCAATCCTAAAAATGGGCCATTTACTCATTAGAATTTCGTTAAGATTACTTCTAGGAAAAAGAAGAAGGGACGCCTCACTATTTTATAGAAGATTTTACATAGGTGACTACACTATCCCATACTACACTATGATAAAGTTCTTTTATAAATCGACAAAGTTTCTTAAACTTGGAAACCCAAGGCTTTTGAAAGTATATGTAAAAGATCATAATTACAAATATTATTGCAGACTAGAAGATTTTAACCCTGGCAGAGAGGAGGACATTCAAAAATTATTTCGTCCAAATGAAGGCGATATAGTAATAGATGTTGGCGCTCACATCGGCAGATATACCGTTATTGCCTCAAAAATGGTTGGGTCTCAAGGAAAAGTAATTGCAATTGAGGCCCATCCGATTAACTATGACTTACTAAGACAGAACATTGAACTTAATAAGCTAAATAATGTTATCGCTTTGAATTATGCTGTTCATTCAAAAGAGACAATGGTTAAACTCTATGAGTCGGGACAGGAAAAAGGATTTACTATTTACAATACCATAATGACCGACAGGACAACTCCAAATAATCAAAAATACATAGAAATAAAAGCTAAAACCCTCGATTCCCTGTTACTGAAAAATGGAATAAAGCAAGTCAATTGGATTAAAATTGATATAGAAGGAGCGGAGCTTGAGGTTCTTCGAGAAGCTACAGATTTACTTTCAAGTGGCAAGGATACATCTTTGTTAATAGAAATCCACAATCTAGGCGCCAACCATAGAAATCTTTATGAGCCAATAATTGAGCTTCTGAAGCTAAACAAATACAAGGTATCATTCGAGAAGACATATGAATCTGGCGAACGACACATTATTGTAAAAAAATCATCGCTTGACCATGATAGCGTTCATTCTGCCGAAATTGTTGATAATGCGTAGATTTCATGCTGCACATATATGCACCTAAAGTCAGCTAATTGTCAGAAATCTATTTGGCTATATGTATACTAAATCAATAAGATCATGAAATAATTTTTGAAAGTCTATAACTGAACTTAGCACATTTGATGAGTTATTCAATTTTGAATGCTACTTTAACGATGAGACTAGACCGCTTGCTGGTTGGGATTTTTTTATGGTTGTGCTTCTTATTATATAGATATTTTCTAATTTTTAAAGAACCTTTCATGCCTTATTCCACTTGCAGCTATGGCATGTTACCCTAATATCTCAAGGGTCAGGCGCTCCTTCCAATGAATCCTTCCTGAAGGAGGCTTGCTGACGTGAAGGAATGTCTTATCCATCATTTGCTATTAATTGCTTATACAAGAAAAAACATGTTGTTGTAGCCTTCAAGAAAGGCCTTTTGGTTCATGATTTGCACGCAGGAAAATGAGCTATGGCAGAGAAGATATCAAAGGGAAGGTCCAAGGAGCAATGTTGCTTCCAATAATATTGGACACAATGTCTCATATCTTCATATTACTCGCAACATATGCGACCCATCCTCTAGCATAATCTTGTCTCTGCTTAATGCATCCTTGCTCTCTAAGTTGCTATATCTTTATGCTTAAGATACTTTTCTTGCAAGCACATGTTTTTCGCCATTGTCATATGTTTTTTCAAATTCTATTTTGAAATTGTTTGATCTGAGCAATTCTATCGTAGGACCATATGTGTCTTTACCATGGACCTCTACAAGAATTGAGATGTCTTTGCTAGCAGACAATATCTCTTTGGCTCCCTTAAGTACTTCATACTCTGCTCCTTCTACATCAATTTTAATCCAATTAACTTGATTTATTCCTCTAACCTTCAGAAAATTATCTAATGTGTCCGCTTCTACCTCAATATATCTTCGTTCGATCTCGTTGCTATATTTTGAAGCAAGATAATTTGTCATAAGACTATGATGCATAGTATATCCTTGATCCTCATCTGGTAGGTATAGTTTTAATCTCGCCTTCTTAGAGTACACTGCGCAATTCAGTGCACTTACATTTTTGAGTTTGTTTAATCTTAGATTATAGTGTAATATTTTAAAATTATATGGATGAGCTTCAACAGCAATTACCTTTCCATGCTGTCCAACAGATTTTGAACTTGTTATCGTATATCGACCCATATGTGCGCCAATATCTACAACTGTGTCGCCTTCTCTGGGACGAAACAGCCCCATTATTTCCTCTTCATGTTTGGTCATGACTATAAAGTCCTCCTTATTGAGCGGACAATGTATGCGATAACTGTGACTAGGGACATATATCTCCAAAAGTAAAGTCTTGTCTACTCTAAGAATCTTGGTTGATGAATACAAGAAATCTTTGAAATTGATATTTCTTTTTACAAATATACTGTCTCTTTTTTTTCTTCCTAAGATCAATCTAAGGAAAAAACGTGTTCCCAAGAAGATGCTTTTTAATAGATTGAATACAAATTTATCAAAGACGCGGGCTCCCTTTACCTCTCTTAACCACCATTTATTGCTTCCAGCATATTCCAGATACGAAGAAGTATTATTATAGTCATTTATCATTTAAACTACGATTATTACTTTTACAACTACCCCTTAAGAGAGTTCCCTACCAGGAATTGACAAACAAATTCAGATAGTCATAAGAGTTACAGAAATTTTGGTCATTATGTAAATGATCATAATACCTTCATCTGAGGCTCATAACACTATAGTTGACAGAAAGTATGAGCGGTGATAGGAAAAGCATTGCGACTGCAAGAGACATTATACAAATGCATGATCTTGCTGTTATTAATGCATTATATACCCATTTTGCGCAGACGCCCAAGGCGGCCTTAGAATCATAGATGATAGTTTTGCTTTAAAATAAAAAGAGTATGGAAAGACGTCTTTATTCGTCTTCTTCCTCCTCTTCTTCTTCCTCTTCTTCGTCTAGTGCTGTTAGCCCTTGTCCTTGTACATTACATGTATATGTGAATAGACATTTAGAAACTTCTTCTTGGTTTACTGCTAAGTTTACTGCTATTATTTCTCCTCCTTGGCCTCCTTTTATCTCTCTTATGGACAGATTCTTAAATTCAAATTCTGAATCATCTACTCTAAAGCCCCCTCGAGTACCGTCCTCTATTATGTCGTCGTCGGACCTATCACAATCGCTACCTGAAACCTCCCAGTCACCATCGTCTACATACTCTGTAGATTTCTTCCATTTGTTTTGCTGATTTCCATCATCCACCCACAGTTCTAATTTGACATCATCGCCAGGCAAGTCATATGTTATCAACTTAATGCCCACCCATCTATTATCCAGATTGTCTACCACGTTTTCTTCTACTGCAGTCCTATCTGAATATCCGCCGCCGTGATGGAATAACTTTTTCTTGAAATAGGCATCACCTTCAGCACTGAGCATCCCATAGTAACCATATGCACCACATCCGTCGTCATCATTGTAGGATGGACCCTGTCTTGCTACTAAAGTAAATTGATCATTTCCCTCCTCTAGCTTAAAGTAACCTGTCATTTCCACATTCTTCCATTCATCAACTGGGGAATCCGCATGAATCCTTACTCCATGTTCTTCCGTGCCAGTCTCTGCATCCAATTCAAATGCACCAGGATCACTTTCCTCTTCTTCTTCTTCTAAGTCTATTTCTTCATGTGAAGTCATCAAAAAATTGTCGTCTTCTTCTGGCTCTTCGTTATTTAGAAACCAGACAGGACCATTATCAGCTGTTGGATAAAGTTGCTCTATTCCGAACTTGTCTGGGACCGCAAGGACTTCCTGTGTCAGTATGCTTAGCGGCAGGACAGATAACATTGCTGCCATTCCAGCCGCCAGAAGTAGGTTCTTAGAGAACTCTATATTCCTTTCCTTTGATCGCATCGAACCCCAAGGATGATAGCACATGTTTTATCTCTTGCGGAATCTTTTTCTGAACTGTACGACATAATTTGAAGATAAATGGCGGCACAAAGTTAATTCATTTGAAAAGTTTCCTTCCTTTTCTTCGCGTGTCTATTTTTGGGTACGGTGCAATTGATCACGCAATTTTTTGATAATATTGTCGAAACTTCATTTCTTTCTATATATTGTAGCAATTCATAGGAGGGAAGGAAGAAGTAATTTTCTTTGAAGCGTTTCTAGAAATGCACTTTGAAAAACAATTTCAGCGATCATCAAATATTATATTCTATCTAACATTAACACATTTAAACGATGCAACACTATCAACCAAGAGTAAGCTAGCAATGAACTATTCCATTCTACTTGATATTGTTGGCCTTGAAGTTAAGCACTTAGACTCTGGCCTTGTGCCAAATATAGCCAAGATTACTGAAAATGGTGAGACAGCAAGGCTTGAGCCTACATTTCCTGCTGTTACATCAACTGTTCAGGCCAGCATCCTATCTGGCAAGTATCCTAGAGAGCATGGAATAATATCGAACGGATTGTACGATAGGAGCACGTACAATGTATCATTCTGGGAGCAATCCAGCTCACTTGTTCAGGCTCAAAGAGTATGGGACGCCGTCAAGCAAAAAAACAGTAAGAAAACTGCTGTGCTCTTTTGGCAAAATACGATGTATGCCAATTCAGATATTGTGGTGACTCCTCGGCCAATACATATGGAAGATAAAATGATAATGTGGTGCTATTCAAAGCCGGTTGGCTACTACGAAAAATTGAAGGAAAAGTTAGGCGAGTTCAACCTTGCAAACTACTGGGGACCATTTGCATCACCCAAGTCAAGCGAATGGATAGCAAACGCTGCTGAATATACTCTGGATAACGAGAGGCCCAATTTTCTCTTTGTTTACATACCACATGCAGATTATTCTGCACAGCGCTTTGGTAAGGGTGCAGTTCAGGTTAGAGATGATTTAAAAAAGGCTGATGAAATAGTTGGAAGACTTGTGCAAAAGACAACTGATCTTGGAATACAAGACGAAACGCAATTTTTGATTATATCTGAATATGCATTTAATGATGTCAATGGTGCAGTGCCCCTTAACCTTGTGCTTCGAGACGCTGGCCTACTTTCTATTCGCACTATTCAGGAAAAGGAATATCTTGATTTCGAATACAGCAAGGCGTTTGCGATGGTTGACCATCAGATAGCTCATCTGTACATCAAAAAGGGCTATGAAACAGAAACGAGAAAGGTATTAGAGAATATTGACGGGGTAGAAAGGATTTTGGACAATAATGGTAAGAAAGAGCTAGCAATAGATCATGAGCGAAGCGGCGAGTTGATCGCTATTTCTGCAAGAGAGAGGTGGTTCAGCTACTATTGGTGGCATGACGAAAACAGAGCACCAGATTTTGCCGGCAAAGTGGATATACACAGAAAGCCAGGGTATGATCCTGTGGAGTTGTTTATTGATCAAAAGACAAAGTCCATACCACTTGATGCCAGCTTGGTCAAAGGGTCACATGGGAGGCCGCCTAACCTACAAACAGACGAGGGATTTGCATTCTATGCTTCAAGCAAAAGGCATGGCATTATATCTGAGTCAAGGTCAGCAAGATGCGTGGACATTGTGAAATGCCTCTTTGATGCGCAATGAAATACGCTATCACCCTTGCCTCTTTTAGAAAGCTAGAGCCAATTGAAGATACATTGGCTACACTAGCAAAACACGGTTATAATACAATTGAAATGTTTGGGGAGCCAAATCAAGTTGATACAAAGAAATTGCTTGATTCATTAAATTCTTACGGCCTCTCTGTCTGTGGCGTAACTGGCATGTGGGGCTCTATCAGTAGCGATGGTTGGAAACGCAAGCTTCTAAGCAGTGATCCTATCCTAGTACAAGGTTCAGAACAATATGTCATAGATTGCCTTGACATGTGCAATACTCTGGGAGGTCATGAGATGAATGTTTGTCTTTTTGCTGACGACATCCAAGGGATTGACAGGACGCACAGGATAATTTCTGCAAAGGAAAAGGAGCTTTTTGCAACACAAGCAATACCAATAATGAGGCGTCTATGCAGAAAGGCCACAGACTACGGTATCCAGCTAGTGCTTGAGCCTCTCAATCGCTACAGTACTCCATATTGTGCGACTGCAAAAGATGCAATTGCAATAGCACAACAGGTAGACTCACTAGGGGTATTACTTGACACCTTTCATATGAATATTGAAGAAGACTTGTTTGAAGACGCTATACAAAGCTCCCGCGAGTTTCTGCGGCACATGCACTTTGCCGATAATAATCGAAAAATGCCAGGATTTGCTCATATTGATTTTTCTACAATTGTAAAAAGTCTAATTGGAATTGGCTATGACGGTTATATCAGCTTTGAACCAAACATTCCTGATAAGAGTTATGAGCATGCAACTAGATACGGACTTGATTTTATTAAGAGAATAGTAAAACTACAAGATAAATCAACATCGGCATAGCTTGCAGCTATTTCCTAAAGACTAGTAGAGGGTTTCAGTGTAATCTGCATGTGTTATCTAAACAGGGTCAATTTGAACTATCTCAAAGAGAAAATAACAGATATAAAGTTACAGTAGTCCCATATGCATACACGCGTTCTAGCCATCAGAGAACCCCTTGACACGGTTTTCTATCTCCTCTCTTTCTGACTTCATATGCTCTCTAAGCGACTCAACTGTATCAAATGGCTGACCGCATTCCTTGCACCTCAGTAATTCGCTTGAAGGCATATAGGATTATAAGCGACAAGATTAAAAAACCTGCTCTTCTGCAAATACAGAATATATTTTACAGTCTCATTTCTCAATACTATTGTCTAGATTAGAAAAAAAGTCGTCACAGCTACTGGATACATGATCTTTGGCCATCTATGTGATTGGCAGCTCTTAAATCTCAATGCATTACAGTAACTGCGTTGCTTGAGCAATTCTTACTTCAAGGCGGGATAGAAATAGTAGTAATCGCGGCTGCAGTCATAATTGGTCTGCTTGTGCTGTGGATAATTGTTTCAATACCTGTATGGGTAGCGGCCAAGATCCTCGCAATGGGAAGGGTCAGCTTTAGTCGTGCTATGCTGGTGACAGCTCTTGGTCCCGTAGTAGCCGCCATAGTGTTTTTTATCTTTGCTGCCTTACTTACAGCAATAATTGGAGACCCAACCGTGCCTGTCATAATAGGGTTGATCGTCGCCTTTGTTGCTTGGATAGGTGTATTTAAGAGGGGGTTTCATACCGGATGGCTTAGAGCACTTGGCATAGCAATCCTTGCAATCATAGTGTTTGCAGTAATTGGATTAATAATCAGTCTTCTAATGCAGCTAATAGTTCCTGAGGCTCCACCAATAACTCCGATCCCACTCCAGCAGGTCTAGACACTAATGCGATGATTGAATTCTCGTTCGGCCCACTCGACAAGAGCTACCAAATCTTTGGCCACATAGTCTGAACTCTCTTCTGCAACTGGTTGTAGTTGTTGTGTAGTGACCGCTGAAATGCGGAGATCACCTTTGACCTTGCCCTTCATCTCCTTAGCAGTCGAGGAAAGGAATCGAAGAGATCCTTCACCAGATGAAAATATACATACAAGCATCAGGCCATGCTTGTTACTCCACAAACGTAACAAATAACGCTGAAAGTCGATGTCAAAGAAGGGGTCAATCTGGTCCCCAACATCGCCAACAAAGGACGAATCCCAGCCGCGAGCCAACAATGCCACAGCCGCGCCTTTAGTAATATGCACTCTATCTTCAGAGCCAGCCACGCATAGGGCATGGGCGTTTGCCTTTTGCTCTTTAGGGTGGACATTGAACTTGACTAAGTCAATGAGTTCCATCATCAAATTCAACAAAAAAGTGCGTTCAGTCTTATTTAGTCTCCCTCTACTGTACAACTCGCCTATGGTGTTAACTGCAGGCAACACGACATCTGTCATCACTCTCACTTGGTCAACATTAGAGTTCATGACACTCAGCAAGATTCTTCTGGCTTGGTCTTCGTCACCAGCTAGGATTGAGCTTATTAGCTTTTGCTGAACTTGAATATAATTTATCGGGAATTCGATATCCTCAACTCCAATTTGTACAAACCATATGTTTACATTGCCTATCTTTTTCTTTTTGAGAAGACCCATCGCATGCATAACATCAAGATATTTTGTAATTGTCATCCTGTTGATGCCTATCCGCTCCGCGAGTTCTACACCTGATAGTCCTGTACCTCCGGCGCTTTGCAAAACATCAATTATCTTGTGCTTGATCTCATCAAGTGTATAACGCCGGTACATAAGTTATCTGATATTATGCAAAATAAAACCCTTTTTACCTGTGCTTTTTCTTTGCCATCTTCCTTGAATTTGATATCAAATCAGTAAGTGCATTGAAGGCTTTTCCCACCTGCTCCATCTTTACAAGTACTATGGTGTCAGTGTAACAACTGACTGTGTCCTCAATGTTTATGTGTCTCCTAGCAAGCTGATTATAGAAAGCTATAGCACATCCTGGCGTCTTGATGATGTCTTCGGGACTGTGTACAATAATAGCTGCTAGGCTATCTTCAATTTCCAGAATATCGTCATACGCAAACATCGCTTTGACATCTTGAAGCAAAAGATCGTCAAAGACGAGTGTAATCGACATTATGCTTTCTGATATACTTATAAAATTGCCGACACTCCGGACCATTGCCTTAGCAACCTTTTCAATCGTCTTTTTGCTCTTCTTGGCTGAGATCTTTGCTACATCTGTGTTGACGGTTATATTACTAGCTGCCAATATTGATGCGATAGGCTTTTGAGGTACATCATAATCATATCTTGACCTCTTGAGGGCGGTTATGATACTTTCTATACTGGTATCTTTGCTAAGCATATGGTCTATATGCGGCTTAATAATACGAGCAAGAGCACTGATGTTACAGTAGTCACGCTGAAGTGAGTCCTGAAATGAGAGATCGCTACTAACCGTCTCTCTAACGACCTCTGTTATTGATTTTTGATTGCCGGCCAACATGGGTCAATATCAACCTAATTTAGGTCGTTCCTGACCAAAAAATATAAATGTAATGCTTGAAACGCACTCGCATGTAATTGGACAATAACGGCAAAGTTGTATTGGCTTATTCAGGCGGATTAGATACTTCTGTTTGTATAAGATACCTTCAGACATTGCACAAGCTCGATGTGATAACAGTCACTGTCGACTGTGGTCAGCACGACGACTTTAAAGAGATTGAAAGAAAGGCGGAAGCAATAGGTGCAATAAAACATGTTTACATCGATGCCCGAGAAGAATTTGCTCACAATTATGTAGTGCCGAGCATTAAGGCTAACGGCCTCTATCAGGGAAAGTACCCGCTTGCGACGGCGCTCGCTCGCCCACTGATTGCTGCAAAAGCAGTCGAAGTTGCAAAGAAGGAAGGCGCGACCGCAGTAGCTCATGGCTGCACAGGTAAAGGCAACGACCAGATTAGGTTCGATGTCACAATGCGTGCACTTAGCCCTAATCTCAAAATCATTGCCCCAATCCGTGACCTCAACCTGACACGCGACCTCGAAATATCCTTTGCAAAAGAGCAGAATATACCAATAAGCTCAGAGGCAAAGAAATACAGTATTGACATCAACCTCTGGGGCAGAGCTTTAGAAGGCGGTAAAATAGAGGAAGCTGACTTTGAACCTCCTGAAGAAGCTTTTGAATTTATCAATTTTCAGAATGACAAGGCTGGTTATATGGAAATTGAATTCGATCAGGGCATCCCGGTAGGAGCGGATGATGAACACATTGCTCTAGTTGACCTTATCCAATACGTCAATGACAAGGCTGGTGCACATGGGGTCGGTATTGTCGACCACATTGAAGACCGCGTTGTGGGAATTAAATCACGGGAAGTATACGAAGCGCCAGCTGCTGTGGCAATAATTGAGGCCCACAAAGACCTAGAAAAGATGGTACTTACAAACCATGAGCTTGCATTCAAGCAGATCGTTGACAATCAGTGGAGCTGGCTTGCATATTCTGGCCTATGGCAGGATCCCTTACGCGCAGACTTGGATAGGTTTATAGATGCGACACAAAATCGTGTTTCAGGAAAAGTTAGGCTAAAGATGGAAAAAGGATCGCTCAGGGTTGTTGGCAGGGAATCTGAATATTCTTTATACAGAAATAATTTGGCAACCTATGCCGCCGGTTCGATCTTTGACCAGAGTCTTGCAAAAGGGTTTGTGGAGCTGTGGGGGTTGCAGTCAGTTATCGCAAACTCCTTGATTGCAGACGTATCTATAGGTGGAAAAAACAAAAAGGAGGTAGAAAATGAAATCAAAAGTTGAATGCCAAGAATGCGGGGCTGAAATCAGCGTCCCAGAAGATGCAGTGGTTGGGGAGATCATAACTTGCCCTGATTGCGGTGGCGAGTATGAGATTGCCTCAAAGGCAAACGACAACTTGGAACTAAAACCCGCTGAAAGAGTAGGCGAAGACTGGGGACAATAATGGTTGAGGTAAGCATTCTATGCGACAAAGTTCGCTTTGAGGAGAAGGCGCTCTTTGAAAAAACCCAGAGTATAGGCATAAAGTCAAAGATAGTCGATGCAAAGACACTTACTATTGGTTCATATAGCAAGGCTAAGGATTTCCCACTAGGAGATGTGATTCTGCAGAGAAGCGTGAGCTATTACCGCGGTTTGTACCTTACTGCTTGCCTTGAATTTCTTGGGTTCAAAGTAATAAATAGATTTGAGGTGGGCCAAATCTGTGGAAACAAGCTTATTACATCGATTAGGCTTGCAGAAAGCAAAATTCCAACTCCAAAGACGCAGTTTGCATTTAGCGCAGAATCTGGGCTAGAAACTATAAAGAACACTGGGTTTCCAGTTGTCCTCAAACCGGTTGTGGGCTCTTGGGGAAGAGGGATATATCCTCTTCGTGACCTCGAGACTGCAAACATGATAATTGAAATGAGGGAAGAGGACGATAGCCCACTTTCGCGCATATATTATATTCAAGAAATGGTTGATAGGCCACCGCGGGATATTCGCTGTATAGTAATCGGCGACCAAGTCCTCACTGCAATCTATCGCTATTCTTCACAGTCAGAGTGGCGAACAAATGTTGCATTGGGAGGCAAGGTCGAGCTTGCGCCTATAACAAAGGAGATGGAAGATTTGGCCCTAGGGGCTGCAGATGCTGTCGGGGGCGGCATCCTGGGCGTGGACATGATGGAAGACAAAAATCGTGGGCTGGTCGTTCATGAAGTAAATAACACAGTCGAGTTTCGGGGCGCTGCCAGCGTTTCAAAGGCTGATATCCCAAACCAAATGATCGAGTATGCAGTCAAACTGGCAAAAAAATAATGACCCATTTTGGTCAGTATTGACCCATTCGTGGTTATACCTGACCAAAAAATATAAATGAGGATTTTCCAAGCGAAAAATTAAAAGAAATGCATTTTAGCCAAGGAGAATTTCAGAAATGAAAGTTGGAGTGGTTGGCGCTTCCGGATACGTAGGAGGAGAACTGCTACGGCTTCTGGTCGCCCACCCAAAGATAGAACTAAGTATGGTGACATCGCGGCAGAAGGCAGGCGAATATGTGCACCGTGTTCACCCAAGCTTGAAGGGTTTTGTCGACATTACATTTTCTCCAATGAATATGGAAAAGCTGACAGACAATTGTGACCTTGTATTTACATCAGTACCCCACGGCAAGGCAAACAAAATAGTCAAGGACCTATACGATAGGGGGATGAAGATAATAGACCTCTCAGCGGACTTTAGGCTCAAAAATCCAAAGGATTACATAAGATGGTACGGCTGGGAACACCCTTTTCCTGAAATGCTGAGCAAGTCAGTCTACGGGGTTCCGGAGCTTCACCGAGAAGAGATTAAAAATGCACAGCTTGTCTCCTGCCCCGGTTGCATGGCAGTAACCTCCCTTCTTGCCCTCAAGCCGCTCATTGAAAATAACCTCATAGATACAGAACATGTAGTAGTGGACAGCAAGATCGGATCCTCTGGAGCCGGTCAGAAGGCAAATGCAGGGACACACCATGCAATGCGTTATGGCGTAGTCAGACCCTACAAGCCTGCAAAACACAGACACACAGGTGAGATCGAACAGGAGCTTTCGCTCATTGCCAAAAGGCAAATTAAGGTCAGCATGAGTCCCCACGCAGTCAATATCGTCAGAGGCATTCTCACTACTAACCATACCTTCCTGAAAAGACCTGTAGAGGAACTAGAGCTATGGAAAATGTATCGTAACGCGTACAAGCGCGAGCCCTTTGTGAGATTGGTTCGTGATAAAAAAGGCCTATACAAGTTTCCAGATCCGAAATTCGTGGTCGGCTCAAACTTTTGCGACGTAGGATTTGACATAGATGAGTACAACCAGAGAATAGTGGCACTTTCAGCCTCTGATAACTTGATGAAGGGCGCTGCTGGCTCTGCAATACAAAATATGAATGTGATGTTTGGATATGGCGAAAATGAAGGACTCATGTATACCCCATTGACGCCAGTATGATAGTCACAAAGATAGGCGGAAGCGTAGTAGACGGGCTTCATTCCTCAGCTCTTGCAGACATAAAGTCAATAGCTGAAAAGTACAAACTCGTTTTTGTGCATGGTGGAGGAAAAGAAGTTACTGCTACTGCAACTAAGCTTGGGAAGAAGCAAAAGTTCATTGTGTCGCCGGGCGGTGTGCGCAGCCGTTATACCGACAAAGAGACTGCTGAGATTTATACGATGGTAATGTCCGGAAAGCTCAACAAGGCAATAGTCCAAATGCTTTTGCGCCAGCATATTAATGCTGTAGGAGTTGCGGGAATAGATGGGGGAATATTGAAGGCAGAGAGAAAGAAGAAGCTTATCATCATAAATGAAAAAGGAAGAAAGATGATAATAGAGGGCGGATACACTGGCAAGATAATATCGGTTGACGGCGCACTAGTAAGTGACCTTGTTCGCAGTGGCTATGTTCCTGTGATTTCGCCGATTGCGTTAAGTGAAGAATTTGATTTTCTCAATGTGGATGGAGACAGGGCTGCAGCATATGTGGCAGGTGGCATCAATGCAGACAAGGTTATCTTTATCACAGATGTAAATGGCTTAATACTAAATGAAAAACTTGTCAACTCAATGACTCTGGATGAGGCAAAAGGGGCATTACCAAAGATTGGGTCTGGAATGGACAAGAAGGTCCTCGCATCCATAGAGGCACTTGAAATGGGAGTCAAGGAGGCGGTCATTGCTTCTGGCCAGGTCGAAAACCCATTGTCTGAAGCAATAGCCCATAGAAATTGTACGGTGATTGTTCCACATTGAACGACGAAGACCGGTACCTGGCACCTCTTTACCAGAGGTTTCCAGTAAATATTGCAAAGGGCAAGGGTACAAAGGTGTGGGACATTGCAGGTAAGGAATACATTGACCTCATGGGCGGCTATGGAGTCGCACTGGTTGGCCACTGCAACGATAGAGTGGTAAATGCTCTCAAAAGGCAGGCAGACATACTCATCACGGCGCACATGTCTACATACAATAATACTCGATTAAGATTCATGGAAAAGATAGCATCAGTGGCGCCGCCCTCTTTGAACAAGATATTCTTTGCCAATAGCGGTGCCGAATCTGTCGAAGCGGCACTGAAATTTGCACGCAAGTGCAGCGGCAAGCATGGTGTGATAGCAATGAATGGCGCGTATCATGGCAAGACGTTTGGCGCGCTTTCTGTGACATACAGCGAAAAATACAGAAAGTCATTCATGCCGCTATTGGATGGTGTTAAGTTTGTTCCATACAGCGATCCATCCCTGCTTGAAGAATTAATTGACGATACAATTGGAAGTGTAATTCTCGAACCTATTCAGGGTGAGACTGGCATCATCGTTCCTCCAGATGACCTTTTGCCAAACATCAGAGAGATCTGTGATCGACGCAACCTTGTCCTAATATTTGATGAGATACAGTCAGGGCTTGGGAGAACTGGCAAAATGTGGGCATGTCAAAACTGGAATACAACTCCAGATATTATGTGTCTTGCGAAGGGCATAGCTGGTGGAATACCCATGGGACTTGTTCTTGCCAAGCAGGAGATAATGGACACCATGAAGCTTGGCGAGCATTCTTCTACCTTTGGCGGAAGCCCTATAGCATGTGCTGCTGGCACTGCCACAATAGAGGCTTTGACCGATGATAAACTGATTGATAATGCTGCAAAGATTGGCGTCTACTTTAAAGAAGGTCTCACCCGGCTTCAGGAGAAGCACAAGATTGTCCGACAGGTCAGGGGTATTGGCATGATGCTTGGAGTCGAACTTCGTTTTGACGTCAAAGAGATACTTTTTGACGGAATTCGCAATGGATTGCTGCTTCTTTACTCAGGAAGAAATATCCTAAGGCTACTTCCGCCACTTGTAATGGACGAAACGACGGTTTCCCGTGCAGTTGATATAATAGATATTATATTAACTAACGAGGAAAAGAGAAGAAATGTCAGCTAAGATAGATGAAACTGATGAAAAGATAATACGGATTTTACAGACGGATTCTCGCAGAGCATTTGTCGACATTGCTAATGAGATCGGACTTTCCGAATCGGCTGTTCGGCGAAGAGTGAAGAACCTCGTTGATAGAACGATCATTAAACGCTTTACCATTGAACTTGGAGCAAGCGACAAGACAAGCGCAATAACACTAATCTCTGTAGCTTCAACGGCAGACACTTCGGCTGTGTCTAACCAGCTGATGAATCTAAATGGCGTCAAAGTAGTCTACGAAATAACTGGCCAATATGATATAGCCGCTATCATTGCAGCCCCAGCGATAGCTGACATCAACAAGTGTATTGACGATATACGCAAGATAGAAGGAGTGTCTGACACAGATACTGTCATAATACTAAAGACTATGCGGTAAAATCCCTCCTGCATAAGCCCAAGGCGGCGAATGTGATCAGGCTCCGAAACCCTTAGACAGTTGGCCCTAATTCAGCTCTTCAAATGTATACCGAAATATCCATGGTCTTGATTTCTTGCATGCCGTGCGTGTTATGAACAGGATGTGGATCCTATGTTACATTGCGAATTATTTTAATCTTATCTCAACATACCAAGTAGCTCATATATAACTCTCCTTTGAAAATAGCCTAATGAGCAGACCGCAGACCGACCCAGATATACCACTATATAAACAAGAATGCAGCAGCATTTTGGCAGTCTCCCCACGAATACGCTATGCAGGAATAATAAACAAATTTGGCCGTACAAAGGCTGGAGGCCTACGCAAAGGTGTGGTGCCACTACTCAAGCCAGATGAGGCAAGAAACGAACACTTTATTGAAGCGACAAGAAATCAGCTCCGGAAGAACTTTGAAAAATCAATAGGTCGAGAAGAGTATACCTTAACTGAGAATGAAAAGGTCAAGATAGTTACACTATCAAGCCAGGAGCATTTTTATTACATCACTATGGACAAGGAGACACCCATAAATGAAGTTGTGAAAATTATCGACGATATTAAAAGGCTTGTCAGAAAGTGAAGGCATACATACGTACATACCCCATATGCTATTGGCTGCTAAAGAATTGATCGATAATGGCCAGCCTAGAAGTTATTATATACGCAGATTCAGCGTTTGTATATGTGCTCTTTGGCTCTTTCATATGTATCCATATATTGTATTGTGTTCTTCAATGACAAAATTGGATTCTTTCATTATATGCTCGATATATATGATTAAAGTTACTTTGTTAATTTAGAAGAACCTTTTCATTAAGAACAACCCATTGGTTAGCATACCGTGATCATTATTGAGGTATATTGCCTTTTTCTGTGCTCTCATTCTTATCATATCGGATGCTATTTCATTTAACTTTTCCTCAGGATAGAGATAATTATACCAAGTCTTGGTACCATGAAGCCTCAGATATATAGCATTACCTATCATGATAATTTCATTTGGTAATCTGGGAGCATCAACAGAACAAAATGCAATACCCGCTCTTTCAATCTCTTTTAGAGCTGATTCATTCCACCAAGAGGAATCTCTAAATTCGATAACTGCTTTCTTGCCACTTACAACTTGATGCATGATGCCATCGCTATTAAAAAAAGACCTTACTCTCTCCAGATTCTCCGGTTTAAACTTAAAGTTTGCTGGCATCTGAAAGAGCCAAAAGTCAATCCTATTTTGGAGTGGCTCAAAAATCCTAGAGAACTGATCCCAAAGCTCAATTGACCTTGGTTGCTTTAGTCTATTGTAGTGCGTAATCGAGCGGTGTACCTTAATCGAAAGACTGAAATTTGTTGGAGCTTTTATTTGCCAGAATTTTATCGATTTGACTGGCGGGAAACGGTAAAAGCTATAATTGATCTCAACGGAGTTGAAACCTTGACTGATATACCATTCAAACGCATTTGGCTTGGCCTTGTTCCAAGAATATGAATAACCAGAAGTCCCTATCCTTATTTTAGGTTCGATCAAACCTAATCCATTCTTCCTATGCTATATATGGTGTCTATCCATACTCTATAGCTGTTATATTGTTATTAATCTAAAAAATCCTCTATCCTTAAAGAGTATGAATCGCATAAACTGGACGTACTCAAACATAACTACTTTTGTATGACTAAAGATCACATAATACAATTAGAGTAAAGAAGGCGGTTTATTAAGCTTCAACAGAATTGTCAAGCCTAAATACTTGGTCATAACTCTACAAGTGAGAATTTGTCGCTTCCATTCAACTGCGGCATAAAATTAAGCACAAGCTAAATCATTATAAGACTATCTCGACCATAATCCTCATATGTTTACGAAAAAGCAGCCGTGGCAAAAGAGGGACACAGGCCTTACTGCTAGGATCATTGTCAGCTTCGCAGTTCTCACTATACTTTACATTATATTTCTTAGTGTGCTTGCGTATGTGGGAGTCGGCGCCCTCGCAATAGCTGTCATTGCAGGCATCATGATACTAGCTCAGTGGTACTTCTCAGACAAGATAGTGCTATGGAGCACGGGTGCAAAAATAGTGAGCAGGGAGCAATTTCCAGAACTTCACGATCTAGTAGAGCGTATAGTGGCCAGGAATAACCTTTCAAAACCACGGTTAGCTGTCGTTAACGCTAGAATGCCAAATGCATTTGCGACTGGCAAGACCCCAAAGAGCTCAATCGTCGCAGTGACTACAGGTTTGATGGAGCAGCTTGAGACCGAGGAGCTACAAGGAGTTATTGCGCATGAGATGGCCCACATAAAGAACCGTGACGTGCTTGTCCTGACACTTGCAAGCGTATTTTCGGTGATAGCATGGTATCTGATGAGGTTTGGCATGTATGGCGCAATGTTTGGCGGCCACGGAAGGCGGGGAGGTCAAGGTGCTGGAGGAATGATGTTAATATTGCTTGTTGCAGTAGTCACATGGATTGTCAGCTTCTTGATAATCCGAGCGATTTCTCGATACCGGGAGTATGTGGCCGATAGAGATGGCGCGCTAATAACGGGCAAGCCAAGCAAGCTGGCAAGTGCACTCCTCAAGATAAGTGGTACAATGAAACGTATCCCAACACGGGACCTGAGGGAAATAGAAGGCATGAATGCATTCTTTATCATACCAGCAGTTTCCGGAGATGCCTTGACAAACTTATTCTCAACCCACCCTCCTGTCGACCAGCGAGTAAAAAAGCTCATGGAAATGGAGGCTGCTATGAGCTGAGCTTTTTCAAAAGGATTCGTGACAACTTAGACCGCAAGCGGCTGCCAAAGGCTGACTCTGAAATTTTATTTTCCCTTTCATCAGCATATGTCACACTTGAGGTCAAGATGGGACTCAAGGTTACCGGCAGATGTGCGCTCACCTTCAAGAGAGTCAGCGGTACATTCTTTTACGAAATGGAACAAGACATTAGGCAGTTCCTTGGCAACCTGCAGCCAGAGTTTGATCTAACTTGGCGTACAATCACTGATTCATACGGCTACATGTGGATAGTTTTTGAAGGCAAAAGGATTGAAGATCTTCTGGCGGGCCTAACCACTGTCAGTGATATCGTTGAAGAAAGAGGATTTTCTGATAAGCTTCTGGCAGCAGTGTTCGAGTTTTCAAGCGACCGCGAAGAAGGAAGAACCCGTCAACAATATCTCATTTACAATTATAAGCGCAACAACTTTTACCCATTCGTTCCGACCGAAAAAAAAACAATAGATGCTGAACAGCAGATGAAGATAATGGCAACTGTTGCTGAAGAAATACCCTTTGAAAGAGATATGACGTTATGGTATCCGCTGTGGGATCTTCCCCTCAGATCTCTGGGATAACGCCTTCTCCTCTGAACAGCTTCTTTGCTTCGTCTATTGAAAGGTCCGCACTAGGCAGTATAATATCAGACCTGATTATCTCGTGTGGGTCAAGAGACCTGCCGTTCTCGACAACCAAGTTGCTCAGCTCTATCAACCTTTTCTTAAATTCTGCGTCATCGGATCTTTCCGTGCTTACCAGCTCGACAATAGCATTGTCAATATCATTGAGCTTTTTGAGCGTTCTGCTGTCCACGGTAAATTGTCCGTGACCCATTATGCGCACGACTTTGTTTCTAGGTGCCGCAGCACTTCTTGTCCGAGCTTTAGCTATTGCTGCCTTCTTATGTGTCTTGACTGCTACTTTGTGTGTAGACACTACCTTCTTCGAGCGAGGTTTGCTCTTCCCAGTGCGCCTTGACTTAAGCTTGGTTGAGGCCAACCTTCCCTTGCTCTTCACCTTCGGACTCATTGTTGTGCTTCTTGCTCCACTTGTTGCCTCTTCTTACGTTGCTTCTCTGACTTTAACTTTGCTAATTCTTCCTCCACTGAATTTTGTACGGTAATTTTTTCTAATTCTTTTTCGATTTCATCCTTATTTGATGTATAATCTGTGAGGACCCCTGAATTTATCATTTCATCCAGGGCCTGGGACTTGGCCTTCATGCGCTCTGTCTTTTCCTCAGCCCTGTTCATAGACATGCCTACATCTGCCATTTCCTCAGAGATGCCTGTAACGCTCTCCTTTATCTTGACTTGGGCTTCTGCGGCAGAGTACCGTGCCTTTATTATTTCCTTTCTACCCTTGAACTCTTCAACCTTGATTGACATGCGCTTTTCTGCTTCTTGCATATTGCGCTCTTCTTCCTTCATCTCGGCTATCTGTTTGTCAAGGCTCTGCATCTGGATCAGATTGGCATTCTTTCTCTCAAGTGCAAGTCGGGCAAGGTCTTCCCTATCTGCCTCAAGCGCTCTTGCTGCCTGCTCATCGAGCACTCGTATGTTTTCCCACAGTCTGGATTTTTGCATTTCAAGCCTTTTGCGAGAAGTGATAATCTCCGCAAGGCTCCTTCTCAGCTTGTTTAGCATTTCCACCTGTCTTATGTAGGAATAATCTAGAGCTTCCTGTGGCTTTTCAAACCTATCAAGGAGTGCGCTAGCTTTTTGCGAAATTACAGTCGAAATGCGATTCATCAAACCCAATTTTCATTCACTCCACATCATATTCAGTCAAAGCTGAATATTAAAGTATGATGATGAGGAGATGCCTCTATCTGTTGAACCTGCGCCATTCGTGTTCGTCAGGCGGGCCGTAATCTTCTTTTTTCTTAAAGTATCCCCAGTAAAGCAAAAAACCGCCAGCAGCAATCATTGCAATTGCAAACTTTTCATTTGTAATCTGGCCATTACTAAAGTTATCAAGAAATTGCTGCGTCGGATCTTCAATCAAGCCTGCAGCGTGTTCAATATTGAAAAGAACAAGATTACGGATTATGATAATGGCGGCAGTGACTATGAATAGGATGCCCATTGCAGACATCCAGTTCCTACCGCGCCTGCTACCTATTTCTTCCTTCCATCTCATATTGACAACATGATTCTCAATATATCATTGCTCATAACGTTTGCGTTCAGACTAGCTTTACCCCTGGATTCTTCATTTTGTTTCGCTTGGCAGCATTTAGACACATAGGGGTTAAGATCTCCGCTTGGTAAGTTAGTACAAGCGGCCCAAGGTACACTGGTCTTAAGCCGGAGATCTCATCTATAAGGCCCCTTAGCTTTGATATTGCGTTCTGATCGTCGCCGCAGATGAAAGTATCGGCGTCAAGACTTTGCTGTAGATTCTTAAGCTTTGATTCAGATATTGTGTGGAATGCAGAAACGACCCTTGATCTAGGGGGGAGCTTATTAGCAACCATTTCTGCCGCTTGCTCTTTGCCTTGTTCTAGCGGGATATATACAAACCCCGCTTCTGTTCTCGCCATAGGCACGATGGGTGAGACAACAATACAGTCATCTCTGAGCTTGCCCGTGAGCTTGCCGCAAGTATCATCAATGAACTCATATGGTATTGAAAGTATCAAAACATCAATATCATTTCCAAACGAAATGTTGTCATTACCGCTTATGCTGCCAGCGATACTGCCGTAGGTTTGTTTCGCTGCCCTCGTGTAGTTTTCTGCCGCTTCTCTGGCCTTATGAGCATCCCTTGAACCAACGATCACGTCATGCTTTTGGCACCATCTTAGTGCAAAGCCTTCACCCATTCCACCAGTGCCGCCAGCTATTCCTATCTTCATAGAGTCGTCATTTGGTAATCTCGATATTAATGTGCATCGGCCTTATGTGGATTTCGTGTCTTCAGTATAACTCTATTGTCAATATCTTGCTACAACTGAAAGCCATAGATAGTGACTGCTACTAGGAAGATGACCTAAACCAACCTAATACTCTACAGACACACATTTCTTCTTCTTTTTTTCAAAGACTGAGCAGGCTTATTTGTCTGGTACTCAAGAGTTACAAAAGCACAAGCCAGATGTATTCGCTATCGTATCAACAAAAAGTTAAAGTTGTTAGCCCGCGACGCTGCGACGCTCTTGAGATGGATAATGGCAGCCGCGACGCTGCTGTAAGAGCAGTAGGGAGCAACCTGGTAGGGGGTGGGATTGCTACTTCAGAAAAGCATGAGAATAGTAGCGCGGGGAGTGGGAATATCGTGTCTATAGCGCCTTCTTCAGCTTTTCCCCCTAGACATTTCGAACCCACGCGTCCTTTCGGACATGGGATTAGCAATCCCACGCCCTACCAGGCTAGGCGACCCCCGCAATTATTTTCGCTGGCACTTGAGATATAAAAATTGTTACTAACCCCATGTCCTAAAGGACGCGTGGGTTCGACTTCAAACCTACTGATATAATTGTTAGATTCGCCTTGTAACCACTTTATGGGTATGCGCCCTTTATTCTGTCCAGGCAATGACGAGAGGATTTAACTGACTATATAGCTGTGGGCGTCTGATATTTTTGCTTCTTTCGTTGAGGGTGTTGTGCTTTCATACGGAGTCTGCACCTACAGTCTGGACAGTGGTATGGAGTAGGCTTGCTTTCAAAGAGATTTTTCCTGCCATCGATAGCATTTACTACAAAACAGGCGGCCACGGTCATATTGGTTTACCAATCCTGTCTCTCTATAACAGGGCTTTTAACACATAATTTTGACACTGTTCAATCTTAGGGACATTTCAAAAAACTCGTGCTCAATATCACTAGCAATCGCCCGAAGATTGAACAGAGTCAAAACTAGTTATCTCTCCTTAATTTCATGGGAAAAACTGACGTAAATACAGCGTTGGCGATATTTTTTCTCGCTACCGCTGTAGTCTTGATTGGAGGACTGGTTATGTTACCCACAACGACAATACAAAGTGCATCAGCAAATCATGGAGAAAGACATGGTAGTGGAGGTCATCAGTGTATCGAATTGCAAGGTGTGGAAGATTGCGAATCAGGCGGCGGTGGTACTGGCGTAGGTGGCGAGGGAGGAGGTGGCACATCGGCAGTTATTCTTTGTGTTGGTGATTCCTGCATTAGCCCTCATATTTCTGGAGGCGGCGGTGGAGGTGGAGTAGATGCTACCTGTACCATTGATGACGAACCAGTGTGTGAGAGGAATCCTGGCGGCGGAAGTACAAGATAAGTAAAGATACCTCCAGAGTTTGGGTAAGAGCGACGGATGAAGTAGTAGTAGCAGGTAATACAGGAGAAGATAAATTTTATTAACTCAAAAAACTAGGACCAACATAGGCTCTAAGACTATAACATGAGAGATTGTGTTAGACCCCCAATACTGGGCAAGAAAAGTAATCATTACCTATTAACAGGGCATTATTCAAGAGACATATAGAAATACCATTTATTAATAGAGGAGTAATGCCTCCCTCTCTCCCTTTAGTGCTAGCCTGTTTATTATTATCCAAATAGTTCGCTATCATGGTCCCTATCGGTTTGGTCTATTCAATATATGACTCAACTGAACTAGTAATACAGAAAATGATTGAAGCAAGCCAAAGAATGATAGATGTAAACAGGCAGGTAGAAGGGAAAGGAGGAGGAGGAGGACTCAATCCAGCTACCAAGAGGCACCTAGAATTGCAGATCAAGACTCTTCAAAATGCGCCAAGAGATCCAGACAAGCTAGAACGGCTCTTTGAAAAAAAGAGAAGGCAAAAGGAACAAGCAATGCACATTGAAGATACAGAAAGGTTGGTGACAGAGATTGAAATGTTAAAAGTAGTACTATTTTTGGTGTGTAGAAACAGAAGAAGAGAATAATAAAGAAGAAGAAAAGCTAAAGGTGACGGCTGTATAACATAATAGATACATCATAATGAGTAATAATAACTACAATACCCCTTCAGAGGGGGACACCTATGAAGTCATTATGTCGGGATGCCACCACCGACACATCTGGGGCACTAGAAAGCTTTTCACAGGTGCCATTGAGACGCGTTTTGACATTGAAACTTGTACGAAACAGGACTATTATCTCTGCCCAAAATGTGCTGCTCCTAGGGAGAACGGTGTCACTGACTTTTGTATGTCGAGCATCCTGCATAAGGTTCTTCGAGTAGGAAACTCACACCTTTAGAAGAAAAACGAATAATATCACATTACTAACTATAACGAAGAAGAAAAGAAGAAGGCTACTATGGCAAGACCAATATTAGACGCATTTCTCTCTCTGCTTTGACCTTTGACAAAGATAGCGAAAACTCCAATTTCTTAATGTGATCATATCAGAAGAGCGAATACATTGACAAGCGTTTTTACGTCCTTTGCGCTGCTTAGCTGACTCATGTGCCTGTTTATAGATTACTTGCTCTATAGATACAGGCTGATTCTTTATCATCTTTTACTTCTTCATGAGTTCTTTCTCAATATAGTCTAATTTACTTACCACCACTATGAGCTGTGCCTTTATTGCTGCAATTTCTTTCAATAAGCCGTTGTTGTTGTTATTATTATTATTAGATGGCTGCTGCTCCTTTTTTGCCATAGCTTTTGTCGGACATTGGCGTGTTATGGCGTTACTTAAGAGATGCGAAAGATTTTAGAATGTTACTTCTAGAAGAAGTTGTTCAAGAATAGGAAAAGGAAGAAGAAGTGCTAAAGGCAAAGAGAAACGAAAACGGGAAGAGAGGAAAGTGTCAAGAACCCACAGGTCGAACGACATGTGGTGAGCCCAGAACCATAACACACCACAAGATGCCAAGCCCCTGTAGGAAGAAGTTCTTTCCTCCCTCTCCAACGCCAAACGTGGGGGCGTCGGAATGAGCCATGTAGGACAGCCCACCCCTGTCCAATCCTTTTGCCGTAAGGACAACTCATCTATACAATGTATATTATATTAGCGTTATTGTTGGCTATGGTAATACGATACTATAGAATTATTACATTTTATGGTAACGCTAAAATAGAGAAGAAGGTAAGCTGTCCTCTCAGTTAAAGGATTGGGATGATGAATATAGATAGTAATGAAAGACATTCAAAAACGGCGACATGCAACTAGTCTTTTTAGCTGCTATCTATATCAAAGTCTGATGATTAAACACACAGGTTCGGAGCTTACTGGTAATTCCAGAGGGTGGAAAAACCAGTGGATTTACCAGTTAGTAGTAGTATCAAGGCAGAAGATATGGAAATAGAAGCATACAAGAGATGTTATAATAAGGACAAAAGATGGGGGAGAAGAGAGATACGAAGCTCTTAAGTAGCTAATATGTAGCCTCTACTAGAGACCGAATCCATTGGACATGGTAACACAACCAACAACAAGACCTCAAGCACCACGAAATATTGCAGCACAGCGGACGAGCGCTACTACTCAAGAAGAAGAAGAAAATAAGGCTAAGAAGGGGAGAGGGAGGAAGGATATGTACCTTAGAACAAATCCTATAGGTACCGAGGGGAAAAGGAAATTAAGAGAAATGCAATATCGAGTTATCCAAACTCTTCTAGAGGCAACAATTAACAAAAAAGACGGTGGTCTTCATAGAATGGTTTTCCAAATGAATAAAGGACTATTTCACATCTTAGAGATCATCGATAAAGCCCCAAATGGCAAGATATCAACTAGAGACCTACTTCGAACGATTAACTCCTACAATATGCATAAGCTTCTAAAAGAAGCCGAAAGACTTGGTTTTGTCAAAAGAGAGACAGAAAGAATGCCAGAGGGAAAGAAAGGTGGAGTAATGGTCGTTAACTCTTTAACAGAGCATGGGCGTGTTCTTCTAGAACTGTCTGACCAGTATTTTGAGCATCATTAGTAGCATCAGTAATAATAATAATAATAATATATGCAAGGCACATTCTCAGTCTCTCCTTGTTCTTAGTTGCAAAGCAAAACTGGTGCAGACAATGAAGCAGCAGAATTTAATGATAATTCTGTTGTTCTAAAGCTGACCTATGGTGAATTTTCAGCATTATTGACTGGCGATATGGAAGAAAGAAATGAAGCAAGGCTAGTCTCCGAGAATACTACAGCACTTGATGCTGACGTCTTGAAAGCTGGTCATCATGGCAGTCGAACATCTAGCAGCCTATCCTTCCTGAATGCGGTAACGCCAGAGGTTGTAATTATTTCACTAGGTGCAGGAAATACCTACGGTCATCCACATCAGGAGGCTTTGGATAGAATTTTAGCTGCAGAGGTCGAACATCTGTTTAGGACAGACATTGACGGCATAATCACCCTGACTGTAAATGGAAGCAGTAGCGAATATTATTGAATTTTAACTGAAAACAATGGGGAGACTATTACTACTGTTGCTGTTGATGATGATTATGATATTTCCGAATCTGAGATGGCATGCTGTTCCCAACGGTAGTGTTAATTTGATTCTTGCATATATATACAAGGCTACTAGGTATATCGTGCATGGAAAAGGTAATCAGGGCAAGCCTAGACCGCATTGAGGGAGATTTTGCAGTAGTTTATGCTGATGATGTTACCGCAGACGATGATGATGATGATCATCACTACCGCAATAATAACAAGTTTGACGTACCTCTAGAATTGCTAAAGGGCGCTAAACCCGGCACGCGGCTGCAATTACATATCGAAAACGATCATATTAACCACATAGAGATTGATAAAGAGGCAACTGACAGAGCAAGAGACAGAGTTCGCAAGAAATATGAAAGGCTGAGGCGAGGTCGCCACCATTTGAGACAAGACAATAGCATCTGAGAGCTTTGACATTGCACACGTAGTAGGTATGTATCTATTCTTCTGGTACGATTCCATAGATTGGTTGTCCATCAATTAGACTTAGGATTTCCCGCTGTGCTGGATCTGTTATCGTTGTTTCATCAATATCAATACCTTCTATGGAAAGAACTTGACCCCTAATTGATATTGTAAGTGGAACATTATCTACTATAGGTGTGTTGCCATTGACAGCGATGCGAGTCATTAAATTAGAGCTAACAGGAGGAATGGATTCATTTCCACCGGTGGTAGCAGCTCCATTTCCAGCCCCCGTCAGTTCAAACCTATGAGGGGTAGTCTCTTCAATGGTAATATTGTGAAATGTGGTTCCATTGATTGCTGCTAGATTCATTTCGGCTACGAACCGATTAACAAGCCCTTCGTCTACAAATAATCTCCATCTACCAGCCACAATATAGTTACTACTATTATCAGTAGTAATATCTACACCCTGTGCAGGCAGGCTGCTGCCTATAATTCCACGCAGTAGAAGCGTCGATATGCTTGGTGGTAAAGTAGACTGTTCTTCCCCCGTCCCTCCTCCTCCTCCGGCCTCCTGTTCCCCATTGGGAGGAAGAAGCTCCAACTGTCCAGAGGCTTCTTTTATGATTGTTCCCCCACCAAATCCAAGGCTAGCTGGCAACAGTAAAAGAACACTCAAGCTCATGGCAACAACAATTGCTGCCTTGCGCTTATCTCCTAAAAAAGAAAACTGGTCTGGCATTGTGTTATGACATTTGTAGAATTGCTTATTTTGATTTATACTTTACTGGTAGCGCGAGCTGCTGCATCTATCTATAAGTTAATAGACAAAGAAGTATATGCAAACTATACAATATTGAAATAAAATATCTCTTCACTATTTACACAGGAGCAATACTATGACCTGCTGTACTTTGTGATGTATAAATTACATCAAATCAAGATGGAATTTGTCGCTGACCAAAGCAAAGCACTTTGCGGCGATTTCAATTTGCTCGAATTATGAAAGTATCGAATTTTTAGTCTGTGTGATGCCAGAAGATTGATAATCAATTCCTCTAAAGGGCAACTTTGTTTTGAGTGCAAAAATGTCTAACGAATATCTCTAAAGGATATACAAGCGCTGCATAACTTCCGCGTTAGGCGATTCCAGGGGTTAGAGACAAAACACTAAACAGCGCAGTGCTCGTAATAGCAATTGCTTCAAACTCACTATTATAAGATGTCTATTTCACATACGGTTCTGAGACATTAGCACAACAATCAAGGGAAGGAGATCAAGAAATAGTAAACTGTTTGCAGGGGATAGATCCGGCTGGATTAGCATTCCTCAGATTCTCTAAACACTCTCTAGAATAGAGAACAAAGTACAATACATTAAAAATTCTCTAAAAACTTAAGGTATCAAAAGTGTACGTGAAAGGATACGTGAGTCTCTATGATGTTATAGAGGCTCACGTGATCGCATCCTCGCCAGCTGGTCTCACCTGGGATCAGCTGGCGGGTTTGTTTTGCTACCGGGTCGAAGCTATATCACTATTATGCATTTCACAACTGAAGACTTTGTTACAAACTTTCGACTAGATCAAAATACGATAACATAAAAGAAGGACTTCTTACTGCTCAGGAAGTAGACTATACAATAATAAAAGGTGTAGATAGGAGGCAAAGACCAATGGCAAAGTTATCACTTGATCTTCCTATAAAGAGAGACAACTGGAACTGCAGACAAAGGACCCTTCAAAATGCGCCAAGAGAGCCATATAAATTAGAACGGCTTTTGAGCCGTTCGCAGGCGAGCAGTCGTGCAAAATTTAGCCCTGTCTTACAAAGATTATATAATATCTACGAGAGCGGTATATAGTATCTTTGAACCTTAAAGAGGTAAACGAAATCTTTCGTCGAGCCATAATCAGGGCGTACTTCGAGCCGCAGCTGTTAACGATGGACTATCGCAAGTCAAGCGTTAAGCATCCCTTAATTTTAGACGACGGCCTGACTGTAGAGGATATTTTGCATCTTTACTTTGATATTTCAACTGGCATCGACTATCCTGATGGCGACGAGTGGTTCACAGTAGAATACTTACTGCCCTTCAATGTCAAGCTTCCAGACAACCTCAAAGGGTTAGATTATTTTACTACTCTGTCAATTTCAGATGGAAAACATTTTTGGCGCCACCGCGAGCTCATAAGGTTCAAGATGGGTAAGTCAAAAAGGTTAGCCGAGTCGCTTGCGTTTATCGACAAAAAGTACAAAGAGCTGAGCAAGGCTATCCATGACTCACCTGTTATAAATCAGCTCAAATAAGAGAGAGAGGAGAGAGACAAACATATTCGAATTAATTAATTAGTTATTTTATTGTAATTGTTATATTTTTTTATTATTTTGTTTTCCATTCGTTGTTCTTGAAAAGATAATTGATACTGCCCGTCTTAGCAATAGAGGGACTCCATTTAGCGCTAGCCTCATCATACAAGTACCATATTTCTTCTGTGCCCGGCGGTATCAATCGTAATTGGACTGGTACGATGTCAACTAGATATTCTATCTTTTCCATGCCCATTTCAAACTGCCTGTCGCCTTTGCTTTGCAGCGGAAAAACAATATCAATTTTTTTGTCGTCGTTATTATTATTATTATTATTATTACCAAACCCTGCGAATCTGATGAATGCTTTGATACCCTTTCTACCGCGTCTTTTTTTCACATCTTTTATGACGCCTTTTATCTTAAACCAGCTATCCATGCTGAATTCCTGTTGGAAAAATGTCTCATTGTATGGGACAGGAAATCTGATTTCAACCATGCTGACATACTGTGGATCATCTGGAGGGAGCTGCTTTTCTTCAACTTCAAAGGACCGATTTAGCGTATCATAAATCACTTCAATTTCCCAAGGCGATATGCCATAATGGTAAAATGTAGCAGTGTCTGGCACCTGAGCCGATTTACGCTGCAGAAATAAAAAAGTCTTTACTGGATTATGCCGAGAAACTTGGCCAGATAGACGAACGATAGTGTCAATACAGAACCGGCCATAGGCTTCCATGGGATAGGCGGAAGCCTCGGAGCGCTAAGCGTTATCTGGTGGTTGTCAATGACACTTGTAATGTACTGACGCATCTTGGCATGCCAGATCTGATATTCAATTTTGTGTTTTTTTAGGATGGACTCTATTTCATAAATGACTGGGGCCCTTACTGAGCGAATGTGTTGTATATACCTGCGAGAAATTTCAACTTCTGCTTGTATTGCGATAAAACCCTGCTGCATTTCAAGCAACCGTACATGAATCTCCCAAGGTGTGATCAGCTTTTTTGAAAATCCATGCCCTATCTGAGTCGGTTTTCTATTCTCCAGCTTGACACGCTTAAAACCCTCAGAGATCAATGCAGTGATGATTTCGTCCCGCTTTATCTTGACCATAAGGCATAGATGGTTAAGCTCGATCTCTTCTTTGCGAATAAAGTCCTGCAGGCCCTTGATCACACTAATTGTCCGTGGATAGCTCGTAAGAAATTGGGACATTTAGGTTGTGTATTCATGACTAAAAGTTAAGACATATTAAAACTCTATGCAGGTCTGTTAAATATCATTTCTCTGATACTAAGTCTAAATCCCTACGGAGATAGATGTCCTGAAGTGGTTCAACGGCCATGTCCTTCCAAGAGAACTTCTTATCTGACCAGATCACATTTGCGCCCCTTACTACTGCAGCAGGGGTAGATTCGTCGCTCTCGCCCATTACTGCCACACCCATTGTGGCAAAGGCGTCTGCTACTGCCTTAAACGTTACTCTTAAGACATTGCCAAACAGGTCGCGCCTACCCCTTAGGTCCTCGACTGGCTCAAAGCCGGCACACGCTATTGCAACTCCTGTTGTGCCTATGCGAGTTGGCATAAGTCGGCTATCTGCTATCACGATACCCACTCTTATGCCAAGCTTGGCAAGAAACTTGAGTTTTAACTTCTCTGCCGTCTCAAAAGGATCACGAGGATAGAGTATCGCATAGCCTCTTGGAACATTTGATTTGTCGATACCAGCGTTTGGCGCTATCATACCATCTCTAATTGCAAGCAAAAAACCTGGCACTCCTCCCATTACATATTCAGACTCTCTAAGTACAAGCTCAGCAAGCTTTGCATCCATATGATTTTTAGTTGCCACCTCTATTGCCTTTTTCCTTACCTTTACTTTGCTCAGTTTGACTATAGAGCCTTCGCTCATTGACACAAACTTGCTTGAGATCACTATAATGTCGTTGTATTTGTAGCCAAATACTTGCAGGCTCTCAAACAAATCAAACCTGCGTCTCTGAGTTTTGATAGATATTGGCAGGACTTCGACGACCAAGCAGTACATCGCTAGAAGTGCTCTCTACCTTTTGTGCTTTATGTTTCCACGCTCCAAACGTTTTAATCCGTCATATAGGCAAAATCTCACATACATTGCGTGAATTGTTTTGGTAGGAATGACAATTACGGAGAAGATACTTGCCAGGGCTTCAGGCAAGCAAAAGTTGTCGCCGGGCGATGTTATGTTTGCCCAGGTGGATAAAGTCATGTTACATGATGTTTCGGGCCCAGGCGTAATTAAGGTGTTCAGCGAATGGGAAAAGAAGAGAGGGTTAAAGCTTAATCAAATCTGGGATCCTGACAGGGTATGGGTCACAGAGGATCATTTTGTTCCTTCTGCTGACAGAATCTCTGCAGAGAACATCACCAATCTTTCCAATTTTACGAAACAGTATGGCATCAACAAGCATTTCAAGTATGGACTTGGTCAATATGGGATCTGCCATACACTTTCACATGAAGAGGCAATGGTGCTTCCTGGCGAAGTCTATGTTGGAGGTGATTCGCATACGAACACCACTGGTGCCATAGGTGCATTTGCTGCCGGCTTGGGACACACAGATATCGCATATGTACTTATGAACGGCCGGATCTGGTTCAAGGTGCCGGAGACGATGCTCTTCAAGATTGATGGCATCAAGCCAGACCATATTATGGCAAAGGACATCATATTAAAGATAATTGGAGACATTGGAACCGATGGAGCCAACTACAATGCAATGCAGTTTGCCGGCAGCATAATCAAGGACCTGCCGATGGAAGAGCGCCTGACACTTACCAATATGACTACAGAAGCAGGGGCAAAGAACGGTATCATTGAGCCAGATGAAACAACTTATACATACTTGCGCGAAAGAACAGACACAAAATATTCTCCTGTGCATGGTGATCCTGATGCTCACTATTCTGAAGTATTCACATATGAAATAGAAAAGCTTGAACCTATAGTTGCCAAGCCGTTTTCGCCTGGGAATATCTCTGCTGCTAGGGAACTGCAGGGAACCGAGCTTGATAAGGCATACATTGGTTCATGTACTGGCGCCAAACTAGAGGACCTTCGTGCTGCGGCACAAATCCTGAAGGACAAAAAGGTCAAGATAAGGACAGAGGTGCTGCCTGCGGCGCAGTCAATCTACATGAAGGCACTAAAAGAGGGACTAATCAACATCTTTATGCAAGCAGGTGCAGTTGTGGGACCTCCTACTTGTGGCGCCTGCTGTGGGGCCCATATGGGAGTGCTTGGTAAGGATGAGGTGTGCATCAGCACGACTAACCGGAATTTTCCCGGTAGAATGGGCCATGTTGAGTCAAAGACGTATCTTGCATCGCCTATAGTTGTTGCGGCTTCAGCAGTCACGGGGAGAATAACAGATCCAAGGGATGTAAGAAATTGAACAGCACAGAAGGAGCAAAGGCAAGAGCATGCTAAGAGGCAAGGTTCACAAGTACGACAGCGACAACATTGACACAGATGTGATTATTCCTGGCCCTTATCTGAAGATACATGATCACAAAGAACTCGCAAAACATGCAATGGAAGGAATTGACCCAAGCTTTCCTGAAAAAGTATCACAGGGTGATTTTCTTGTGGCCGGCAACAACTTTGGTTGCGGCTCTAGCCGCGAGCACGCGCCAATAGCCCTTTCTCAGACTGGAATTAAAGCAGTCCTTGCACAAAGCTTTGCAAGAATATTCTATAGGAATGCGGTGGATGGAGGGTACCTACTCCCAATTGAAATCGATAAATCAACAGTCAAGAAAATATCTGATGGAGATGAATTAGAAATAGACATAGCGAACAATAAGATAACCAACATTACAAAAAATGAGCACTATTTGATGCAGCCATTTCCTGAGCTCATAGCAAAAATCGTTGAAGCCGGGGGGCTAATAAACTACAAGCCAGACTACTAATCTTTTTTTGGCACCCACTTGTCCCCTTTTTTCTTGTATTCCTTTTTTACAGCAGACCACGCGACCTTATGAGCAACCTGTTCTTTACTTTGACGCTTACCTCCTCGTCTCTTTGAAGGGCTTTGGTATTGTTTGAGGGCGTTTTTGTGAGCCTTACTGTATATTTTCTGCGCGTGAGACGGCAGTGTGTCAATTGCCTTTCTCGTCCTTGCGGACAGGGCTGAGCTGGTGGTGATAGTAATGCTGTTGCTGCCGCCTCCTTGCTTGCTACTGGTACTACTGTTATTCCGTCTACCTTTACCCCTCGTAGTACTGCTATTTGTTCGTCCGCGAATTGTGTACTTTCCTCCTCTTCTTGTGCTCTTACGTCTGATAGAAGAAGAAGAAGGAGAAGAAGATTTTCGTGGCATATCCCGATTGGCTCAACATAATATATAATATATGCACAGATATCATATTTCATGACACGAAAAGGCAGGTTGGAGGAAATTTTCAGCAAGGCGCTATATGCTGACGACGCAACACTTTACTCTATTAGTTATCGCGACTTTGAAAATATTGTAGAAGTCCCCCTGCAGGAATTTCTTAAGCTGTCAGAAAATTTTACATTGATACCGCAGAACAGGATCCTGCTCGTCAAAAAAAATGAGCATGTGCTATACCAAAAGTACGGCTACT
>OCZV010000072.1_pt1 | contig 37406 bp, 41 predicted proteins | sample 1539051 | NCBI WGS metagenome assembly OCZV01 (sample SAMEA3113581, study PRJEB22503) | soil metagenome
TAGTAGCCCTTGGCGCGCTCGAGCGTGACGCGGCGCTTCTTCTTGGCGTGGACGGATCGCTTCACCCGGGCCATGGGGAGCTCCTTTCGTCGATCAGGGGGGCGGCGGGCGCCGGGTCAGCGCCCGAGCATGCGGTTGATGCGCGCCTCGTCGCCCGGGTGCAGGCTCTCGGGACGGGTCAGCCGCCGCTTGCGCGCCGACGCCTTCTTCCCGAGGAAGTGGTTGAGGTTGGCCTGGCGGCGCCGGACCTTGCCGGAGCCGGTGATCTTGAACCTCTTGGCCGCACCGCGGTGGGTCTTCATCTTGGGCATGGGGGAACCTCGGTTGTCCGGCGGCGAGCCAGAGCCGGGTCGTGGCTCGCGCTCGGCGTTGCTGGATGTGCTCGGGGTCAGCCGCTGTCGCTCGAGGAGCGACTGCGTTCCGGCGGCGCCGCCGCGCTGACCGGTTGGGGCGGTGAGGTCGGCGTGGCCGGGGTGGCCGCCCGAGACGCCGGAGGCGCTGCGGCCGGCCTGGCCGCCTGCCCATCGGTGGCTCTGGCCCCGCTGGTGTTGTTGGTCTGTGTCCTGTTCGTCCTGTTGGCTGGCGTCTCGGCGGGGGTGGCGGTCTCGCGCCGGATCCGTTCGCTGGCCGCCTGGGCCCTGCGATCCGGTGCCAGCACCATCGTCATGTTGCGCCCGTCGACCCGCGGGAAGATCTCGACCCGCCCCACGTGCTGCACCGCCTCGACCACGTCGTCGACGATCCGGCGGCCGAGCTCGGGGTGCTGCATCTCGCGGCCCCGGAAGGTCAGGGTCACCTTGACCTTGTGCCCTTCTTCCAGGAAACGCTCGACCTTGCGGGTCTTGGTATCGAAATCGCCCTTCGAGATCTTCGGTCGGTACTTCATCTCCTTGATGGAGACGTTGCTCGCCTTGCGCCGGGATTCCTTGGCCTTCTGGGCCGCCTCGTACTTGTACTTGCCGTAATCCATGATCCGGCAGACGGGCGGGTTCGCCTGGGCTGCGACCTCGACCAGGTCGAGGTCGTGCTCCCGGGCGATGGTCAGGGCCTCGGGCAAGGGAACGATGCCGATCTGCTGGCCATCCGGACCCACCAACCGCACCTCGCGGGCGCGGATGCGGTCGTTGATCCGGGGTTCGTTGTTTGCCGGCGTAGCTATCGCCGCTCACTCCTCATCGATGCGCAGACACCTCCGTCGCATGTGCTTCCGGGACTTCGTCACCTCACATCCGGGCCGAAAAACGACGACGCGGACGCCGGGAAGCCGACGTCCGCCAGCGGAACCAGCCGCTGCGACCGATCGACCCGGACGCACATGACCCACTGTGGACCGGTGGCCGGGTGGGGACCCTGTATGGCAGACCGAGATCGTGCCGGTTCGGGCCCCGCTTCCCATGAGGTTGTCCGGCGTAGGGTACCAGCGAGCAACGCCCTGTCCACCTTCCACCAGGAGAACACCCAGGTAACACCTGAGCGAGCGGAAGCGAGCGAACCAGATGCACAGTGCACTACTCGCCGCGAAGCGGCGATGGCTCATTGGCGGGCCGGAGGCACGCGAATGAGCCTCTGGACCCCTTCCGGTGAGCATCCCGTCGACCGGCCCGGGCGCTCCAGTTCCAACGACACCACGCCCCCGGCGGGCGGATCTTCCACGGCGCCGCCCCGACCCGGTCCGGCGTCTCTCGAGGACCTCTCGCCCGAGGAACGGGCCCAGGCCGAGGAGCTGGCCCGCCAGGTCGACGCCGCCCGCCAGCAGCTGCTCGACGCACCCGCCGGCCCGGTGGTCGGCCAGCAGGCGCTCCAGTTCTACGAGCTGGCTGCGCTGCACCTGTCCCAACCGGCGCCCAAGCTCGAAGACGCCCGGGTCGCCATCGACGCCTTCGCGGCGGTGGTCAACGCCCTGGGATCGCGGCTGGGCGACGCCGAGACCCCGCTGCGCCAGGCGCTCAACCAGATCCAGCTCGCGTTCGTCGAGGTGTCACGTTCGGGCGGCAAGCCGTCGTCGGGCGAGGGCGACAGTTAGAGCTTCTCGATCCCGGCCGCCTCCCAGCGGCCCTGCAGGCCTGCGACCACGGTGAACTGCACCCGGCGGCCGGGCTCCACCGTGCGGCTGCCGTCGGCGATGGCCGTGCAGTGGAACGGCAGCTCGTCACCGTCGTCGGCCTCGATGACCCCCAACCCGCGCGGCTCGTCGAAGGCAGCGACCACGCCTGTCCCGGTCTCGAACGCTGGCATCGCCAACACTCAATGGACGATCTTGGACAGCGGCAGTTCGATGATGTCGGTGGCGCCGGCGTCCTTGAGCGCGGGGATGAGCGTGTTGACCACCGCCTTGGGCACCACCGTCTCGACGGCGTAGCCGCCCTCGCCGAACAGCTCCGACACGGTCGGCGCCTTCATCGACGGCACGAGGCGGATGACCTCATCGAGGCTCTCGCGGCCCACGTTGAGCTTCACCAGCACTTTGCCCCGGGCCTCGAGCACGCCGTCCAGCAGGACCTTGAGCTGCAGCATCGCCTGGCGCTTGGCCGGATCGTCGTGGGCCGCGCGGTTGGCGATCAGCGCCGTGAAGCTGGCCAGCACCTCCCCGATGACCCGCAGGTTGGCTGCCCGCAAGGCCCGGCCGGTCTCGGTGCCGTCGACCACGCAGTCGACGATGTCGGGGACCTTGGCCTCAGTCGCCCCGTAGGACAGCCGCACGTCGGCCCGCACGCCCCGCTCGGCCAGGAACCGCCGCGTGAGGCCCGGGTACTCGGTCGACACCTTCACGCCGTCGGGCAGGTCCTCGACCTTGTCCCACGGCGAGTCCTCGGCCACGGCCACCACGATCCGGAACGGACGGGACGACGCCTTCGAGTACTCGAGGTCCCCGAGCACGACGACGTCGCTCTCGGTCTCCTCCACCCAGTCTCGGCCGGCGATGCCGAGGTCGAAGAGGCCCTCGGCCACGTAGCGGGGGATCTCCTGGGGCCGCAGGATGCGCACGTCGTCGATGCGGGGGTCGGCGATCGACGCCTTGTACTCGACCTCCGAGGACCGCTTGACGCTCAGGTCGGCGGCCTCGAACAGCGCGAGGGTCGGCTTTTCGAGCGAGCCCTTGGGGAGGACGAGCTTCAGCACGGGGTTGACGGTACGTGGTCGGCGGAGGAACGAGCACCCCGGAAGCGGCGCACGTGGGCGGCCATCTCGACCGCCGCCCAGGCGGCCTCCTCCCCGACGTTGTGGCCGCCGGGCCCCTCGGACCGCGCCAGCGCCTGGGCCTCGTCCTCGGTGGCGAGCACGCCGAACGCCACCGGCACGCCGGTGGCGAGCTGCACGTCCTGGATGCCGCGGGCGCACTCCCCCGCCACCAGGTCGTAGTGCGAGGTCTCGCCCCGGATCACCGCGCCGACGCACACCACGGCGTCGACCTCACCCGACTCCGCCAGCACCTTGGCGCCGAACGGCACCTCGAACGATCCCGGCACCGAGATCTCCACCACGGCGTCGTCCGCCACCCCGGCACCCGTCAGTCCCCGGCGGGCCCCCGCCGCCAGGCGATCGACGATCGCCGCGTTCCAGCGCGCCCGCACGATCCCCACCCGCAGCGCCGACCCGTCGAGCCCCTCGGGGGCGACGGCGCGCCCGTCCTCACCCGCCATGCCGGCTGGCGCTAGAGCACATCGTCGAGGCCCTCGAGCAGGTGCCCCATGCGCTCGCGCTTGGTGCGGAGGTAGGCGATGTTCTCGGCGTTGGGGGCGGTCTCGAGCGGCACGCGCTCGGTGATCTCGAGCCCGAAGCCGGCCAGGCCGCCCTTCTTGGACGGGTTGTTGGTCAGCAGCCGCATGGTGGTGATGCCGAGATCGACCAGGATCTGGGCGCCGATGCCGTACTCGCGGCTGTCGACCGGCATGCCCAGCGCCAGGTTGGCGTCCACCGTGTCGTGGCCCTCGTCCTGCAGTTGGTAGGCGAGCAGCTTGTGGCCGATGCCGATGCCGCGGCCCTCGTGCCCCCGCAGGTAGACGACGGCGCCCAGGCCCTCCTCGGCCACCTGTTTCATGGCCGCCTGGAGCTGCAGGCCGCAATCGCACCGCAGCGATCCGAACACGTCGCCCGTGAGGCACTCGGAGTGCACCCGCACCAGCACGTTGTCCTGACCCTGGACCGCGCCCTTGACGAACGCGACGTGGTGCTCGCCGTCCAGCACCGACTCGTAGGCGTAGCAGGTGAACTCGCCCCACTCGGTGGGGATGCGGGCCTCGGACACCCGCCGGACCAGCTTCTCGGTCTGGCGCCGGTAGCGGATGAGGTCCGCGATCGAGATCAGCACCAGGCCGTGCTCCTCGGCGAAGCGCTCGAGCTCGGGCAGCCGGGCCATGTCGTCCTTGGCCTCGTTGACCAGCTCGCACAGCACACCGGCCGGGTAGAGGCCGGCCATGCGGGCGAGGTCGATGGCCGCCTCGGTGTGGCCGGCGCGCTTGAGGACGCCGCCCTCCCGGGCCTCGAGCGGGAAGATGTGCCCGGGGCGCAGCAGGTCGCGCGGCCGCGTGGCCGGGTCGACCAGCGCCCTGACGGTGGCCGCCCGATCGTGGGCCGAGATGCCCGTGGTGGTGTTGTGGCGGTAGTCGACGCTGACCGTGAACGCCGTGCGCATCGTCTCGGTGTTGTTGGCCACCATGAGCGGCAGGTCGAGCTCCCGGGCCCGCTCGCGGGTGACCGGCGCGCAGATCACGCCCGAGGTGTGGTGCAGGAAGAAGGCGATCGTGTCGGGCGTGGCGAACTCGGCCGCCATGATGAGGTCGCCCTCGTTCTCGCGGTCCTCGTCGTCGACCACGATGACGATCTCGCCCCGACCGATGGCGGCCACGGCGTCCTCGACCTTGTCAAAGGGCATGTCAGCCATCCTTCCAGGCCAGCAGGCGCTCGACGTATTTCACGGTCACGTCGACCTCGAGGTTCACCCGGTCGCCGGTCCGCTTGCGGCCGAGGGTGGTGACCGCCGCCGTGTGGGGGATGACGGCGACGGTGAAGCCGTCGTCGAGGACGTCCACGACCGTGAGGCTCACCCCGTCGACGGCGACGGATCCCTTCTCGACGACGTAGCGCAGCAGCTCCCGGGGCGCCCGCACCCGCAGATCCGGGGCGGGCTCGACGATCTCGCCCACGCCGTCGACGTGGCCCTGCACGATGTGGCCGCCCAGGTGGTCGGCCAGGCGCAGCGGCCGCTCCAGGTTGACGGGATCGCCGGGCACCCGATCGCCGAACGTGGTGCGCTTGATGGTCTCGTCGGTGATGTCGGCCTCCCACCACCCGGGGCCCTGGTCGACCAGCGTGACGCAGCAGCCGTCGACCGCGATCGAGTCGCCGGTCTTGGCGTCCTCGGTGACGACCGACGCGGCGATGCGGACGCGCTGGCCCTCGATCGAGACGATCGATCCCAGCTCCTCGACGATGCCCGTGAACATCAGTGGCTCCTGTGGGAGGGGTACAGGTCGACGCGAATGTCGTCGCCCCATTGGGTGACGGCGCCGATGCGCCCGCGCCAGACGTCGGCCATCGTCACCGCTGCCGGTCCAGTGAACAACCCGCGGGCGTCGTCTCCACCGAACAGCACCGGCGCCAGGTAGACGACGTAGCGGTCGACCAGTCCCGCCCGGTGGAAGGCGCCGGCGACCGTGGCGCCGCCCTCGACCAGCAGCTGGACGACGTCGCGGCGGCCCAGCTCGTCGAGGACCTCGCCCAGGTCGCCCTCCAACTCGACGGCGGGATGGACCTTGGCATCGGGCGGCGCCTTGCCGAGCACGACCCGCAGGGGGTCGCGGCCGGCGACGTGGCGGACGGTGAGCGCCGGATCGTCGGCCCGGATCGTCCCGGCGCCGACCAGCACGGCGTCGCTCTCGGCACGCAGGCGGTGGGCGTCGGCGCGCGCGGCCTCGCCGGTGATCCACCGGCTGGTGCCGTTGGGGGCCGCGGTACGCCCGTCGAGGCTGGCCGCCAGCTTGAGGACCACGTACGGCCGCCCGGTCGTGCGATGCGTGAGGTAGGGCGCGAGCTGCTCGGTGATCACGTCGGCCGCCACGCCGGTGCTCACGCCGACGCCGGCTGCAGTGAGCCGGGCGATGCCCTGCCCCCGGACCTGGGGGTCGGGGTCCTCGATGCCCACGACGACCCGGGCCACGCCGGCGGCGATCAGCGCGTCGGCGCAGGGTGGGGTGCGGCCGTGGTGGCAGCAGGGCTCGAGGGTGACGTAGGCGGTGGCGCCCCGGGTGTCCAGGCCGCCGGCCGCGGCCTCGGCCAGGGCGGCGGCCTCGGCGTGCGGTCCTCCCGGTGGTCGGGTGGCGCCCTCGATCTCCCTGCCGTCCGCCGTGACCAGCACGCAGCCGACCCAGGGATTGGGCGACGTGGTCGTGCGCACCCCCGCAGCCAGCTCGATGGCCCGCAGCATGTGCTGGTGGTCGGTGTCGAGGCTGGCGACCATCCCCGGGAGCGTAGGGGTCAGTGTCACCAGCCAAAATTATAACGTGTTCCTATTTCTTGTCGAGATGCGGTCGATGGGGCCGGCCACCACGAGGTGGAGGAAATGGCACCCGCTGGGCGTGCGCTATTTCCTCTACCTCTGAGGCGTCAGTGCGGACGGCCGCCGGCGAGGAGGTCGAGGGCGTGGGGGACGACGTCTATGACCGCATCGAGGCACTCGACGGCGCCGGTCGACGAGCCCGGGGTGTTGAGCACCAGTGCCCGTCCCACGGTCCCGGCCGTGGCCCGCGACAGGCGACCCAGCGGGCTCACCAGGCGCATCGCCTCGGCGAGGCCCGGGGCCTCACGGTCCAGCACCGCCCGGGTGCCCTCCGGCGTGAGGTCGCGGGGCCCGAAGCCGGTGCCGCCCGTGCTCACGATCAGCCCCGCGAAGCCGTCGGCCAACGCGCGCAGGGCCTCGGCCACGGCCTCGGTGCCGTCCGCGCTCACCACGCGCCCGACGACCTCGAAGCCGGCCGCCGCCAGCCGCTCGGCCAGCGCGGCCCCGGACTTGTCCTCCCGCGTGCCGGCGACCACCCCGTCGGACACCGTGAGCACCTTGGCGGGCCAGGGCCGCCCCGCCTTGTCCTTGGCGTCGCCGCTCATTGCCGGGGGACGCCTGTCCGGACCCGTTCCACCGTCCGGGCGACCCGCCGGGCGCGGGTGTCGGCCCGTTTGGCCTCGGCGATCCACTCCACGTACTCGCGTTGGTGGGTGTACGACAGACGCTCGAAAGCGGACCGCGCCGCGGTGTCGTCGGCCAGCGCGCCGGCCAGGTCCTCTGGAACCTCGACGACCCGCGGTTGCTCGTCGAGCGCCACCACCACGTCGAAGGCGTCGCCGACGTCGACGCCGGCAGCCGCCCGGTGCGCCTTGTTGACCCCGATCATCGGCTGGCCCCCGTAGACGGCCACGGTAGTGCGGAACGTGTGGTCACCGATGGTCACCGTGACCGGCGGGCGCTTGCGCTCGCCCAGGGCGGCCGCCACCCCGGCCGGCACGTCGAACGCTGCTCCCCCGCCGCACGCGTCCTGCAGGCGGGCACGGAACCGTTGGGGCTCGCGCCGGGCCACCGCCGGAACCTACCCCGGACCCCGGACGTAGCGGAACAGGCACATGCCGTCGGTTCCGCCGGTCTGCGGCAGGAGCACCGCCCCCCGTCCCCACGGTTCCCAGGGCGCCCCGGGCGGATCGTTGGGCACCAGGTCCGGTCGGGCGCGGGCGATCCAGTCGTCGACCTCGATCGACTCCGTGGCCGTGAGCGTGCACACGGAATAGACCAGCGTGCCACCCGGCCGCACCAGGTCGGCCGCCGCCGTCAGCAGTCGCCTCTGGAGCGCCGCCAGGCGCTCGACCGATGGGGGATCCACCCGCCAGCGCAGGTCGGGCCGCCTGCGCAGCGTGCCCAGTCCCGAGCACGGAGCGTCGACCAGCACGCGATCGAACACCGCCCCTCGGAACGGCGGGCGAGCTCCGTCCGCCGCCACCACCGCCACCCGGTCGGCGAGCCCCAGCCGCGCCGCGTTCCCCGACACCAGCCCGGCGCGTCCCGAATGGACGTCGACGGCGACCACCCGGACGCCGGGAGCGGCCAGGGCCGTGGCCTTCCCACCGGGCGCCGCGCACAGATCGAGAACCCGCTCGCCGGGTCGGGCGCCCACCGCCGCCGCCACCTGCTGGGACGCCGGGTCCTGGATGTACCCGTCGGGCCGCTCGACCGCGGCCGCGGGCTCGTTCATCGCCGCCAGCGCCGCCAGCGCTCGGTCGCGCCCGAGATCGGTAGCCAGCCGGTCGAGCACCCAGTCGGGGACGCTCAGGCGGGTGGCGTCGTCGGGCCAGCGAGTCGGGGTCGGGGCGCCAGCAACCCTGCGCAGCACGGCGTTGACCAGTCCCCGGGCCGGCCGGGGACTGACGTCGACCGTCTCGGACACGGCGGCGTGCGCCGGCACCGAGCCGAACGCGAGCTGGTAGGCGCCAAGCCGCAGTGCGTTGAGGGCCCGGCCTTCCGGCGGATGGGCCAGGAACCGGTCGACAAGGAAGTCGCACGCCCGGCGCATGCGGGTGGTGCCGTACACCAGGTCGGTGACGAACCGGCGGTCACGCTCGTCCAGACCCGAACGCTCGAGGGCGGCCGGCAGCGCCAGGTTGGCGTAGGCACCCTCGCCGTCGATCCGGTCGAGCACGTCGAGCGCCACGGCTCGCGCCGACCGCGGGGACTGCGGCGACCGGGCGGGCGCACGGCGGCCAGATCTCATCGCTTTCCGGGCCATGGGCGTCAGGTGCCGAGCCGGTCGCCCGCGCGCCAGTGCACACCGTTGGCCCAGGCCCGGGCCGGCATCCGCCGCCGCCCCTCCGGCTGCACCTCGATCAGGTGCAGGGGACCGTCCCCTGCGGCCACGGTCACGGCGTCGGCCACCCCGGGCGTGAGCGTGGTGCGCCACAGCTTGAGGCGGTGGCCGGCGTGGGTCGTCCAGGCGCCGCCGATCCGCACCAGCCGATGGATCTCGACCGCCGGCCGGCTCCAGTCGACCCGTAGCTCGGCGGGGTCGATCTTGTCGGCGTAGGTGGCCTCACCCTCCTGAGGCTTGGGCTCCGGCAGACCCTCCCGGAGGTTGGTGAGCAGCAGCTCGGTGCCCAGCCGCGCCAACCGGGTCCGCAGCTCGTCGGCGGTCTCGTCGGGGCCGATCACCACCTCGGCCCGGTCGTACACGGCCCCGGTGTCGAGCCCCTCCTCGATGACCATGAGGTCGACGCCGGTGCGCTCGTCGCCGGCCAGGATCGCCCGCTCGACCGGCGCCGCCCCCCGCCAGCGGGGCAGCAGCGAGAAGTGCAGGTTCGCCATGGGCAGCCGCTCGAGCACGTGTGGCTTGATCAGTCGGCCGAAGGCGACGACCACGCCGAGGTCCGCTCCGACGTCGAGGACGTCGTCGATCCGGTCGGACGCCGGCAGCCCGAGATCGAGCGCCGCCTGCTTCACCGGCGACGGCGTCAACCGTCCGCCGCGGCCCCGCCGCTTGTCGCGTTGGGAGACCACTAGGACAACGTCGTACCCGGCCTCGACCAGCGCGCGCAGCGGCACTGTCGCGAACTCGGGTGTGCCGAGGAAGACGAGGCGGCGGGGATGCGTCGGGGCGGGTGCGAGCGCCACGGGCGGGCCGGCGCGATCAGCGCAGCGAGAAGCCGCCGCCCTTGGGTTCGGCGTCGGCCAGCACCGACGGACCTATGCCCAGCTCGCGGATGGTCTTGAGTGCCTGCTTGCGGGTGTCCGCGTCGAGCCGCTCGAGCAGCAGGATGCCGTCGAGGTGGTCGAGCTCGTGCTGGAAGCAGCGGGCGAGCAGCTCGTCGGCCTCGATCGCCACGTCGTTGCCGTCGAGGTCGAGGCCCGTGAGGTGTACCTGCTTGGCGCGGACGATCTCCCACGACAGGCCGGGCACCGACAGGCAGCCCTCCTCGTGGACCCACTCGCCGTCGCGGTCGACGATCCCCGGGTTGATGATCGTGAAAGGTCCGTCGCCCACGTCGTACACGAACATCCGCTTCTCGACGCCCACCTGTGGGGCCGCCAGGCCGACGCCGGGGGCGTCGTACATGGTGGCGATCATGTCCTCCGCCAGCTTGGCCAAGCGCCCGTCGATGTTGGTGACCTCGGCGGTGCGCTGGCGCAGGACCGGGTCACCGACCACGCGGATGCTGTAGGGAGCCATGAGCTGGAAGGCTACCGTCCGTCCAAGTGGGCCGACCCACGCACTACTTCTCCTCCTCGCCCGAGGTCCCGTCGCGGCCGTCCACCGTGCGCCTCGACCTGCCGGATCTGTCTCTCGAGCTGCGCACTGACCGGGGCGTGTTCTCGGGGACCCGCATCGACCCGGGCACCAAGTACCTGCTCGTCCAGGCGCCCCCACCCCCGGCGACGGGCCACCTGGCCGACATCGGCTGCGGCTATGGCGCCATCGCGCTCACGCTGGCCGCCCGCTCGCCGGGCGCCACCGTCTGGGCCGTCGACGTCAACGAGCGGGCCCTGGACCTGACCCGGGCCAACGCGGCCGCGGGCGGCCTCACCAACGTGCGGGTGGCGAGCCCGGACGACGTGCCGGCGGACGTGCGGTTCGCGGCCTGGTGGTCGAACCCGCCGGTGCGGGTGGGCAAGGCCGCCCTGCACGACCTGTTGGCGCGCTGGATGAGCCGGCTCGACACCGACGGCACCGCGCTCCTGGTCGTCCAGAAGCACCTGGGCGCCGACTCGCTGCAGCGCTGGCTGGCCGAGCAGGGCTGGTCGGTTCGGCGCCTGGGCAGCAGGGTCGGCTACCGCCTCCTCGAGGTGCGTGGGGTGCCTGAGTGAGCGAGCGTAGCGAGCGAACCAGACAGCACAGCCCTGGGCGCGAAGCGCTCCGGGTCACAGCGAAGCCTCCGAAGGAGGCGGAGCGGTGACCCGCCAGCTCGACCCCACGGGGCTGAAGCGCCTGCACCGCTCGTGGCGCCGGCGTTCGGCGGCGGCCGCGCCCGTGGGGCTGATCCTCGACCACGTGCAGTCGCCGTTCAACGTCGGCTCGATCCTGCGCACGGCGGCCGCGTTCCGGGTCGACCACCTGTGGCTGGTCGGCGACACGGCGGCGCCTACCAATCCCAAGACGGCCAAGACCGCCCTGGGGTCGCAGCGCTTCGTCGAGTGGACCCGGCACGACACGGCCGGAGAGGCGGTGGCGGCCGCCCGGGACGATGGCTACCGGGTCGTCGGCCTGGAGCTCACGGACGACGCCGTGCCCCTGCCCGAGCTGGCGGTGGACCACCCGGTGTGCCTCGTCATCGGCCACGAGGACCGTGGCCTGCCGCCGGCCACCCTGGCCGCCTGCGACGAGGTGGCCTACGTCCCCCAGCTGGGACGAATCGGGTCGCTCAACGTCGCCACCGCCACCGCCATCGCCCTCTACGAGCTGCGGCGCCGGGACTGGACGGCCGGCGCCTGAGCGCGCTGACGAGCGGCCAACCCGCGAAACCCCTGCGGTCGCCACAGCGGCCCCTGCCTACCCTGGCGATGTGACCTCCCCGACCGTGCGCACGATCACCGACGACGAGTTCGGCGACTTCATCAACGTCGTCCGCCGGGCGTTCCTGGAACCGCCGGCCTCGCCTGAGGACATCGAGACCCGTCGGTCCGTGTTCGACCTCGACCGCTGCCTCGGCGCCTTCGACGCCGAGCGGCGCCTGTGCGGGGTCGCCCGGGCGTTCCCCACCGAGCTGACGGTGCCCGGCGGGGCGGTGGCGGCGGGCGCGGTGAGCGGGGTCGGCGTGCTGCCCACTCACCGCCGGCAGGGACACCTCAGCCGGATGATGCGCACCCAGCTCGGCGACATCGCCGCCCGCGGCGAGCCGGTGGCGGTGCTCGTCGCCGCCGAGTACCCCATCTACGGCCGCTACGGCTACGGCATGGCGGTCGAGGCCTGCGAGCTGCACGTCGACGCCGCCCAGGCACAGTGGCTCGACGAGCCGACCGGCACCGTAGAGCTGGTGGACAACGACGCCTTTGCCAAGGCGGTCGTCGACATCTACGACCGGGCACGGCGCACCGTGCCGGGACACATCAGCTACGACGCGATGCGCTGGGAGGTGCTCGCCGGCGTCCGGCCCTGGCCCGATGGTGACGACGACGCCCGGCGCAAGACCCACAAGGTCGTCTGGTCCGACGCTCGGGGCGAGCCCCAGGCGGCCACCGCTTACTCGGTCGACGACCGTTGGGAGCACAACCGGCCGGCGGGGACGCTGTCGGCCGGCGTCCTGGTGGCGACGTCGGGGCAGGCTGAGATCGAGCTGGTGCGGTTCCTCACGTCGGTGGACTGGGTGGCTCAGGTGCACGTGGGGCTGCGGCCGGTCGACAACCCCGTACCGCTCGCACTGGTCGACGGGAGGATGGGCGCGCTCGTCAACCGGTCCGACCACGTGTGGGTGCGGCTGTTGGACGTGCCGGCGGCGCTGACCGCGCGCCGCTACGGCACCACCGGGTCACTCGTGCTCGAGGTCGTGGACCCGCTCGGCCACGCCGACGGTCGCTTCGCACTCGAGGGTGGGCCCGACGGTGCCCACTGTGACCCGACCGACGCCGAGCCCGACCTGGTCGTCCCCGTGTCCGCGCTGGGCGCGGCCTACCTGGGCGGCACCGGCTGGGGGCGGCTGGCCGCCGTCGGCTGGGTCGACGAGCGCCGTGACGGTGCCGTGGCCAGGGCGTCGGCGATGTTCGCCTCGACGCGCGCGCCGTGGTGCGTGATGACGTTCTGACCGTGGCCGCGACCGTGACCGATGTCGAGCTCGTCGACCTCGAACCGGGCGACCCCCGGCTGGTCGGGGAGGCGCTGCCGGTCCTCCGGGAGCTGCGCCCGCACCTGACGGCGGACACCTTCTCGGCGGTGTACGCGGAAGGCCACCCGCAGGGGTTGCGCTTCACGGCTGCCTATGGCGGCGGACGCTGCCTGGGCGTGGCCGGCTGGCGGATCGTCGCCACCACCGCCAACCTGCGCAAGCTCTACGTCGACGACCTCGTCACCACGTCGGAGGCCCGCAGCACGGGTGTCGGTCGGGCACTGCTGGCAGCCCTGACCGAGCGGGCAGCGGCCGCCGGCTGCACGGCGCTCGACCTCGACTCGGGCGTCCAGCGTGCCGATGCGCACCGGTTCTACATGCGCGAGGGCCTCACCATCAGCTCCTTCCACTTCGCCCGCCGCCTGGCCTGAGGCCCGACCCGCAACCGGCGTTCCAAGACGTCGAAGACCGTCCGTCACGAACGAACGCCGATTCGCAGGTCGGCCGGATGCGGCGACGTCAGGCGGGCCGCTCCCCCTTGTCCGGGCGGACGACGCGGCGCTCGGTGACGATGGCGGTGACCAGATCGGCGGGGGTGACGTCGAACGCCGGGTTGACCGCGCGGGCACCCGCTGGTGCCAGCGACCGGCCGCCCAGGCGCACCACCTCGTCGTCGCCGCGATCCTCTATCTCGACGGCGGCACCGTCGGGCGTCGCTGGGTCGATGCTCGACTCGGGTGCCGCGACCACGAACGGGATTCCGGCGCGCTGCGCCGCGAGCGCCAGCGGGTAGGTGCCGATCTTGTTGGCGACGTCGCCGTTGGCGGCGATGCGGTCGGCCCCGACCACCACGGCGTCGACCAGTCCCCGGGCGATCAGCGACGGGGCGGCGCCGTCGATGACCAGCCGGTAGTCGGCGCCCATCCGCTCGAGCTCCCACGCCGTGAGCCGGCTGCCCTGCAGGAGCGGGCGGGTCTCGTCGGCATAGACCCGGGCGACCGCGCCACGCTCGTGGAGTGCCCGCACCACCCCGAGCGCGGTTCCCCACTCCACGCATGCGAGCGCCCCGGCGTTGCAATGGGTGTGGAGCCGCAGGCCTGCCGGCTCGTCCGCCGCCACCGGGCCCGACAGCGACCCGCACAGCTCGACCAGCAGGTCAGCACCCCGCTGGGCGATCGCCCGGTTGGCGGCGGCGTCCTCGTCGAGCACGGCCCGGGCCTCGCGCTCGACGGCCTCGGCGCCCGCCCCCAACCGGGCCACGACCCGGTCGACGCCCCAGGCAAGGTTGACGGCCGTGGGGCGGGCCGAGCGCAACCGGTCGATCGCCTTGGCGAGCGCATCGTCGTCCCAGCCCTGGTCGCGGGCCTGCTGCACCGCCAGCAGCACGCCCAGGGCACCGGCCGCCCCCAGGGCAGGCGCGCCCCGCACGGCCAGGCGCCGGATGGCATCGACCAGCTCGTCCACGTCGATGAGCCGCAACGTCCGCAGCTCGTGCGGCAGCGCCGTCTGGTCCACGATGACCACGACACCGTCCACCCAGTCGATGGTCCGCACCTTGCTCTCCGCTCTTGCTGCTCTGCAGCGGGCCGCTCTGGCCTCGCTCGCTCTCTCGCCCATTCGGGACGCTCGCTCAGGGCCACTCTAGGGAGGGCGCCGCTACACCCTCGGCGGATCGACGGCGATCCGGAGCCGGCCCGGCGGGCGCGGCGTCGCCGCCAGGGCATCGCACAGCGCCCGGTGATCGGCCGCCCGCACCAGCCAGCGGCCGTCGGACGGGCCGAGGATCTCGACGCCCAGGGGATGGCCGAGGGCGCCGACGAACGGCGCGGCGGCGGCGCCCGAGACCTCGGCCATCGCCGTGACCGGGGGGAACCGCAGCTGCTCCCGCATGATCCGCTCGGACGTCGCCACCCGGGCCGGGTCGGCATGGAGGGCCGCCTGCACCACCTCGTGCCGCGGCACGTGGGTCTGGATGACCAGCCTGCCGCCCCCGGCCTTGCCTCCCACCAGCCGGGCGGCCCTGGCCAGCAGGGCCAGCGCCTGCTCGGCCGCCCGGTAGCGGGGGGCCAGCAGCTCCTGGTCGAAGTCGAGGAACGCCACCGCGTCGGCCCGGTCGATCTGGTGCAGCGTGGCCTCGGTGCCGACCACCACCCGGCTGGCGGGCGGGCCGCCCCGCCGGGCGGCCGGGGCCGGCGAGGCGGCCGTCACCTCGTCGACCGGCTCGCCCACCAACGCCGCGATCTCGTCGCGCACCCGGGTGACGCCCTGTCGCAGCGCCCGCAACCGGGCCGACCCGCAGGCGGCGCACACGGGCGGACGGGTTGCGCCGCACCGGGCGCACACCAGCTCCGCCTTGTCGCCGGGCTGGGCGACGGCGGCGTCGCAGCGCTCGCAGCGAGCCAGCTCCCCGCACGCCTTGCACGCCAGCAGCCGTGCCCGTCCCGTGCGGTTGAGCACGCACACGACCCGGCGTTGGCTGCGCAGCAGTCCCACCAGGGCCGGGGGCAGCAGCCCGGTGCGGGGGTCCTCGCGGCGCATGTTCACGACATCCACGGCGGGCCAGCCCGCCCGTTCCTCGGCGCGCGACGGCGTGAGCAGCCGGGCGGCCGCCAGCGCCTCCAGCGACGGGCAAGGCGAGGCCAGGATGCACGGCACCGCCGCCCGGCGCGCCCGCTCCAGGGCCACCTCCCGGGCATGCCACGTGGGCGCCTGCTCCTGCTGGTGCGTCTCGTCGTGCTCGTCGAGCACCACCACCGCCGCGAGGTCGCCCACCGGCGCCCAGGCGGCGGCCCGGGTCCCCACGACCGTGGCCCCCGCGGCGCCGAGCGCCCAGTCTCTCGGGTGAAAGGCCGTGGGCAGGCCGGCCCGTCGCAGCCCCGCCCCCACAGCCCGCGCCATCGGCGCCGTCGGGCACAGGACCAACGCGTTGCCCCGGGCCGCGGCGGCGAGCACCACCGAGTCGAGCGGAGCCGCCGGCGGCAAGCGCACCACTGCCGGTGAACTCCCCCCCGACACTGCAGCCACCAGGCCGGCGTCATCCGCCGCAACTTCGGCGGTGCGCATCACCCGCCGGGGCGCAGCCGGCAATCCGGCGACCGCCCGCTCCGGCGAGGCCGTCCGCAGCAGCGACGCCGGACGGCCCGCCCAGCGCCACGCCGCCCACTCGGCCAGCTCCATCAGCTCCGGCGTCGGGCCCCGCCCCGACCACTTCGCCAGCGGGCGCAGAGCGACCCCGGCCGGTGGGTCGACGTCGACCGCGACGATCCACCCCCCGACTCGGCGGCCATGCAGCACCATGCGCACCCGGTCGCCGACGCGCACCTGGTCCCCGAAGCCCTCGGGGACCAGGTAGTCGAACGTCTTGTCGATCGCAGGCTCGTCGGGCAGGACCCGGACGACCCGTGGCGAGCCCAGGCCCGCGGTCAGAGACCCAGGGCGGAGCGCAGGTCGTCGACCCGGTTCGTCTGCTCCCAGGTCAGCTCCTTGTCGCTGCGGCCGAAGTGCCCGTACGACGCCGTCTTCTTGTAGATCGGCCGGCGCAGGTCGAGGTCGCGGATGATGGCGGCCGGCCGCAGGTCGAAGATCTGCTGCACGGCATCGGCGATCTTGCCCTGGTCCACCGCGGCGGTGCCGAACGTCTCCACCAGGACGGACACCGGGTGGGCGACGCCGATGGCGTAGGCCACCTGGACCTCGCACCGCTTGGCGGCACCGGCGGCCACCACGTTCTTGGCCACCCAGCGGGCGGCGTAGGCGGCGGACCGGTCGACCTTGGACGGGTCCTTGCCCGAGAACGCACCGCCGCCGTGGCGGGCGGCGCCGCCGTAGGTGTCCACGATGATCTTGCGCCCGGTCAGACCGCAGTCGGCGTGCGGCCCGCCCAGCTCGAAGCTGCCGGTCGGGTTGACCAGCACGCGGTAGTCGTCGTCGTGGAACTGGGGCGGCACCAACGGGCGGATGACGTGCTCGATCAGGTCGGGCTTGATGAGCGTCTCGGCGTCGAGGCCGGGCTGGTGCTGGGTGGAGATCAGCACCGTCTTCAGCGCCACCGGCACCCCGTCCTCGTACTCGAGGGTGACCTGCGTCTTCCCGTCGGGGCGGAGGTAGGGCAGGATGCCGGCCCGCCGCACCTCGGCCAGCCGGTGGGCGAGGCGGTGCGCCAGCCAGATCGGCATGGGCATGAGGTCGTCGGTCTCGTCGACCGCGTAGCCGAACATCATGCCCTGGTCGCCGGCGCCCTGGCTGTCGAGGTCCTCGTCGGTGCCGTCGGTGCGCTTCTCGTAGGCGGTGTCTACGCCCTGCGCGATGTCGGGCGACTGCGGGTCGATCGACGTCATGACGCCGCAGGTGTTGCCGTCGAAGCCGACCGCCTCGCGGTCGTAGCCGATGCCCTTGATCGTCTGGCGGACGATGTTGGGGATCTCGACGTAGGCGTCGGTGGTGATCTCGCCGGCGACGATGGCCAGGCCGGTCGTCACCATGGTCTCGCAGGCCACCCGGGCCTGGGAATCCTGTGCCAGGATCGCGTCGAGGATCGAGTCACTGATCTGGTCGGCCATCTTGTCGGGATGGCCCTCGGTGACCGACTCGGACGTGAAGGTCCAACGGCTCACGGTTTCGTTCTCCTCTGTGTGACGGCATCGAACACGGCACGGGCGATCGCCCGCTTGTCGGCCAATGGCACCTCGCGCTCGGTGCCGTCGGCATCCATGATCACGACGCGGTTGGTGTCGTGCTCGAACCCGGCGCCCGGGGCGGTCACATCGTTGGCCACGATGAGGTCGATGCCCTTGGCGGCGAGCTTGGCTGCGGCATTCTGCCGCACTTCGTCGGTCTCCGCAGCAAAACCGACGATGGTCTGCCCGGGCCGCTTGCGCGTCCCCAGCCCGGCCAGGATGTCGGGGGTCGGCTCGAGAGTGATCTCGGGCACGCCCGCCTGCTTCTTGAGCTTGCGCTCGGCCACATGCGCCGGGCGGAAGTCGGCCACGGCGGCGGCCATGACCACCACGTCGGCCGTGGCCTCGGCGGCGTGGACGGCCTCGGCCATCTCGGCCGCCGTCTCGACCCGCACCACGTCGGCGGTGGGCGGGGTGGGGAGGTCGACGGTGGTGACCAGCGTGACCTTGGCCCCCCGGGCAGCCGCCTCGGTGGCCAGGGCGTGGCCCTGCTTGCCCGACGAGCGGTTGCCCACGAACCGGACCGGATCGATCGGCTCGCGGGTGCCCCCGGCGGTGACGAGCACGTGCAGCCCGGTCAGGTCCCGGTCGGCGCCGAGCACCGCCTCGACGGCCTCGACGATGCTCTCGGGGGACGCCAGGCGCCCCTTGCCGACGTCGCCGCCGGCCAGGCGTCCCTCCTCGGGCGCCACGATGTGGACGCCGCGGCGCTCCAGGGTGGCGAGGTTGTCCTGCACCGCCGGGTGCTCCCACATCTCGGTGTGCATGGCGGGCGCGATGACGACCGGCGAGCCCGGCCGCACGGCCAGCAGGGTGGCGGTGAGCAGGTCGTTGGAGATGCCGGCGGCGTAGCTGCCGATGACGCGGGCGGTGGCGGGGGCGACGACCACGGCGTCGGCGGACTGCCCCAGCCGCGTGTGTGGGATGGGGTCATCGTCGTGGAACAGCGAGGTGTGGGCCCGCTCGGAGGCCAGCGCCGAGAACGTCGCCTCACCGACGAACCGCGTGGCACCCCGGGTCATCACGGGGACGACGTGGGCACCCCGGTCGACCAGGCGGCGGCAGACGTCGATGGCCTTGTAGGCCGCGATGCCACCCGACACCCCCAGGACGATGCGCCGTCCCTCCAGCATGGAACTGTCGAGTGGGACGGGCCTAGGCGGACCCGTCGGACTCGCCGCCCTCGCCGGTCTGCGGCTCGGCGGCCCCGACGTCGGTGCCGGCCACTGCCTCGAGCCCTTCGGCGCCGGCCTCGTCGGTGTCTTCGCCGGCGGTCTCGGTCGGGTGGACGAGCACGATCTTGTCGCCGGCGATCTCCTCGAAGGCGATGGAGAGCGGCTTGCGGGCCACGGACGTCACCTGCGGCGGCACGATGGCACCCAGGCCCTCGCCCAGCTGGTTGAAGTAGGCGTTGATCTGCCGGGCGCGCATGGCGCTCAGCGTGACCAGCGAGAACTTCGACCCGGCGCGGTCGAGCAGCTCCTCGATGGAGGGGTTCATCATCGTGTCTTGGCGTGATGCCATGCGGGCGCGCACCTCGTGCCGGGCCGGTTGGATCGGCTGACCAGGCTACCGTGCCCGGCCTCCGAAGGGTGAAATCCCCCGTGGTGGCGAGGCAATAACCGCCGCCGACCGACTCACGAGGCTATGACCGCCGGAGCCGGCGGCTATTGCCTCCAGAGTGCGGGAGTGGCGGCTATTGCCTCGGGTGCTCAGGGCGGTAGGAACCGTTCTTCGGCGGCGGCGGCGATGCGATCGGCGAGGGCCGCCGGCCGCAGCGCGCCGGAATCGAGCACCAGGTCGTAGACGGACAGGTCGGCCATGTCGATGCCGTACAGCACCAGATACCGGTCGCGCTCGACCCGCTGGCGCTCCTCGTTGTCGGCCAGGGCCCGCTCCACGGACAGGCCCTCGCGCCCGGCGACCCGCTGGGCCCGGATCCGGGGGTCGCAGTCGATCCACGTCGTCACCCCGGGTAGGCCTTCCTTGCGCACTATCCAGCCGGCCAGGCGGGACTCGATGACGACACCGCCGGCGCGGGCCCGCTGGCCGAGCCGGGTGTCGAGCTCGACGTCGACCTCGGGGTGCTCGGCGGCGTAGCGACCGAACACCGGCAGGCTCATGTCCCGTTCCGCGGCCATGGCCCGGAACACCTGGCCGCCCGGCACCAGCTCGAGCCGGAGCCGGTCAGCGACGTGCTGTGCGGTGGTGGTGGTACCCGAGCCCGGAGGGCCCGAGACCGTTATGAGCAAAGCGACGGAGGACGGTCAGCCGGAGAACGCGTCGAGCAGGGAGCGGCGCTGCTGCTCGCCCAGGCCCCGCACCCGGCGGGTGTCGGCGATGCCGATCTCCTCCATCGTGCGGCGGGCACGGACCTTGCCCACGCCGGGGAGCGATTCGAGCACGGCGAGCACCTTCATCTTCCCTACGGTGTCGCTGGCGTCGGCCTGGTCGAGGAGCTCCTTGAGGCTCAGCGACCCCATCTTGAGCTTCTCTTTGATCTCCGCTCGGGCCCGCCGGGCCTCGGCTGCCTTCGCAAGTGCGGCTTCGCGCTGCTCGGGAGTCAAAATCGGTGGCTGCGGCATGTCGCGCACCCTAGCGCGGCCTCGCGGCCGATCGGTGACAATCGGCAGTTGGGCCCCTGGTCACACCAGTGGCGCCACCAGTGCCTGGGCGGCCGCGACCGGGTCCGGGGCGCGGGTGACCGGCCGCCCGACGACGAGCAGGTCGGCCCCGGCATCCAGGGCCTGACGGGGGGTGGCGACCCGGCCCTGGTCGTCGATGGCGGCGCCCTCGGGGCGGATCCCGGGTGTCGCCAGCATCGCCGCCGGCGCGATCTGGCGGACGGTGTCGACGTCGGGGACGGCGCACACGAAGCCGTCGCAGCCACCGTTGAGCCCGGCCGCCACCCGCTGCTGCAGCAGGTGGGCGGACGCCTCGGGCTCGCTGGTGAGCACCGTCACGCCCAGGGCCACCGGCTCGGGCAGGTCCGCCCCGGCCGCCCCCTCCCGCAGCCCTTCCACGCCGGCCCGCAGCATCGAGACGCCGCCAGCCGTGTGGAGCGTCAGGTAGCGGGCCCCCAGCGCCCCGAACACCCGCGCCGCCCGCCCCACCGTGTTGGGGATGTCGTGCAGCTTGATGTCGCAGAACACGTCGACACCCAGGTCGGCGAGCAGCGAGATCGCCTCGGGACCGGCCGCGCTGTACAGCTCCAGGCCCACCTTCATGGTGCCGAAGTACGGGTGCAGCTGACGCGCCAGCCGGCGGGCGGCCACCAGGTCGTCGGCGTCGAGCGCCAACACCAGCCGGGCCCGCAGCGCCGGGGGCACTTCGCCGGCCGTGGCCGTCCCCGATCCCTGTTCCTCAGCCATGAACGACTCCGATCACCTCGTCGATCCGTACCAGTCCCTGCCGCGCCGCCCACCCTTGTAGCTCACGCAGCACCCGGTGCGGCGCCCGGGGGTCGGCGAACGTGGCCGTGCCCACCTGGACGGCGCTGGCACCCGCCAGCATCAGCTCGGCCGCGTCGGCGCCGCTCGCCACCCCGCCCACGCCGACGATCGGCAGGTCGGGAAGCGCCCGGTGCACGTCGAACACCGCCCGCACCGCGATGGGGTGGATCGCCGGGCCCGACAGGCCCCCGCCCAGCGGCCCGGATCCCAGCCGGAAGCGCCGGGTCTCCGGGTCGATCGCCATCCCAATCACCGTGTTGATCAGCGTCACCGCCTCGGCCCCCGCCGCCTGGGCGGCGGCCGCGATCTTGTCGAGGCCGGCCGCGTTGGGGCTGAGCTTCGCCCAGCGGGGACGCCCGCAACCGGCCGTCGCCTCGATGGCGGCCCGGGTGTCGGCGGCCGAGTGGGCGAACAGGTCGCGGCCGGCCTCGGTGTTGGGGCACGACAGGTTGACCTCGACGGCCACGACGGTCTCAGGAGGTGCATCGGCGAGCAGATCGGCGGCCCGGCGGTACTCCTCGACGGTGCGCCCCCAGATCGAGGCGACCACGCGGGTACCCGTGGCCGCCAGCGCCGGCAGGTCGTGGGCCTGCCACGCCTCCACGCCCGGCCCCTGGAGGCCGACGGAGTTGATCATCCCGGCGGCGGTCTCGTGCACCCGCAGCGGCGGGTTGCCGGGCCAGGGATCGGCGTGCAGCGACTTCACCACCACCGCCCCCAGCGCTCCCAGGTCGCCGTAGGCGCTCAGCTCGGCGCCGTGGCCAGCCGTGCCCGACGCGGTCATGACCGGGTTGGGCAGCCGGACCGAGCCCACGCTCACCGCCATGTCGGGGGTCGTTCGGCGCCGACCCCGCGTTCTCGCGTCTGAAATGGTCGCTAGAGCAGCCAATCCAGGCGCGAGAACGCGAGGCCGGGTCACCGCCCGTGGATCTCCTGCAGCGTCCGGACCCGGACCTCGTGGCGGGCGCGGTCGACCGTGCTCTCGGCCGCCGCCACCGCGGCCGCGGCGGTGGTGAGGCAGGGGACGCGGTGGACGTTGGCCGCCCGGCGGATGTAGGCGCCGTCGGCACGGGCGCCCCGGCCCCGGGGGCTGTTGACCACGAGCTGCACCTTGCCGGCGGAGATCAGGTCCAGCGCTGTCGGCAGGCCCGGTGGCTCGGAGGTGCCCACGCCGTCCTCGGCCGCCACCTTCGCCACCCGCTGGGCCACCGGAACGCCGTTGCGCTCGAGGTGGTCGGCGGTCCCCACGGTGGCGGCGATCTCGAACCCCTGCTCGACCAACCGTGCCGCCGCCTTCAGCCCCGCCGCCTTGTCGCGGTCGGCCAGCGACAGGAACACCATCCCGCTCGCCGGCAGCTCGTCCCCCGCCGCCAGCTGGGCCTTGCCGAACGCCAGCCCGAACGTGCGGTCGACGCCCATCACCTCACCGGTCGAGCGCATCTCCGGTCCCAGGACGGTGTCGGCGTCGGGGAAGCGGTTGAACGGCAGCACAGCCTCCTTGACGGCGATGTGGCCGCCGTCCACCGGGTCCCGCAACAGGCCCTCGGCCCGCAGCTCGGCCAGCGTGGCGCCGACCATCACCCGCGACGCCACCTTCACCAGCGGCACGCCGGTGGCCTTGGCCACGAACGGCACCGTCCGGCTGGCCCGGGGGTTGGCCTCGATCACGAACACCTGGACAGGTTTCCCGCTCCCACGGCCCGAGCGGCCGTGGGAGCGGAGAGCATGTCTCGGGCCGGGCTGCACGGCGTACTGCACGTTGATGGGCCCGCGCACGTCGAGGGCGTCGGCCAGGCGCCGGGTGTAGTCCTCGATCACCGCCACGGTGTCGTACGACAGCGAGTGGGGCGGGATCGAGCAGGCCGAGTCGCCGGAGTGCACGCCGGCTTCCTCGACGTGCTCCATCACGCCGCCGATGACCACCTCGCCGGTGGCGTCGCGGATGGCGTCCACGTCGACCTCGGTGGCGTCCTCGAGGAAGCGGTCGATGAGCACGGGGCGGGACGCCGACAGGCCGCCCTCCCGGCCCAGGCTCCCGAAGCTCGCCAGCTCGGCCATCGCCCGGCGCAGGCCCGCCTCGTCGTAGACGATCTCCATGGCCCGGCCGCCCAGCACGTACGACGGCCGCAGCAGCGCCGGATAGCCGATCCGATCGACCACCGCCAGGGCCTCGTCGACGGTGGTGGCGGTGCCCCCGGCCGGCTGGGGGATCTCCAGGCGGGCGCACAGCGCACCCCAGCGTTCCCGGTCCTCGGCGGCGTCGATCGAGGCCGGCGACGTGCCCAGGACGAGCTCCTCGGGCAGCGCGGAGGCCAGCTTGAGCGGCGTCTGTCCCCCCAGGGCGACCACCACGCCCACCAGGTCGCCGGCCGCCCGCTCGGCCTCGATGACGTTGAGGGTGTCCTCCAGGGTGAGTGGCTCGAAGTAGAGCCGGTCGGACGTGTCGTAGTCCGTGGACACCGTCTCCGGGTTGCAGTTGAGCATCACGGTCTCGTAGCCGGCGTCGGCCAAGGCGAAGCTGGCGTGGACGCAGCAGTAGTCGAACTCGATGCCCTGCCCGATCCGGTTGGGGCCCGACCCGAGGATCAGGACCTTTCGCCGCCCGCTGGCCACGATCTCGTCCTCGTCCTCGTAGGTCGAGTAGTGGTACGGCGTCGCCGCCTCGAACTCGGCGCCGCAGGTGTCGACCGTCTTGTAGGTGGGGCGAACGCCGGCCGCCAGCCGCCGGCGTCGCACCTCGGCGGGGTCGGCGCCCCACAGCCAGGCGAGCTGGGCGTCGGAGAAGCCGAGCCGCTTGGCCCGCCGCCAGTCCCGCCGGCCCATTGCCGCGAGCCCGGCCGCCGCCAAGTGCTCCCGCTCCTCCACGATCCGCAGGATCTGGTCGAGGAACCAGGGGTCGACCTTGGTCCGGTCGGCCAGCGCCTCGACGGTGATCCCCCGGCGCAGCGCGGCCTCGAGCTGGAAGGGACGGTCCGGGGTCCCGATCGCGGCCCGGGCCAGCAGCTCGTCGTCCGCCAGCTCGTCGAGCGCCGCCTCGCCGGGATCGCAGTTCAGGCCCGCCCGGCCCTGCTCCAGGCTGCGCAGCGCCTTCTGCAGCGACTCGGGAAAGGTCCGGCCGATGGCCATGGCCTCGCCGACCGATTGCATCGACGTGCCCAGCACGCCCGGGCTGGTGGGGAACTTCTCGAACGCCCAGCGGGGCACCTTGGTGACCACGTAGTCGATGGTGGGCTCGAAGCTGGCCGGGGTCTTGCGGGTGATGTCGTTGGGGATCTCGTCCAGCGTGTAGCCCACGGCGAGCTTGGCCGCGATCTTGGCGATGGGGAACCCCGTGGCCTTCGACGCCAGGGCCGACGATCGGCTCACCCGTGGGTTCATCTCGATGATGACCATGTCGCCGTTGGCCGGATCGAGGGCGAACTGCACGTTGGACCCCCCCGTCTCGACACCCACGCGCCGGATGCAGGCAAAGGCCGCGTCCCGCATGGCTTGGTATTCGACGTCGCTCAGCGTCTGGGCCGGCGCCACCGTGATCGAGTCGCCCGTGTGAACCCCCATGGGGTCGAGGTTCTCGATCGAGCAGATGACCACGCAGTTGTCGGCGCGGTCGCGCATGACCTCGAGCTCGTACTCCTTCCACCCGGCGATCGAGCGCTCGATGAGGATCTCGCTGATGGGGCTGGCGGCCAGCCCGGTGGCGGCGACGCGGCGGAACTCGTCGGGCGTGGTGGCGATGCCGGTCCCCTTGCCGCCGAGGATGAACGCCGGCCGGACGACGACCGGGAGCCCGATGCGCTCGACGGCGGCGAGGGCCTCGTCCAGGTCGTGGGCGGTGGCCGACGCCGGGACGCCGAGGCCGATCTCCTGCATGGCGGCCTTGAACCGCTCGCGGTCCTCGGCGGTGGCGATGGCCTCGGCGTTGGCACCGATCAGCTCGGGCGTGCCGGGCCGCCCCACGGCCTTGCGGTCCACCAGCTCCATGGCCAGGTTGAGGGCGGTCTGGCCGCCGAGGGTGGGGAGCACGGCGTCGGGCCGCTCCCGCTCGATGATGCGCTCCAGGTGGTCGGCGTCGAGCGGCTCGACGTAGGTGGCGTCGGCGAAGTCGGGGTCGGTCATGATCGTGGCCGGGTTGGAGTTGGCCAGGATCACCCGGTAGCCCTCGGCCCGGAGGACCTTGCACGCCTGCGTTCCCGAGTAGTCGAACTCGCACGCCTGGCCGATCACGATGGGCCCCGCCCCGATGAGCAGGATCGATGCGAGGTCGTCACGCCGGGGCATCTCAGAGGCCCCCTTGGCGCACCGTGCGAGACCCCTGCGAGGGGGGTCCGGGGGGAACGGCTCTCCGCTCCGCCGCCGCCGGCGGCTCCGCTGCGAGCCAGGCGCTTCGCGCCTCTGGCCCGTGCTGTCTGGTTCGCTCGCTGCGCTCGCTCACGTCGGTCCCCCCTGCGTCGCTCGATCCGGCTTTGCCGGTCGAGCGACCGGCGATCGACGCCGCCGGGAGGCGGCGGCCAAAGGCGGGGGGGTGTTCAGGGACAAGGTGTCGGCCGGAGGCCGACGCCGCCACGGGGCGGCGGGTGGGGGTCGGGCCGGAGGGTCTCCCTCCCCCCTCCATGAGCACGGCGAACTCGGCGAACAGGTAGGCCGCGTCGTGGGGCCCGGGGCCCGCCTCGGGGTGGTACTGGACGCCGAACGCCCGCAGCCGCGGACTGCGGATGCCCTCGATCACCCCGTCGTTGAGGTTCACGTGGGTGACCTCGACGTCGGCGCCCATGGCGCCCTCGACCACGGCGTAGTTGTGGTTCTGGCTGGTGATCTCCACCCGTCCCGTCGCCAGCCGGCGAACCGGGTGGTTGCCGCCGTGGTGGCCGAACGGCAGCTTGTGCGTGGTGCCGCCCAGGGCCGTGGCCAGCAGCTGGTGGCCCAGGCAGATGCCGAACACCGGGACCTCGCCGACGAGCTGGTCGATGGCGTCGACCGCGTAGGTGACGGCCGCCGGATCGCCGGGACCGTTGGATAGGAACACGCCGTCGGGCTCCCGGGCCAGGACCTCGGCCGCGGGCGTGGCGGCGGGGACCACGGTGACCTCGCCAAGGCGGGCCAGGTGGCGGAGGATCGTGCGCTTGATGCCGTAGTCGTAGGCCACGATGCGTCGCCGTGGCGTGTCCCGGCCGGGCGGGCCGAGGTCGGTGGCCGGCACGGTGTAGGGCTCTGCGCAGGTGACGGTGGCGACCAGGTCGCGCCCGTCGGTGCCGGGCTCGGCGGCCGCGGCAGCCTTCAGCGTCGCCTCGTCGGCATCCCCGAACGAGCCGGGCAACGCCCCGGCCCGGCGGATGTGGCGGGTGAGCCGGCGGGTGTCGATGCCGGCGATCCCGGGCACGCCGTGGCGGCGCAGGTAGGCGTCGAGGTCGCCACTGGATCGCCAGTTGGATCGGCGCCGGGCCAGGTCCCGCACCACGACGCCGCTGCAGAACGGCCGGCGGCTCTCGTCGTCGTGGGCCGTCACCCCGTAGTTGCCGATGTGGACTGCGGTGAAGGTGACGATCTGGCCGGCGTACGAGGGGTCGGACAGCACTTCCTGGTAGCCGGTCAGCGTCGTGTTGAACACCACCTCGCCGGTGGCGACCCCTCCGGCGGGGGGCTCGGCCCCGATCAGCTCGCCCTCGAAGGTCGTCCCGTCGGCCAGGACCAGCAGACTCTCCCGCACCGCCGAGCTCATACTTGGCGACCTTGCATAGTCATGCACTCTAGCGCATGAATCACCGCTGGGCCTCGGCGTCCACGACGACCGGCTCCCCCGCCAGCAGCGTGTGGCGGACGCGGCCGGTGAGCGTCATGCCGGCGTAGGGCGTGTTGCGGCTGCGGCTCGCCAGCGCCGCCGGGTCCACCGTCCACGTCGCCGCGGGATCGACCACGCACAGGTTGGCGGGCCGGCCGGGCTCGATCGGCCCGCCGTGGGTGTTCCCGACGCCCAGGACCGCCGCCGGCCGCCACGACAGCAGCGCCAGCACTTCGGCGACCGGCAGACCGAGGTGGGTGAGGGCCAGGGCCAGCGCGGTCTCCAGGCCGAGCATGCCCGGCGCCGCCTCGTCGAAGGGCTGCTCCTTGGCCTCGGGCGCGTGGGGGGCGTGGTCGGTGGCGATGCAGTCGACCGTCCCGCCTGCGAGCCCGGCGCGGACGGCGGCCACGTCGTCGCCGGTCCGCAGCGGCGGGTTGACCTTGAACACCGGGTCGTACGAGGCGCAGCGCTCGTCGGTGAGCGTGAAGTGGTGGGGCGTGGCCTCGCACGTCACCGGCAGGCCCTCGGCCTTGGCCGCCCCCACCAGGGCGATCGACCGCCGGGTCGACAGGTGCTGGAAGTGGACCCGGCCGCCGCTGAGGCGGGCCAGGGCGATGTCGCGCATCACCATGACCTCCTCGGCCTCGGCCGGCTGGCCCGGGATGCCGAGCCGCGACGACCAGGCCCCCTCGTGCATCGCGCCGCCCCCGGCCAGCACCTCGTCCTCGCAGTGCTGGGCCAGCGTGACCCCGAGCCCCCGGGCGTACTCGAGGGCCCGGCGCATGAGCCGGCCGTCCTGGACCCCGTTGCCGTCGTCCGTGAAGAACCGCACGCCCAGCTCGGCCAGCTCGGCCATGGGGGTCAGCTGGGTGCCCTGCCGTCCCACCGTGATGGCGGCGGACGTGCGGACGTCGCAGCAGGCGCCGCGCCCCAGCTGCAGCACCTCGCGGGCCACGCCCGCGGAGTCGACGGCGGGATCGGTGTTGGGCATGGCGAGCACGCAGGTGAACCCGCCCAGCGCCGCCGCCCGGGCCCCGGTTTCGACGGTCTCGGCCTCCTCCCTGCCCGGCTGGCGCAGGTGGGTGTGGAGGTCGACCAGGCCAGGGGCCACCACGCAGCCGCCGGCGTCGAGCACCACGTCGGCGCCGAGATCCGATCCCTCGGACACCACCGCGGCGATGCGGCCGTCTTCCACCGCCACGTCCGCGACCCGCTCACCGCCGGCGTCGACCACCCGGCCGCCCCGGATGAGGACCGACTTCATCACAGCTCGCCTCCGGATCCCAGCAGCTCGAACAGCACGGCCATGCGCACGGCCACCCCATTGCGCACCTGGTCGGTCACGACCGAGCGGGGCAGGTTGGCGACATCGGCGGCGATCTCGACGCCGCGGTTCATCGGCCCCGGATGCATGACGATGGCCTTGTCGCCCAGCAGGTCGACCCGCGACCGGGTGAGGCCGTAGCGGGCCGTGTACTCCCGCAGCGACGGCACGAGCGCCTCGGTCATGCGCTCGCGTTGCATGCGCAGCAGGTAGACGACGTCGACCTCGGGCAGCACCGCGTCCAGGTCGTGGCTCACCGCCACGGGCCAGCCGTCCAGGCTCGGGGGCAGCAGCGTCGGCGGCGCCACCAGCGTCACCTCGGCACCCAGCTTGGTGAACGCCCAGGCGTCGCTGCGCGCCACCCGGCTGTGCTTGATGTCGCCGACGACGGCGATGCGCAGGCCGTCGACCCCGCCCAGGTGCTCGCGGATCGTGTAGCAGTCGAGCAGCGCCTGCGTGGGGTGCTCGTGCCAGCCGTCGCCGGCGTTGATCACGCTGCCCGACACCCAGTGGGTGACCTGGTGGGGCACGCCGGCCGACCGGTGCCGCACCACGATGGCGTCGACCCCCATGGCCTCGATCGTCTCGACGGTGTCCCGCAGGGACTCGCCCTTGTTCACCGACGAGGCCGACACCGAGAAGCTGAGCGTGTCGGCCGACAGCCGCTTGGCCGCCTGCTCGAAGCTGAGCCGGGTGCGGGTGGAGTCCTCGTAGAACAGCCACGTGACCGTGCGGCCCTGGAGCGCCGGCACCTTGGGCATGCGGCGCCGGCTCACCTCCACGAAGCTGTCGGTGAGGGTGAGCAGGTGGTCGATCTCGTCGCCGTCGAGCTCCTCGATCCCCAGTAGGTGCTTCATCTGCCCTTCACCACCTCGCCCAGCTCCACGCCCTCGAGCGTGGCGTTGACCACCTCGTCCCGCCGGGTGGGCAGGTTCTTGCCCACGAAGTCCGGGCGGATCGGCAGCTCCCGGTGCCCCCGGTCGACCATGACCGCCAGCTGGACGACCCGGGGCCGCCCGTAGGTGTGGACGGCGTCCAGCGCGGCCCGGATGGTGCGCCCGGTGAACAGCACGTCGTCCACCAGCACCACCACCTGGCCGGTGAGGTCGACGGGGATGTCGGTCACCGCCGACGGAAGCACGGGCCTCAACCCGATGTCGTCGCGGTGGAAGGCGACGTCGAGCGACCCCAGCGGCGGCCGGGCGCCCTCGATCTTCTCGAGGGCGTCGGCAAGGGCCTCGGCGATTGTCACCCCGCCGGTCTGCAGTCCGATCAGCACCACCTGATCGGGACCGTGGTTGCGCTCGATGATCTCGTGGGCCATCCGCCACAAGGCCCGGCGGACGTCGTCGGCGTCGAGCACCTGCGTCCGGGCATGGAAAACGCCCCCGAACGGGGGCGTGCTACGTCGTTCGCGCTCTGCCAATCGGGGACCTCCCCTTGTCCTGGCCGTGCGGGTCTCGCAGGACCCGCTTCACGGTCAGGCGGCGACCGTAGCACTGGTGCGGTCGGGGTTGGCGCATCCCCCGGGCGTTCCGTCAGCTCTCGCGCGCAATCTGGCGATTGAGGTCGGACAGAACGGTCACGGGCGGGCCCACACGTCCGTGCCTCCGGCCGCACCCAGCCGCCGGAACCCGGCGCCGGCCGCCACGCCGGCGGACGACGTGTTGCCCGGATCGATCCGCGCCCACACCTGCCGCAGACCGAGCGGCGGACCGAGCGCCCATCCCGCGAGCAGCTCCACCGCGGCGGCAACCACGCCCCGACCCCGGGCGGTGGGCGCGAGCCACCACCCCACCTCGGCACGGCCGACCTGCGTGTCGAAGCCCCGTAGCCCGACCTCGCCCCACACGTCCTCGGCATCCACGGGGCTGACCACCAGGTCGAGCGCCAGGCCGCGGGCGCGGCGTTCGGCCTCGCCGGCGATCCAGCGCCCGGCCGCCTCGGGCGACACGTCCCGCGGGACCGGGTTGGCGCGCACGACGGTCGGGTCATGCCACGCCGCCACCAACGCCGCCGCGTCGCCCGGGTCGTCGCGCCAACCGCGCAGCCGGACGCCGCGCTCGGCGTCCGCCAGCTCGGGAGCGGGCAGCGGCAACGTCAGCGTGGCCGGCTCACTCCGGGCGCACCTCCGAGGCCACCGACGACAGGACGCCGTTGACGAACCGGGGTGAGTCGTCGGTGCCGAACCGGCGCGCCAGCAGGACGGCCTCGTTGATGACCAGCGCGGCCGACCGCTCCGGCGCCGCCAGCAGCTCGTACGACCCGAGCCGCATGATGGACCGGTCGACGGCGGCGAGCCGGTCCAGCGACCACTTCGGGGCCACCAGGCGGGCCAGCAGCTCGTCGATCCGCTCGCGGTGAACCGCGACGCCCTGGACCAGCTCGAGTGCAAGGTCGGCAGGCGCGATGGGCTGCTGCTCCAGCAGCTCGGCGATCGGGATGTCCTTGGCCTCGGCCTCGTACAACAGCTCGAGCGCCCGCTCCCGGGCGGCCCGCCGGCTCTCGACCTCGGTCGGCTCCAGATCCCCCAAATGCTCCCCGCTCCTGCTGCTTCGCAGCGGGCCGCTCGGGCCTCGCTCGCTCTCTCCTTGCTGTCCCGTCACCCTCGGCGGACGCTCGCTCAAGGCCCTACGCCCGCGTCAGGTACTCGGCGCTGCGGGTGTCGACCTTGATGCGGTCACCGGGGCTGACGAACAGCGGCACCTGGACGACCAGGCCGGTCTCCAGCGTGGCCGGCTTGCGGGCCCCCGACACCCGGTCGCCCTGGACACCCGGGTCGGTGTTGGACACCGCGAGCTCGACCGCGGCGGGCAGGTCGGTGCCGATGATCTCGTCCTTGTAGACCTGCAGCACCACCGTCGACCCGTCGACGATGTAGTTGACGGCGTCGCCCAGCGCCGCGGCCCCGACGTGGAGCTGCTCGTAGGTGCTGCTGTCCATGAACACGTAGTGATCGCCGTCGTGGTAGAGGAACTGCATCTCCTTCTTGTCGACGACCGCCTGCTCGACGCGCTCGTCGGCCCGGAAGGTCCGATCGACCTGGCCGCCGGTGCGGGCGTTGCGCAGGGTGGTGCGCACGAACGCCGGGCCCTTGCCCGGCTTGACGTGCTGGAAGTCGACGACCTGGAACAGCCCCTCGGGCAGGTCGAGGGTCATGCCCCGCTTGAGGTCGTTGGTGGTGGTGGCAGCCATCGGCTCGGCTCCTGGCGCGCAATCGAAGGTCTAGAGATGAGGATCCTTGGGCGCCCGCGTCAGCGTGCGGCAGCCCTCGGAGGTGACCACGACCGTGTCCTCGATGCGAACCCCGCCGTGCTGGGCGAGATACACGCCCGGCTCGACGGTCACGACCTGGCCGTTGGCCAGCATAGCGTCGGCCGTCCTGGCCACCCGAGGCGGCTCGTGGATGTCCAGCCCGACGCCGTGGCCGGTGCCGTGGAGGAACGCCTCGTCCCAGCCGGCCTCGCGGATGATCGACCGGCATGCATCGTCCACCGCCTTGGCCTCGGCACCGGCCTTGACCGCGCCCACGCCGGCGGCCTGCGCCTCCCGCACCACCTCGTACATGCGGGACTGCGTCTCGCTCGGATCGCCCACCATCACCGTGCGGGTCATGTCGGAGTGGTAGCCGTCGACCAGCGCCCCGAAGTCCAGGACCACCAGGTCGCCCTCGGCGATCCGGCGGGCTCCGGCCCGGTGGTGGGGCAGGGCCGCGTTGGGCCCGGAGGCGACGATGGTCTCGAAGGAGGGGCCCTCCGCGCCGAGCCGCCGCATCTGCCACTCCAGCTCGAGCGCCACCTCGGCCTCGGTCGCCCCCTCCCCCAGCCGGTGGCGGACCGCGGCCAGCGCGGCGTCGGCCATGGCGCAGGCGGCCTGGATGCGAGCGACCTCGCCGGCGTCCTTGACCAGGCGCAGCGACTCGACCAGCCCCGAGGTGCGCACGAGCTTCGCCTCGGGGAACCAGTCGTCGTCGAAGCGGCGCTTCTGGCCCCAGGTGACGTTCTCGGACTCGAGCCCGAGCCGACCCATGCCGACCACCGCGTCCGCCAGCACCTGGCGGCGGGCCTCCTCCTCCCGGCCGATCTCGATGCGGGCCTCGGCCCCGGCGGCGGCGACCTCGGCGGCCGCCTGGTCGCGGTAGCGGCCGTCGGTCACGAACACCAGCTCGCGGGCCTCGTCGGCCGGCACCAGCAGCAGCGCCGCCGACCCGGTGAAGCCGGTCAGGTAGCGGATGTTGGTGAGGTTGGTGACCAGCAGGGCGTCGCACGGCACGTCGGCGAGCCGGGCCCGGAGCCGCGCCGACCGGTCGGCGACGTCCATCGGGGGGAGCGAGGAACGGTCGAAGGTCACGCAGCCAGGCTACGAGCCGACGCCGACGGCGTCGGCTCTACGCGCCGCGTTTCCCGCTCTTGGCGCCTCCGGCGCCGGGCCGCTCGGGCTTCGGCGTGCTTTGCCCGCTCCACGGCCGCTCGGGCCGCTCTTCCCGCTCCACGGACTCGGGCCGGGGCTGCGCCGGCCGGCGCAGCCTCTAGGTGCCGGGCGCCGCCCGGCCGTCAGCGAGCAGGCGGCGGACGGCCTCGACCGCCAGCGCGTAGCCGTGGCCGCCGAAGCCGGCGATCGTGCCGGTGGCCACCGGGGACACGACCGACGTGTGGCGCCACGACTCCCGGGCGTTGGGGTTGGAGATGTGGAGCTCGACCACAGGCCCGTCGAACATGGCCAGGGCGTCGTGGAGCCCCCAGGCGTAATGGGTGAACGCGCCGGGGTTGATGACGATGGCGGCGCAGCGACCCCGGGCGACCTGGATGGCGTCGATGAGGTCGCCCTCGGCGTTGGCCTGGAGGTGCTCCAGGTCGAACCCGGCAGCGTCGGCGGCCTGGCGCATGGCGGCCACGTGGTCGTCGAGGGTCTGGCGCCCGTAGACCCCGGGCTCCCGCTGGCCCAGCAGGTTGAGGTTGGGCCCGCTGAGCACCAGGATGACCGGCCGCCCGCTGCGGTCGCTCATGTCGCTCATGTCGACGAGCCCATCCGGTCGAGCACGGCGCGGGCCGTCCCGGGGTCGACGCCGGTCACGACCTCGACCCCCTGCGGGCCGTCGAGGACCAACGTGAGCCCGTCCACGGCCTTCTTGTCGCGTGCCATCAACGCCATCAGCTCAGCGGCATCGACTGAAGCGGGCAGGGCGGTCGGCAGCCCGTACTCCCCCATCACCCGGCGGTGGTCTCCGACCCGGGCGCCGTCGATCCGCCCCAGCTCGGCCGCCAGCTCGGCGGCGTAAACCAGGCCGATCGCCACCGCCTCCCCGTGGCGCAGGTCGTAGCGCCCGGCGGTCTCGAGGGCGTGCGCCAGGGTGTGGCCGTAGTTGAGCGTGGCGCGGCCGCGGCGGGAGGACGGGTCCTCGCGCTCGTCGGCGGCCACGACCTTGGCCTTGATGCGGACGCAGGCGGCGATGCGCTCCACCAGTGGCTGCGCCAGCAGGTCCTCGCCGGTGAGGAAGTGGTACTTGGCCATCTCGCCCAGCCCGGACAGGCGCTCCCGCTCGGGCAGCGTGGCGAGGGAGTCGGTGTCGCACAGGACGGCGGACGGCTGCCAGAACGCGCCGACCAGGTTCTTGCCCTCGGGGAGGTTGACCCCCGTCTTGCCCCCGATGGCGGCGTCCACCATGCCGAGGAGCGTGGTGGGCACGTGCACGACTCCGACGCCCCGGTGGTAGACGGCGGCGGCGAAGCCGGCGGTGTCGGTGACCACGCCCCCGCCCACGGCCACCACCTGGTCGGCCCGGGTGAGGCCCCAGCGGGACCAGACCCGGCAGAGGTCCTCGACCGTGGCCAGCGTCTTGGCCGCCTCGCCGTCGCCGATCGTGAACACCTCGTGCTCCCGCCCGGGGTCCACGTCGAAGCCGAGGCCGGGCTGGGTGACGACCGCCACCCGGCGGGCCCCGGGATCGAGCAAGTCGACCAGGCGGGCGCGGACACCCGGTCCCACGACCACCGGGTAGGCCCGCTCGCCCAGCGCGACCTGGACCGTGACCTCCCCCGTCAGCCGGTCCGTCATCCCGGGGCCTCGGCGGGGACCCCGACCAGGGCGGCGATGTGATGGGCCAGCGCCCGTTTGGGCTTGTCGTCGCCGGAGTGGAACGGCTCGACGTCGACGATGGCGTCGGCCACGTCCTCGTAGAGGGGCGAGCGCTCGGCGATCAGCCGCTCGATGGCGGCTTCGAGGCGGCGCTCTGCGCCGCCTGTCCGCGCCGTGTCCCCCGCTCCTGGCGCCTTCGGCGCCGGGCCGCTCGGGCCCCGGCCTCGCCTCGGCTCGGCCTCGGGCGGATCGGTGGCCAGCAGCGGCCGGTGCGTCGGGTCGATGCGGGTGGCCAGGAACCCGGCCGACGCACGCAGCCACACGACGAACCCATGCCGGGACAGGAGGGCCCGGTTCTCGGCCCCCGTGACGACCCCGCCCCCGGCCGCCACCACCAGGGGATGGGTCCGGCCCAGCAGGTCGGCGAGGACCTCGGACTCGAGGCGCCGGAATGCCGCCTCGCCGTCGTCGCGGAAGATCACTGGGATCGTGCGCCCGGCCCGCAACTCGAGCTGCTCGTCGGCGTCGGCGAACGGTCGCTGCAGCTCCCTGGCCAGCCGCCGGCCGACCGTGGTCTTGCCGACGCCCATGAGCCCGACCAGCACGACGTGCCGGCGCCCGCGCCCGCCGTCCTCGCCCTCACCCTCGTCCATCACGTGTCCCGCAACGACGCGTCGAAGGCTTCCTTGTTGCGGACCACCTCCGCCAGCGAGTCCCCGCCGAACTTGCGCAGCGCCTCGCCCGCCAGCACGAGCGCCACCATGGTCTCGGCCACCACCCCCATGGCCGGCACGGCGGTCACGTCGGTGCGCTCCTTGAAGCTCACGGTCTCCTGCTTGGTCACCACGTCGACGGTGCCGAGCACCGGACGGTTGAGCGTGGCCAGCGGCTTCATGCCGACTCGGCACACCAGCAGCTCGCCGGTGGACATGCCGCCCTCGATGCCGCCCGCCCGCGTCGTGGTGCGCCGGTACGACCGGCTCTCGGCGTCCCAGGTGATCGCGTCGTGCGCCTGGCTACCGGGGCGCCCGGCGACATCGAAGCCCTCGCCGACCTCTACCGCCTTCACCGCCTGGATGCTCATGAGCGCCTGGGCCAGCAGGCCGTCGAGCCGGCGGTCCCAGTGGACGTGGCTCCCCAGGCCGACCGGCACGCCGTAGGCCAGCACCTCGACCACTCCGCCGAGGCTGTCGCCCTCCTTTGCCACGGCCTTGATCTCCTCGACCATGACCTCCTCGGCCGCGGGGTCGAAGCAGCGCAGGGGCGAGGCGTCGACCCGCCCGAGGTCGGCGGGCGCGGGCCGATCGGCGGCCTTGGACCGAACCGAGCCCATCTGCACCACGTGCGAGACGACCTCGACCCCGAGCTGGCGCAGCAGCCCCTTGGCCAGGGCGCCGGCCGCCACCCGCGCCGCCGTCTCGCGGGCCGACGCCCGTTCCAGCACGTCACGGGCGTCGCAGAAGCCGTACTTCTGCATGCCGGCCAGGTCGGCGTGTCCCGGGCGAGGCTGGGTGAGCGGTGCCTTGGTCTCCCCCGGCTCGACCGCCATCTCCTCGTGCCACCGGTCGGACCGGTACCACTCGGTGTTGGCGATCTCGATGGCCACCGGCGATCCCAGCGTGCGGCCGTGGCGGACGCCTCCGATGAGCGTCACCTCGTCCTGCTCGAAGCGCATGCGGGGACCCCGGCCGTAGCCGAGCCGGCGGCGGGCCAGCTCGTGGCCGATCTCCTCGACCGTGATCGGCAACCCCGCGGGCAGTCCCTCGACGATGGCGACGAGGCCGCGGCCGTGGGACTCGCCAGCGGTGAGGAACCGGAGCACGGCACAACGGTACAGACGTGTGTACGCCTACAACGAAGCCAGTATGACCACCGCGGCCCCCAGGGCCAGCGACGGGCCGAAGGGGAACGGGGCGTTGCGCCGGCGGGCCACCAGCAGCACCACCCCCACCAGCGCGCCGATCAGCCCGCCCAGCAGGGCGGCGTCGAGGGCGTCCTCGACCGGGCCGAGCACGGGGCGATCGGGCGTCCACGCCAGCCAGCCGACGACCAGCCCGGCCACCGTCGCCAACCGCACGTCACCGAAGCCCAGCATCCGAGGCGAGATCAGGTGCAGCACCAGCAGGCCGCCGCCCAGCACCGCCGCGCCCGCGGCCGCGCCCCGCAGCATGTCCACGTCGCCGTCGACCACGATCGCCACCACCAGCGCCACGACGACGGCGAGCGCCGTGGCGTGGGCGAACCGGGTGGGAATCCGCATCGCCCAGATGTCGACCGCGGACATCGCCACCAGCCCGGCGAACAGTGACAGCACCGGCAGCAGGGCCGCCGACCAGCCCGCCCGTGCCGCGGCCAGGCCGAACGACACCCCGGTGGCGGCCTCCACGGCGGCGCACCAGCGGGGACGGGCCGCGCCGCACGGTGCGCAGCTACCGGCGGCCAGCGCCCAGGGCAGGGCAGGTAGCCCCGCGGGGGCCAGCGAGTGGCCGCAGGCGCCGCATCGGGCCACGGACCGCCCCAGCTCGTCGAACTCCGGCACGCGCCGCAGCAGCGTCGGCATCACCACCCGCCACCCCACCCAACGGAGGATTGCGTGGTTGAGCGCCGGCCCCACGACCCCGACGCCGAGGACCGCGGCGCCGACGACGAGCAGCGCTTCGTTCAGTTGTTTCCCGCTCTCGGCCTTCGGCCGGGCCGCTCGGGCTTCGGCGCGGTGACACCCGCTCTTGTCGCCTCCGGCGACGGGCCGCTCGGGCCCAGGGCTCGCCGCATTCGCAGCTCGCTCAGCGAACCGAGGAGAGGAAGTTGATGAGGCGGCCCCGGTGCGCGACCTCGTCGCCCGTGCTCGGCCCGCGGGTGCCCACCGAACCGCCGGTGGGGCCGACGGTGGCCTGCACCGCCGCCCGGGCCTCGGGGCTCATGGCGGCGAGATGGGGCGCCAGCTCGCCGTCACCGGGAACCGACCGCGCTGGGCCGAGCGAGCCGAGCCCGGCGAACGGCGACGTGATCGGCCCCGTCGTGCCGGGCCCGTCGTCGGCCGCCCAGTGCATCTCGGGGGGCAGCGCCGACGACGACACCGCGCGGATCTGGCCCGTGTGGATGGGGTCCGTCGGTGGGATCAGGCCGGTGCCGCGGAACGGCGATGCCTCGTCGGGCGCCAACGGGCTGGGCTCGGGCGACAGCCCCTGCGGCAGGCTGAACCCGGGACCGGTCGACGGTCCCTCGAGCGGCGCCGGCGTGGTGCCGGAGCGGGGCGGCGGGGAGGGGTCCCCGCCGTTGCGCGATGCCGGCGGGACTGCGGATGCCGGCGGCGGCGC
>OCZV010000073.1_pt1 | contig 37326 bp, 38 predicted proteins | sample 1539051 | NCBI WGS metagenome assembly OCZV01 (sample SAMEA3113581, study PRJEB22503) | soil metagenome
TACGAATTGAACGAAGTGAGGATACACATTTCTTGTTTGAAGATGCAGATTTTTCACTTGGTACTGTAAAACATTTAATTAAACAAGGCGAACAAGATGCACAAGATGCACTTAAAAATCATTCAGTATTATTAAAATAAAATGAGATTCTGACATGGAGATACAACATCTGCTCCACTACTTGTACTTGTAGTCGTATGTTCAATAGCATCATCATTCCTAAATGTGACAGTATCGCCTACTTTGACAGGCAATTCACTTGGATTATAGAATGGTGCCTCTTAACCTATAATAGAAACTTCTTTTGGCTGACCTCCTGATGAATTCTGTTGCTGTTGTTGTTGTTGTTGTGCTACACTTCCGTTGTTGAGAGAGTTAAAGAGATTGGAACATTAAAAGCAATAGGTGCCAGTAACGGCCAAATATTGACTCTTTTTATAATTGAGGCCATATTAGTCGGTATTTTTGGTGCAAGCTCAGGACTAGTAGTTGGAATAGGGATGGGATATATTCTTGTTCATGCAGGTTCTGGTGGACAATCTTTGGCTCCGGTATATTTAGTAGAAGACATGATAACAGTATGGATTATCTCTATTATACTGAGTATTGTAGCAGGATTATATCCTGCTTGGAAAGCATCACGGTACCCGCCGATAGAAGCACTCAAATCCCAATAGGAACAACAATGAAGCACAAAATTACAATCTCAAAATTTTACTGTGATGTTCTAATTATAGGTGATCCAATCACATTATATCCCTAGTTTCTGATGATGCCTTACAACTGCATCTTTATCCGGTGCTTCTAACAGACAAAATAATTTGTCTTCTTTTTCATTGTAAAGGATATTGTTGTGAGTAACATCGTATTCGTCGGCAGGGGCATTCTATGCTTTTCTTAAAGTTTCTTCATTAAAACCTGTCATGGTGTGGGCATAATAGTGTGTAAGATGTAGTACAGTATTTAATTGTAACGGTAAAATAGTTTGCAAGCCTTTGAAATGACTAAATGCTATTCAGTCACTTTATGTTGTTTTTAATATTAGAGAAAAATGGGTAAATCGATTGCCTATGGTATTCGAAAGTGGTGGAAGGAAAATCATTTATGGGCTTGGCTGTAAGGAGTACTTATAGTTGCTACTTGCTACTTCTTGACTGCGGCTTTAGCTAAATTGTGCATATATTCCTGATTTTCGCTTGCAACATTGAGGATGTCAGTTTTGCTAATTATACCTACGATTTTACCGCCCTCTTCAATATCTCGAGAGCCTTTAGAATACCTTTTTGGGTACTCATCTGAACAAACATATACTCTACTCTTATTTGCTTTATACATTTTCGTCAAGGCTTCGTATGCATGATCATCTTGATTCATTTTGACAAGTTCAGTAACTGGAGTCATTATATCCCTTACCTTAATACTCGACAAGACATCTTGTGAGACATTCATCGCTTGCTTCGCCGTAACTGATCCTAAAAGTATTCCTTTTTCAGAATCTATTACTGGAAATTCACTTTTTCTATAAACATTAAAATAGTCAGTAAGTAACTCTTTAACTGAAGTATTTGGACTCACAGAAGTATATGTCGTTTTCATTATCTCTCTTAGACGTACTCTTGACAGGGAGTTTGAAAGTTCGTATTGCTGAAGGTATGCTTGCGCACCACTCTGTAGAAACCAACCGATCAATATAAGCCAAAAACCTCCGACGAAAGAGCCGGTTAGTATATTTATAAAACCAAAACCCATTAAACCAAATGATATACCTGTTCCTATCTTCACTGCAACCTTTGTTGCATAATCATAATTCTTTTTCCATCTATAAAGTGCTGCGCGTAATATCCTTCCTCCATCTAGTGGAAAGGCTGGCAATAAGTTAAATCCTCCCAATAGGACATTTATGATAGCACCATATACCATAATTCCTGATAATATTCGTATTGTAACAGTCTGTGGACTTGTAAATTGCAATGTGTCAGCTGCTGCTGGTTGCTGTTGTACATCTCCAAGAGATGTTACTTCTCCGCCCTCCCTCATTTCCAGCTGCGTAAACATTGGCGAGGCGGCTTCTCCACCTAGTTGAAATAGTCCCCAAGAAGCTCCCGCGAATAAACCAGCAATTATGAAGCTTGCTAAAGGACCTACAATTGCGATCTTGAATTCTTTACTGTAGTCTTTCGGTTCTTCCTTAATATCTGATACACCCCCAAAAATAAACAGTATTATTTGACGTACTTTTACGCCATATCTTAAAGAAACTATCGAATGTGCCAATTCATGCACTGCAACAGAAACAAAGAGTACAGCAGCACCAGATATACCCATTATCCAATAGTGGTACACTTCAAGTCCAGGAAAAATTAGAGGCATAAAATTAGCTGTAACTGTCCATGCAATAAGAAAGAAAACAATGATCAGTGTAAAATGCAATTTAATAGGAATATTCTTGATCTTGACAACCTGTATAGACATCTATAATTCATTGATTGATAGACACTAAAGATTAATAACCTTATATCATCTCAATAATTTAAATAATTCACTTGCGCAATTAGATCTTGGTATTCTGTGAATATTATTATCCAAAAGCTTAATGCCTAAACATTGTAGTCAGTCAGATAACTACAAAGTTTAACGCTTAAACATTGTAGCCCCATAAACCAGTCTAGTTTAAATGAGAATTCTATTTAGTTTCTTGGTTTCCTGGTTTCCCTTTCTCTTTTCCTTTTTATACAGCTGTTTTAGCCACAATGGAGTTATGACTATCGTTACTGCAGCCATGATTACAACCATAGTGTATACGTTAGATGTAAGGATACCTGCGAATAAACCCATCTGCGCGACTCGATGTGCCTTTATCCTTCAAAAATATCATTGCAGGTAGTCCTGTTCCGGCTATTTTTGTTATTACTGCTTCAGCAACCATGATACCTGAAATATAAAGCACACTTATGTCTACTCTCCTTAAATCTACCTGGGCTCCGATAATTGCAAAGAATAATGGTGCAAATATCATTCCTAATTTCTCAGTATATCTTTCAATTCTCTTGATTAGATGTGTACTAGCAACAGCCATGCCTACTGCAAAAGCTCCTACGATGGGAGACAATCCTACCATAGCCGCGATACCTGCAGCTGCGAAGAAAGAGGCGGTTACAATTCCTTCTATAGCTCCTTCCGATCTCCATAACCGTTCCCTTTTTATAAGCCGCGGAATAAGAAGTCTACAATGATAGTTTTCTCACAACTAAAATACGCCCCTTTTTATCAATTATTTTTACCCTGTCTCCTTTTTTGATATCCAATTTGTGACTCTCAGTCTTTGCCTTCCAATATTCTCCACCAACTAAGACGAACCCTTCTCCAGTTCCTGAAATGTCATCTACTGCAAGACCTTTATCGCTTTGAGTTATAAAATCAACCCTTGGCTTCATTCTTTTCTTCTTCGATTCCCACACCTTGTACGCTATGATTCCCATCAAGGCGGCAAATGGTGAAATTGCCAATATAGAAATGTACATCATGTCCTGGAGATGTTGTTCTCTTATCAATAGAGGTTTAACTGGTTGGGTTATCATTAGCGCAATTCCTATCGACATTATGGCAGCTCCTCCAATACCCAGTGCACCAAAGGAAGGACTATATATCTCGTACGCAAGCAAACCCGCTCCTATTGCAATCAAAGCAAAAGCAGCCCAGTTTATATCAAAACCCTGTCCTAACAAGCCCAGAATGATTATTGCTACACCTGTTATCTCGATACCAAAACCAGGTGAGCTAAAACCGAATATTAACACAAAAAAGCCTATTGTGAATAGTATAGAAGAAATCATAGGGTTAGCAAGAGTACTGGCAAGCATGACTCGAACGCTTGGTTGGTGTTTTACTATTTCAGCATTAGATGTGTCTAGAACCTTTGGTCCTTCCAGCGTATATATAGTTGCATTGTGTGCCTTGTTGTTCAATAGCTCATGCGGGCCCTCGGCTATTGTATTGATTACATTATGTTGTAAGGCCATTCTTGGAGTTAGATTATCATTGTGTGTCACAAATCTAGCTGCCTGAGTCGCATTTCTATCATGTAGGTTAGCTATTGAAATCAGCTTAGTCTTTAGAGCATTGATTATCTTTGTATCATTAATCGGTTGGCTTCCAGCCACAGGTTGAGCAGAACCTATAGTAGTAAATGGAGCCATAGCAGCATAGTTTCCTGCAATCAATATGATCGTTCCAGCAGACCACGCACTTGTTCCTTGAGGATAAACATATGTGATGATTGGTATGGGAGACTGTTGCATGGCCTCGATTATGTCAAATGTCGCATCTAACGATCCTCCTGGTGTATCTAAAGATAATACAATTGCAGTATATGGTATGTCCTTGTTAGTGTTTTCAGGAGGGATGGATACCTTGTCTATTGCGTCTTCAATATTATCTGCTGTGGCCGTTGAAATATAATCATTAATATCTACCCAGAGTACCGATTTAGCATTATTATTATTGATATTATTCTGATTCATGGTGCTACTGTTGATATCATTGCTGCCATTCCGAATGCTTTCTCCTTTTGCTAACTGAGCGTCCAAAACGGTTAAAACTGTACCCCAGCTTAAAAATATTAAGATCAGAACTGATACCAGATAACATAGCAGAAAGGTTACCAATCCATTATTAAACATCATTACAATTTAATCATTAATTTCAGCTACAGAAATTATCAAATTAGTCCATAAGATAGATTATTGTTTATTCCACATCTAAAGACTTACTTATCATGTTTCTGATCTCATTCTTGTGTTTTTCCTTTGTAGAGGATTTTATAGAATTACTTGAATGTTGCAGCTTGCTAGAATTAGCAGATTGTAGATCTTTTCCAACTCCGACTGCTGCACTTATCATTCCAAGGAGAGCTCCGATATTTTCGTCTGTCGAAAATGATGAATGTGAACCAGAGGGTTCTCCTCCTCTGTTATTGCCAGTAACAACGATCATGTTCTTCTCTCGTGCTATTTCTGTCCAGGTTTGTAATTCTCTTAATCGGAGTGCAGACAGGTTCTTAGAATAGAAATTAGCTGCTTGTGTCATCTTTTCTGCTGCCTTCAGCTCACCATCAGCAATTATTATTCTACTTCTCTTTTCCCTCTCAGCCTCTGCTTGTTTTGCTATAGCTCTATGCATATTCTCTGGTAGAGATACATCTCTGATGTTAACTGATGTTACTTTAACACCCCATGGATCCGTTGCAGCATCTAGTATTTCTTGTATTTTTTTGTTTAATTCATCTCTTCTTGATAGAATATCATCAAATGGGATTTGGCCTATAAGATCTCTTAATGTAGTTTGTGCTAGCAAACTTGAAGCCACTATGTAATCATTTACTTTGATTACCGCGTTAGTGGGTTCATTAACCCTTAGATATATTACTGCATCAACATCAACAGTCACGTTGTCGAGTGTTATTATCTTTTGTTTTGGAACATCAAGAGTTACAACTCTCAGATCCACCTTTACTGCCTTATCTACAAATGGTATCAAGAATATAAGGCCTGGTCCTTTCGCACCTATTAGTCTTCCAAGTCGGAATATTACCGCCCTCTCATACTCTCTAATAATCCTTATTGCAGAAATGACAATAATAGCTAGGATTATTAATGCAATAATTACTCCTATCAACTCACTAAATGAAACCTGCAATAATAACGGTTCATAATATACCAGCATAAATTATACCAATATATTATGCACACTACTGTATTTAATAATTATATCATAATCGAGCTATCTATTTATTTGTCGATATTTTTCTAATGTTTGCAAGTTATATCTGCAAATATTGGAGTGATAGCTTATAAAGTCTTTTGATCATCCTGAAAACTGATCCCTAAAGTTATTACTGATATTAGTTATGGCATTAGTGGTGATATTACCAATCATTTATACCAGTTCCTGACAGGTGATTATTCAGCTTCTGATAGCTTATTGCAATTGCTATTACTGTTAATACCCCTCGAATAAGACATTCCAATGTCGAATGAATAAAATAATGTTACTTTAGTATCCCTTATTATCGATGCGTCTATAGGATAGACAAATACTCCATCTGTTCCTATACCTAAACAATATGCTTTTGTCGAATTAGCAATTAACTAATTGAATTTGATATTCTTGCTGGCTCATTGAACTAAATCCTTTGTCTTGAAGTAAACTTTAGGATTCTGATACTTATGTAAATATCTCATGTGTCCTATGCAAATCAGACTAATAATATGACATGATATATAGCTAATTTAGATGCACCACTAATATTGGAGAAAGAATTATCTCAAGAAGGGATTGGTACAGAAGTGTGAAGGTAAGGACTAAATTCTTACTGTCAGGCGTAATCATCACTATAATTGCCTTAAGTTCACAATTCGATTCGGATCTCCTGTTAAATATGACCAGTTCTCTAACTAGTAGTACTGGGATTCGTGAATCAAATGTATTACGATTGGGTTACTTTCCCAATCTAAACCACGCCCAAGCAATAATAGGATTAGCGAACGGGGACTTCCAAAAAGCGCTGTCTGAATACAGCAATAAAAGTGGAGAAGAAGGAGAGGATATCAGTATAAAGGAATACGTGTTTAGTGCTGGTCCTTCAGTTATCGAGGCGCTATTTGCAGGTCAAATTGATGTGGCATACATTGGGCCCATTCCTGCCATAAATGGTTATTTGGTGTCTAATGGAGAGAGAATAAGAATAATTTCTGGATCTGCAAGCGGAGGGGCTGTATTTGTCGTGAGAAATGATTCTGGAATACACTCTACTAGCGATTTTGGTGAAAAGAAGTTTGCTTCTCCAGGACTGGGGAATACTCAAGATATGGCCTTGAGAAAATACCTTGTTCAAAACGGATACGAGACAGTTGAGAATGGTGGTAATGTAACGGTCGTCCCAGTAAAACCTTCAGACATTCTTACTCTTATGCTCAAAAAAGAAATTGATGGTGCATGGGTTCCTGAACCCTGGGGAGCAAGACTCATCGCAGAGACTAACGCAAAGATATTCTTAGATGAACGGGATCTATGGCCGCCGGATGGCAAATTCGTAACTACAAACATCATCGTTAGATCTAACTATTTGAGAAATAACCCTGAAGTTGTAAAGAAGCTGATCAGTACGCATATTGATGAGACAATATGGATAAATGATACTCTTAAGAATCTACGGAAAGACGTCAGTGGAGATTCAGGAATTGAGAATGACCAAACGAAAGAAGATCGCAATGATGGCGGCGTCGAGGCATTTATCTACTCATTTAATGGTGGTCTGAAGCGGATAACTGGAAATACTGTCCCTGAAGATGAATTGAGAGACGCTTTGAAAAGGCTCGAATTTACATTTGATCCTATCGAGCAATCGCTATTTAGTATGGCAGATGATGCTTATGAGCTAGGTTTGATAGAAAGGGGAGATAAACCAGATCTGACAAACATCTATGAGCTAGAATTATTGAAACATGTACTTAAAGAGAAAAACCTCTCGATTCAATATCTGTAAGGAGGAGCAAGAGTGGGATCAAAATATGAGATCAAAACTACTTTTTACTATAGTTGCAAAAAATGCCTCATATAACTAAACATACATTCTTAATATCACGATAGATTCGATTGTCCATTTACTTTCTGGCTCAGGATTTCAACTCCTGTAATAGATATCATAACATCCTCTCATTTCATCTCATACAGAATATCATAGAGTTGTATTTATAAACTTTATATAGTATGGTGTTGCTTATGTAAGCATTTGCAAACAATTGCAAATATAGAGAAGGAACATATGCGCATCATTAATGTCAATCAAGCATGCTTAACATATTCCAACTGTAGTAAATAATATAAAATAGCGCATCTTATACAAATATCGTTAAGTATTGAATACTTTTATTATTGATCTTCAATAAGATTTTGTAATTCTTATATTCGCAAGTTAATATGTGCATTTTGCGTACTAAAACAACGAGCAAGACAATGGCACAGATGCCAGCACTGATACCAAAGGAAGTAGAGATAGACAAATGTCTTATTGGCTGTTCGCCTGCCAAAAGAATCTGATTTTATCTATCATCTATTATAAAACTATTTTCATCACTAGTGAGTAGAATAGGAATAAGGAACAACGAGAAGCAACGAACTAAATAATGATCAAGGTGGAGTAACCGATATACAGGACACCGATGATTGTATACTTCCAATTTGAAGTTCAAGACCTCCAATTTGAAGTTCAAGAAAAAGCACAACTAGGTTTTGATCCCAGCAAGTTGACAACAACAGAACCTTAACATTCTATCTTCAACAAACTTCACATAAAGTTAATACTAGTCAACCACGGTCTGTCCACCGCAATTTGGAAGTATTCACTTCGCAATTTGGCAGCGGTTTCCAGCTTTAATGGCCATATCAGTAGTGCATGAACTGAAGCGGCTATATTAGTGTGTCATACGGGACTATGGCTTTCAATTCTTGGTTGTTCGGACTTATAGACTATGGTTATTCTTTGTCCTTCGTCATAGGGGCAATCTTGGATTTGCCTTGGTACATTATCGGAGGCTTCCACTATGCATACATTATTTTGCTTAATAGTTACAACAACTTGTTCAGAAATACCCGGGGACAATACATCGAATATTTGGAATCCTGATATGAAGAAAACGATAACTATCCCTGCGCCAATTAACAAGACTGCTAAAATCGCTGGTGACATGGTTAATCGAGGTGAAGCTTTATTTCATCACAAAGATTCGAGACATTCAGACTATTCAATAAGATTGATCCTATAACATTCTATAAAAATGAATTCATGTAAGGTTAAGAGCTATTCACATGGTAAGAAATGTAAAGCAGATAATGAAAAAACATTGCTAAGATATCTAAAGCAGCTTATCATTATACAACAAAGTATATACAATGTCTATCCAAGATCTGGCACTATGATTAGAACGTCAATCGTATCAGCTTTACTAGTTACCGCCGTAATTGTTTCTGTGTCTAGCTATCCTCATTCATCCTTATCATCATTATCATTTCCATTAGTTTATGGTCAACGACAGATAGAAGATGAATTACGTCAGAAGGAATTTGTAGAAACAGAGAGAGCACCTCAAATACTGGATCAAAATCTTAAGGTGGAAGTTGTAGCCGAGGGATTAAGTTTGCCCACAACCATGGCTTTCCTAGGCCCAAATGATATACTAGTACTCGAAAAAGAAAATGGTACAGTTAGAAGAATTTTGAATGGAGAACTACTGCCAGAACCAATACTGGATGTGAATGTGGCAGGTTGGAATGAAAGATGTATGTGCGGGATTACAGTTTCAGATGAGAATGATGGTAATAGTAGCAATTCTTCTTCTGGTCAGACTTATGCATATCTGTTTTACACCGAATCCGAATCAGCAGATAATGAGGATATTACAGAAGGGAAAGCTCCTACGAACTTGTAGAGAATAGGTTCATTAATCCAGAGCGATTATTAAAACTTCCTGCTGCTCCAGGACCACGCCATAATGGAGGTGCAATTATGATAGGTCCAGACAACAATCTATACATACCAATTGGGGATGTTGACGGATCATTCAATAAAGATAGATGGGAAACAAGGGCCCAAAATTACGTCAATGCAACACAACCGGATGGAAGGGGAGGGATTCTAAGAATTACTATAGTATCTCGCAAGTTCTATCTCTTCAAGGTCGGCCCCCATCGCGATAGGTCAACACTTCGCGATGCTTTAGCACACTCAGAAATATACTTCGACCTACATTACGGCTTAGATGAACATTTTAGATTTTGATATGATATCATCCAAAGAAGTATTTCATTTCTATGAACCTCCTAAATTCGGACTATTTTTGAAATCAGTTCATGTACTTTTGTTTATCTATCAGGAGTCTAATTTCTCCAAGGGGGTATATCATTAAATTCAATAATTACCAATTATTGGATGTAAGCAATTGAATATTAGAAATCATAGTACGTACAAGTTTAACAAAAGTTTTCAATCTTTTCTTTTGCACATCACATTCCTAAGAAGAAAGCATCTCTTCGCGCTTCTTGTATTCTTGTTATTCATAACAATAGGAATATCTCTAATTCACAATCAACTGACAACGTCCACAAAATTAAGCTATTACTTGATTCCATATCTAGCTCATGCTGATCTGTTCATACCTACAGAATTTTTCTTATCCCGTGATATTTACTATTTATATTCGGAACCTTCATTGTCGAACCAAATTATTACATATTCTATAGCAAATCCACAAATGGTACTGCCTCCAGATGTCAAGATGAATTATAATGGGACAGAATATGACGGGAAGCTAATCTCATACAAGTTCAGAAAAACGGAGAGTTTTGGGCAGCTAGATCCACTTACGAAAGAGCTATCATTTAGAGACGTCCAAAACGGAGAGTTACGAGATTTCACCATTAAACCTAATAATATAATTAAAAACCTTAATTTCTCTTTATCGGAGTCAATAAAAATAGAGAACAGCTCGCAGGTTAAATTCGTTATTACTGATAGCCCCTACACAACTGCCTCCAGATAGTTTGTCAATTACAGCCTACAATCCGAATCCCACTAAGGCAATAAAGGTGCTGGATGTGGATGAAAGGGATCCAGAAAACAGTTCCTTTACAATTAGCTTAGATAATAAAGAAAAATATCTGTTAATGGGTACTGCTACATAGACTTCTGTTTCTTCAGAAGTTAATCAAAATAACAACGTTACTGGCCATGCGATATATGTGTGGCCAATATACGTTCAATGAATATTTTAGTCTATATTCAGTTTGATAATATGCCATGGGCTGATAATAGTGATATAAGGGAATTAATATGACTAATAATCATTTTTGGTGAGTCATAAAAATGAAATTTTATGATGCCATAACTATCGTTGTATTCATGCTACTTGCTATTATTTCTTTACAAGAGAGCATACTTGAAGAATTAGAGAGAACACTAGGGAATCACATGATCATATAACATATGCTCTTCTTTGTAATAGGTGCATTGTCTGTTAAAGTGGCGGAAATTGCCCTTAGGACAATCACCGTAAGGGAAAGAAAAAGACGACTCCATATAGAGGGGGCAGAAAAGGAGAAGAAGATGCCGGAAGATACCGCAACTATAAGCCAATCAGGAACAGCAACATATGTGCACGTTATTCAATATTGGAAAACCCTTGTTGGAACTGTATTCAGATTAAACAAGTATGCATGGATATGGATTATTATTGCTATACTGCTCATGTCTGTATGGCATATACCGGACGTCTTTGATTATGCATTTACACATTCACAAGTCCATATTTTGCAACACATTTCCTTTATAATAGTAGGAGCGGCCACTTTTCTTACAATAAGAATTCTTGGAGAATCATTCAACTTATTTTTATTGCTATCATTGATTGGTATGATGGGTTTCGTTGGATTGATATTTGTAATTATGGATGGTCAAATATATCGCGTCTACTCTATAACAAGTCACCAAGATGCTGGAATATACATGATTATATCTTCTATCTTACTTTTATTGGTGATTACACCCGTTTATCTGATCAGGCGGACAATGCTTCATTTAAAGGCCAGAAGTTAAGCAAAAGTAAACACACTTGATATAAATGAATCAACGGCGATTATCTCCCGTAGGCTAATACTTGATACAAAACTAAGATGATGGGCCTGATTACATTATGTTTAAGCATAATACGGTTAAGGGTAAAGAACTACATATACAAAGAGGAACACCAATTAACGAGACTTACACATTGAATGAAACATTATTAGCTCCGAGTAACAATCCTAAGCAAGCATTAACCAGTGTGTGCAGCAGTATCGATGATTGCTGATTAATATTAATTTGTAGTTATATACAATGAAGTTAAAGCACTGCGTCACTAGGTAGGTAGGCAGCCAAGGGCTTATCTATTCTCATATCAATCCTCTTGGTTGTTTATCTACTCTATTTTATAATCAAGATAACCTGATTACAGAATATTTTTAATAGAAAGGACGTAAATGCTACTACAAGTCAAACCGGGGTGGTGGCGGCCAACAAAAGTCCTTCCTTTCTGATGAGACTACCTTTCCGATGAGAATACCATTGGTTGTCCTACCTCATACCTCCTCCTCTTGTTTGCTATAATTGCATCTTAATAGGGTGAGTATGAATTGCATCTTAATAGGGTGAGTATGAAAATGCAAATATTGATGCATAGAAATCAACGGTTTTAACCTCCACAGAAAGGAATATGACAAATAAATAGCTATATCACTTCAATACTTACCGCTTTAAGAACTGATACAGCTTCTGTCTCTGCACCTAACATCAAAGTATATTCGCCAGCCTCTAGATCATCTTGTGGAGTGAAAACAAAAGAAATAGTCCTAGAATCTCCACTATCTCCTCCTAGCTGAACTGTCTGTTGGCTAAATAGACCTGTGGCATTTACCAAGGAACCACTCGGACTAAATGAGCCTGATGAAAGTAAATTTAACATGTTTGTTGTTGTCTTATTATGACTGCTATTTGGATTTAATATGATGTCTAACTGGATATTTATGCTATCTCCCCTCTTAACTGAAATCTGAGGAGAAGAGACATTAACAGAAAATGGAAGATCCTTGTCTGTAAGAATCTTACCAATCTTGTTTTCAGTCCACTCAGTAAACCATACCTCTTCGTCTCCATGTGCTTCACCTACGTCAAATTGAAGAGCATTTGCAATTCCACATCGCAAGCTATCTGCATTTCCACAACTCCCCCATAACTTATTCTGTGTTGGAATCCAATATTCAATTAGTGTGCTATTAATTGGATGAAAGCTAGCGATCTTGTTACCAGTGTGTTCATTGAACCATAATGCCGCTGCTGCCGCAGAAGACTGGTTACCTCTTTCCAACCTGCTTTCAGACTTTATCCAGTAAGGAAGGGTATAGGAGCTCTCCAATGGCATATTAGGATCTGATCCGTAAACTCTAGGAGACAATTGAGAAGTTGCAAACTTTGTAATGTTACCTGTGATAGGATCTAGTCTGAAGAAGATATTTGTAGCATGATCTGTTCCCCAAACATAACTATTGTTAACATTATTATTATTTTCTCCATAATTGTCATAAGTAATGGCAAGTCCAACCGGAGAGCGAATATCTGAAGGAAGGTCATAGGTTCTGAATGTATCATTCTTCAAATCATACCTAAAGATCTGGCCCTTTATATTAAAAGCTAGAACTGAGACCCATAAAGCCTCATTTTTTCTATCAAAAGCAATTGATCCCGTACTTATTAGCTCCGGGTCTGCAAGGCCGCTAAAATTATTTATTGGAAGCTCAATTTTTTCAATTCCATCTGACGTACCATTTTTCATTCTGAGCAGGTCACCAATCCAGATGGATGGTGAACGTATTCCAACAAAATATATTCTGTTATTTTGTTCGTCTATTTCCAAGCTTACGGGATATGTAGTTCCAAATGTCTCCGAGCTTTCTGGAACATAAAATACTTCAAATTGATTTGTCGAGTTACTGTACTTCCATATTGCATTCTGTTGCTCATCTGTAAGCCAAATATCTACTCCGGCACTTTGGTTTTCTGTGCCGCTACCGTTAGTCGTTTCTCTAGATCCTATATATGATGGTAATGAAATCTTGACATCCCAGACCTGAGATGAAGATATAGGATTTTGTCTTGAAGGCCAAAGCGGTATCGAAACTTCATTTCCAAATTTATTATCATCAATACTATATCTTCCCAAAGTGCCATTTTTTGTGGATACATACCATACCGTTCCAGAATTACCGTCAATTCCATTCTCTATACCTATTCCAAGGGGCATTTCACATATCTCTGGCAAATCATATTCAATTACATATTCATTTGAATTTGCAGTTGAATTTAATCCGCAAAACTGACTTACGAATTTCTGCATAGATTCTCTCCGTGAATCAGAAACTAAATCTGGGCCTGAACCTCCCTCTGTCTCGTCAATGCTTTCCTGAAGGCCACCATTTAACATAATAATGACGGCCGAGACAACAGCGATTACGCCTACAACAGAAAAGATTGTAATTTTCTTTCTGGGAATTGACGACCGGGGTTTGCCTGGGGGTGCTGCTGATGGCTTAACTTTTTTCTTGGGTGGCAATTAATATGTAAAGTTGCAATCAATTCAAATAAATATGTTGACACAACTTTGGAAAAATGGTCGCGTCAAGTTAGGCCGATACAGCTAAAGCTGTAAATGCTTCGTCTATTATATATATTAACTTTCCTACTAAAGAGAACGGGCTGAACCAGTCAGTGCGTACGTAACTGGCTGGAGGAACAATAATAGATAGATGCGGGATACGACTGCTACTACAACTGGATATGGATAAGAGAGACTTTAATTGTTAATAAGTAATTATTATAGTGTACATGTTATTAGAGTTCCTGAACTTATGAATTTTCAATCAAACCCGATATCGCCGAATACGATTATGAAAGTAAGTATTCAAACTCAATATGTAGAGAACCAAGCGTTTATGTGCACTAGGCAAGCTGGCAAATGGTCTGATTGATAATCCAGTGAGCTCTGATAAAATATACTGATTAACGATATTTGTTGTGGAAGAGTAACAGAATAAATTTAGTACTAATACCATTGTATTAATTCCTCAGACAATATTCCTGAAATATATCCACTATTTGCAAGTCATCTGACATTGAGCAAAATACAATTGTTCTATCTGCATAAAACTAGTAATAGTCTCTCCGACTCCTTGTATTATGTATTGAATAGCTATTGCTGCAACAATTATTGCGAATACTCTTGTAACGATCATTGATCCACGTTGTCCTAGAACTTTATTAATCAAATCCGCAATTCTAAAGATCAAATATGTAATAATAAGAACAATAGCAATTGAAAGTATTGAAGTTACAAGACCGTTAGCCTGATATGAGATAATCACAGCTGTAATAGCCCCTGGCCCAGCTAACAAGGGAAACGCTAGAGGAACAACTCCTGACTCACCTTGAAAACTATTCTTCGCATCTTGACTCATACTTTCTGGCACATTCGTTGATTTATCCTTGCTTAATCTAGTACTCCTCGGAATACTAAAGGTCCATTCACCTCTTGTCATCAATTCAATTGCAACTATGAACAAAAGTGTACCACCTGCAATCATAAAGCTAGAAATTGTAATACCAAAAATAGTAAGAATCTGTGTACCTGCTATTGCAAATACTAATAATAGAATTCCTGTAGTGATTATTGCATTAGAAGTAACTTTCTTTCTTTCTTTTTTTGATATGTTTCTAGTAAGTGAAACAAATAATGGAATAACTCCTATTGGATCAATAACAACAAATAACGCAATCGTAGAAGTAACGAGATCATTTACATCTATGAAATCTAAAATAGTAGGGATGATGGGTGGAATATATGAAATAGAAGAAGGCAATAGGAAAAAATTGGAAAGGTAAATTTGAACAGTATAAGCGGATATTATAATCAAGTCTGAGCAAACTAAGAATTCATGAAGCATTATGAGCCAATTAATTTACAAATAGCTCCCGCTCATCGATAAACTCTTTAATGTTTATGGTGCTTGTACTTTCTACGGCTATTTTCTCTAAATCTTGCTTTTCTATCATAACATTGATCTTTGGCAATTTCATAGCCTTTCTTTATTTCAGAATATGGTACTTCCTTTCTTCCACTGAACACCATTTCTTGTATTGTATCCTATGTCCTTTAGAATCTAGCTGATTAAATGAAAAATCCTTTGAAGTATCAATTGCTGTGTAAAGTTTGATAGGAATATTCACTAACCCAACTGATATACTTCCTTTCCACATACTGGAGGCCAATTGAAATCAATTTAAGTTGGGCTATAAATCTAATAAATAGATCAGCTATTATCGTATTTATCAATTATAAGAGGAGCTCGCCCTTCATTTACAACGAATTTTCGGGCACGATCTCTATTTCAGATATTAAATCCCATATAGAATGCTGTCTGTTTTTAGGTTTAAGTTCAATCATTTTTATAATGCTTTGCCTCAACTGGGCGGATATCCATGAAGGCATATCAATAAGGGGCCTGGCTAAGTTAGGATTATTAGGATCATATGGTTTCGGCCTCCTTCTTGTTAGCATTTAGTAGAATATTATTCCAAGAGAAAAGATGTCAGATCTTCCGTCGACCGTTCCACTAGTCTTTTGAGCTGAAGCAAACCATTGTTCTGGAGAGCAATAATCGGTTGTACCACCTATGCTTCCTTCTCCTATTACAGCGGTCAGCTCTAATGATTTTCTGTCTACATCAACGGCAGTAGCAGAAGAAGACATATAATCTCTACCCTCATCTCCACTCTTAGTGGGATCTACGATTTTAACAAGTCCCCAGTCTGTGATCTTAATTGATGATCTGGTTGAATCAGTAAACATAATGTTGCTGGGTTTTAGGTCCCTATGATAAATATTATAGCTATGAGCTTGTGCTAATGCGTTACATGCAGGTAGTATAATACGATTTAGTGTCCACTTTACATCAAAATGATATTGGCTATTGCTCCTAAACCTTTCATCCATTAAATCTCTAAGAGATCCGCCACTTAAAAATTCCATCACATAATAAGGGTGAAAGTCAGGGGGATCACCACCGACATTCCATTGAATAATTTTTACAATATTTGGATGATCTAACTTTGATAGTGCTGTTATTTCCCTCTCGAAACGCTGTTTGGTGAGTGTATCAATATTCGTTAGCTCTTTCAACGCATATATTTGTCTATCTTCCTCACTTTGTACCTCGAATATAGTTCCAAATGAACCTGAACTTATCCGTCTTTTTACTACATATTTCAAACTAAATTAAACATATAATAGTGTGTACAGAGGACAATTTAAAAATTCATAACTGACGGAGATGAAAGGAGAAATAAAGTCCAACTGAATGTCTAGTCGAATCTGTCGTTGTTCCATTCAAAATTCTATTCAATAATGTTTACGGATGGGAACGCGCACGCTCGCCTACAAAACTCGTTCCCAGGTGTTATGGAATGACTAGGGTAGCTACCAAATTATTCCATACGCAAATAAGGAGCATAGGATAGATTCGGACGCTCCAAAATTGCATTTGGTTCAAACGGAATATTCGAATCAATGTTGATAATGGGTGCTATCAGTATACAGATCGCAACGGCTCTACCACCATTACCTCCTACCCCTTCGGGTAGATCATTCTTCATAAGCTCGCTCTCAACGCTTTCGCTGGCATTAACAGCAGACCGAAGTGGAAGAAATAGATGTATATAATACAAATACTATCCACACTAAAAATAAATATTATTTTGTTTGATTTAGATTAGCAAGTGTTCTTTCTTTACCTTCCAGTGCATCGATATTTTTGGGATCTATGGCCAGAGCTTTATCATAATATATGATGGCAAGTCTGTAGTTTCCAATCTTATCAAGGAAATTAGCTTTGTTAGTTAAGTCAGGAATATATCTTGGATCTATGGCCTTAGCCTTGTCATAATAGAAAACGGCTTGCGTATGATTTCCCAGTTTGTCAAGTGCATATCCCTTGCCAATCATTGCAAGAACGTGCTTTGGATCTAGAGCTAATGCCTTGTCAAAATATGTTATCGCATCTGAATAATTTTCTAACGCCTCAAGAGCATTTCCTTTGTCATATGAAGCAAAAACAACAGTTGGATCTATAGCTAAGGCCCGATCGTAGTAAGATATGGCCCCAGTATAATTTCCTAAATGATAAAAGGCAACGCCTTTATTATCCAATACAGTAGCATTCTTCGGATCCACGGCTAGAGCTTTGTCATAATTGGCAATAGCCTGTATGTAATTTCCTAGTCCACCAAACGCATTACCTTTCTCATTTAGCGCAAGGCTATTCTTTGGATCTATAGTCAGAACCTTGTCAAAGTAGACAATAGATTCATTATACTTACCTAAACTATTAAGCGCTACACCTTTACTATTTAGAACTGATACTTCGTCTAATGTTGCATTAGTCATAGTATTTGCTGCTGCTGCTAAAGATATCGGCACCGGCGATGGTGATGATGACATTCCAAACGCGACCAATATTATCGAAGAAAAACAGTAAAGTGATGATGCACCCAAAACAATAACAAATGATAATAATAGTAGCGGTTTCATTCTGCCTACTCTGGGAATAAGAAGAAGTATTTATAGTTTCACAAGAATATTACTAAATAACACTCTTGATTATTTAACCGGTCTGCATTAAAAGCAGGAGTAGGTAAGTGGAATAAAGGGACATGGCGTGATAAGATTACTGATTCCATTAGGCGTAAGAGGGAGAAGAAGAAGCAACTAGGTGATGAGGGGAACAGAGTTCTGTAAATAGATAATAATGAGGGGCATACATAGATAATCCGGAGTGACGGCCCAACAAAAGTAACGTAACGGAATGGCAGGGGTAACACATAATAGCAATATGGAAGATAGCGTGCTACCCCCGAATTTGGTTTATGCGGCCTCTTATATCTCTTATTAGAGACCAAGATATTTAAATTCTTTCCAAGATTGTAACGGTTATTAGCAAAGTTGGCCATATTATATTTAGCATCTATCGGAACGGCAAACAGGCGGGAGCCGGCTGGCTTGGGACCGTTACTTCTTCATAATGCCACCAGCAGATTCCACACTTATACTATGACTAAAGTGAAGAGCGGGCTGAATGGCAGCCCACACATTGATTAATAATTGCAGACTATGGTTCCTGTACTACATTCCCCGCAAAGGAGAAGGCCTAATCATTGCCAGCATAATGCATTTATCCTTAATTTAGGTTCGCAGCTTACTTACTACAAGCTGGTGCACCAGCCAGTGAGTCAATGCATGCAGCAGCGAGTAATGAGGCATGCTTAATATGCATAGCTTAACAAGGTTAGGGTTTCTTAGTATTTTCGGGATATTGAAAGAGACCCGTTAATGAACACTATCAAATGCACCAATTTCCTCGCATTATCACTAGTGAGTATAAGGAACTGTTACCAATACAACGTATTTATTAACATTAGCCAAATAAAACTTATCAGCCACCTTATCAGTAAGCACTTTCTACATTATAATAAGATACTTACGAACGTTAACAGGTACCACAACGTCGCAATGATGGTTGAAGAAGTTCTTCATCATGTGTATGGGTTGGGGTTCTCCAAAATACGCATCATTTCTTCCTCAAGTCCCCCACCATTCCCAATGAAATAGAATGCTATGAGAGTTAAGTTTAGTTAGGTCAAACAGGTAAGTAGAACATAAAGCGATTCGCGATGATCTTACATTTCTGGCACAACTTGGTGTCATAGAACCCTCATCACCGGAATACGCACCTTTCTTCGAGGTGTTAACAGGTACAGGGAATAGGACTGGGTAGTCTTTTTCCTCTACCCTAAGTTCGTTTGATTGTTTTTCTCTCAAACTTCTTTTCGGTAGCCAAGTATGAAGGTTATCTGCTTCTGCTATGAGCCTCTAGCAACTGATTTCAGTCTGTTCATAGGTCAGATACTAATCTTTCCGAAGTAGCAGAAAGCGTCATTTCTTAGGTTACTGGTTGTCAAATAAGGCTTCGAAGTTCCCTAATCAGCTCTTGAGATTGTTCAGGTCTTCCAATGTATTGAGCTCTTAAATTTGCAAGTGAGGCGAGATGCCATTCTCCTTTATCATCTTTCTTTGCAGTAAATACCTGGACAGAATGTTATCTCAATTATCTTCTACCTTAACAGGTAATGAAAATGAGAAGGTGGCTCCTTTTCCATCAGAATTATTCTCAGCCCATATCTTTCCATCAAGCGCCATAATTATGTTCTTTGATATATATAGACCTAGTCCAGTTCCTCCTCTTTCAGAGACTGAAGCAAATTTTGTAAATAATCGTGACTGTATGTCAGGATCTATTCCTTTTCCTCTATCTTTTACCTTAACTATGAGTTCGTTGAGTCCTCTGCTTTTAACTAGGCTATCAATATCCTTATTTTTGGAAGTTTTATCATCTGTACTACCGCGATATGAAGATTCAAAGAATATAGTCACTATTCCTTTTTTATCACTAAATTTTGCTGCGTTATTTATCAAATTGGTTAACACCTGTTGCAACCTAGATCTGTCAGCTTCTATGAATGAAGAGTAATAGGAGTCAAGTTTCGTAAAATCCCTTTCATCAAATATGACTTGTATTTCTTTTTCTTTTATCTGAATATGACTTTTAATAATATTTATTATAATATTTCTTAACTTTTCATTAATAAAGATCTTTTCCTTATTTAATTTCAATGCACCTGATTCAATACAGGTAACATCCAAAATATCATTGGTCAGATTTTGAAGTCTAGTAGCATTTCTACTGATTGATTCTAGCGATTCTAAAGAATCATTACTAAAAGTATTTTTAAGCTTATCCCAGTCGGAGGATGTATGTAATAGTTCCATATAACCTATAATTGATTGAATAGGTGTTCTTAGTTCATGGGCTGCTGTGTTAATAAATTGAGTTTGAAGGGCATCATTTTTCTTTAATTCTTCATAAGCAACATGCAATCTTTCATTAGATGTTTGCAGCTCTGTTGTTCTTTTTTCTACTTGCTTGTGAAGTTTTTTGTTCCATATTATAAAGACATAAGCTATTCCCATGGCGATTGAACCAATAACTGTGTATATTGCGATACTCAATGCCTTCTGTTGGTTAGTTAAATTCTCTACATTTTCTGCAAGATTATGTGGTACCGTAATATACAGAGTTCCTATACGATAATCTCCAAATGATATAGGCTGATATCCAAATGAGGTAGTATTCCCTTCATCTGTTAGATCTTGAATATTAGGCATATCATTAGTTATCAATGACTGACTTACAAATCTGTTAAACGATTCTCTGAGATGGTACGGGACTGTAGATTGTAAGTCTTGCTCAAATACATTCTTTCCAATAAAAGACTTGTTACGAGAATAAACAATAATTCCGTCTCTATCTATAAATCCAACAGAAAGGTTATATTTTGAAGGCACCATTTTCTGCAGCAATTCTCCAATAATATCGAATCGTATCGCAGCTGCAACTACTCCTTTGAATTCTTGAGTAGATTGCATTGAATCTAGTGGTGATGATGTTGAAGATGATGGATTAGCACTAGCACTAGTAGAGTTGTTATTATCATTGTTGATGCTATTTGCAACTATCGGATATGATATGTATAATCTAGGAATTTTATCATTGGAGTCAATAATACTGCCATAATGTGGCCGATGTGTTTGCTTTGGTATAGAGAAATAGTCATGATTACTCAAATCAGTACCATTATCACCTTCATTTATGCTTTGGTTCACATTGCTAATCCTCTCCATCCTACCGCTGCTGTCAAGCCAGACATAGAAATCTGTTAGGTTATTTGATGCTTCTACTGCTCCGACTAACGCATTTCTCTCATCTCCAATTCTGTTCTCCATACTAGTTGCATTAGAAAGTATCTGTAGGTTATTTGAAATAGAATCCACTTTGGCTTCTAAAATTTGTGAAATGTCACGTATTTGGATCTCGAGATTTGATCTTATATCTTGAGCAGCTAAATCTAGAATTTCATTTGATACAGAGGCATAATACCAATGAAACGCAATTCCGAAAAGAATTGCGACCACTGTAATTATTGAGAATATGATAATAATATTTATATTCTTATAAGAGGTGCTGGAAGCCATGGCTTAATAGAGTTGGAAGTATTCTCTGGTTATTCAAAGTACTTGTTTACGAATTCTTTCTAGGAGCTCTATTCAATATTACAACATATTTTTGACAAATTGGAAATTAGTTATATAAAAAAAGGAAGCCGATCTAACAGATTATATGACATACTAAACAGGAATATATATTTCTGATGATAAATGGAATATCAACTAGACCAGAAGCATTACTTTTTGCATTTAAGTATTCCTAGGTGTTTTATCCAGTATCGCTTTAAGAAACTTCTTTGTGGTATTAGATGTAAAAGGCCATACAAATATTCATCCTGCATGGTAGAAAGGGAAGTATGAAGATTCATGAAGACACTCTTGGTGTTGCAGATGAATCCATTTTTACACATGATTCTTTAGTTCGAAAAAAGATGTGGACTCATAGAGTTTTACGTGGTGATGATCGTAGTCATGTATATCTGATTAAAATCAGGCCTTAGATCTTCTTCTGCATCCAATACGTTAACATCAACAAACTCTGTTACGCATACACCAAAAGCGCTGCCGTGACCGGTCTGGATCTCTGAAAATCGCCCCGGTTTGCGATGACACCAGAAACATTTAGTCTAATAGCTGCTGCGACGTGTGGAAAAAGGCTTCTATACTTCTCTATATTCCGCCTTAGTAACTTTGAGATAACTAAGTCAGTAACTTTGACTTCACCATTCATAAGTTTATCAATACTTTGAGTAATATATGAGAGAGCATTTTGATAACCGACAGTCAGAACTTCATTAGAGCTATGGCAGTCAAATAACTTTGATAATAAAATGGTTTGAAATTCCGTTATGAACGCCGGAGAATCGTGTCTTCGCGTATCGATCCCACGAGTGATTAGGCTGGTTGTCGTAAGTAAGTCCAAAGTAGTGTTTTCTGGCTTCCATTTTTTCATCCTCCTCTATGTATGATAGCACCAGAAATTCATAATAAAATTCTAAAGTCATCTGCAGCCCAGTTTCTCTGACAAGTTCTTCCATTATCTTTTCAATGTCTTTCCTCGTTGCATCTTTTTTCTTCAGAAACACGGCATCTGTATCTGCATAGATAAGCTCATAGCCAGCTCTTTGAACGATGTCTTTTGTTTTTAGTAAAATCTGTCTTGCAAACTTATTTAATTCTTCAAATACTTGTACATTGCTATATCTATTCCAAATCGAACCAGATGTACCATACGGACAAATAAGACTCTATCAGAATGTGGAATAAGTAATGCTAACGAACTGCTGATGGTAGCTAACGAGAACAAGTATACTTCAGTTAACCCAACTTATCCATCCTTAAATTAATTCCCGTTACTGGCACTCTTCCTGATCCTCAACAGTCGAAATGACATGATAAAGACTGTAAATATGACTCCCGCGCTGATTAGAAATGTAGTAGCTCCGAGCAGACTATACAATAAACCTCCCACCATCAATCCAATGATACTTGCTAGACTTTCAAAGCTATTCGCAACACCCTGTACCGTGCCCTGATAAACTGTCCCGGCGCGTTTTGAGAGAATTGATAATAGAGACGGCCACATTAGACCATTACCAATTGCGAAAAGAACGGCAGCCCCGTAGAGTAAGGCGACATTAGGCACTATAAAGAAAATGAAGTTTGTACCCAATATCACACTTCCAATTATAACTAGTTGTTCCTCTGAGAATTTCTTCAGTGCTTTACGTAGAACTGGGCCCTCTACCAAAACCATAATACTACTTAATACTGCATAGAATACTCCAATAGATGTTACTGTCCATCCTAAACCCACTACTGCATGAATCGGAAAGGAGGTGTAAAAGATATTAAATCCAAGAAATACAAGAAAATTCAAGACTAGCAGGAAAGAAACATGCTTTAGCCTGAAAACATCTCGGAATTTAAGTTTCTTAGGATTTAAAGTCTTGTAACACTCTTTAGATTCGAATGAAAATACTTTCCCCACATTACTTTTTTCTGGAATCTCTTGCAGAATCAAGGTTTTCGACTCTTTTAAAACAAAGGCTATCACTACTAATACTATCGAAGATAGGATCAAGGCAGCTAAAACGGGTAGAGCCTCTCCGTAAATGGTTGCGCCCAAAATTCCTGCTAATGCAGGTCCAACAATAAAACCCAGATTAGAAGATATCGCCATTTTCCCATAGTTTTTTCCTCTATTTTCATCGGATGAAATATCTGCAACATATGCATCAGCAACAGAAACATTTCCTCCGGTGACTCCATCAATTGCTCTGGCGAGAAAAAGGACAGCTAATGGTAGAGTTATAGTAAAGGCTCCTAAGATTGTTGTATTAACACTGAATAAATTGTTAACTGGTAAAAATAAAGCAATAAGGAAAATTATCCAACCAGCCAATGTCCCCCCATGACTTAAGAGAAGAATTTTTTTTCTTCCGTATGTATCAGACCATCTTCCAAGGATAGGAGCTCCAATAAGTTGAAATGCGGGATAAGTTGCAGCAAGGATACCATAAAGGATAGCATTTCCTCCAAAATCTGTAACCAAAAATACCAGAAAAGGCAGAACAATACTAAAACCAATTGTTCCGGTAAAGTTGATTAATAATAAAGGAAAAAGTGAAATTTTGTTATTCGGTACCTTTGTCATCATTTAAGTAAAGTCAAAAATACCATCAATATTAATGTTGCTATCATGATAGCATACTGTACATAGGTTTATATGATGCTATCATGCTATCACTTGTATGAAGGTAAGTAGTCGAGTAAAAGACTACCTTTTACTTAACAGAAATATCCTTATTGGCTTTGTTGGAGCATTTCTTACCGGCGCTATAATTAGTCAAGCTGTGGCAGGATTAACATCATCTCTCTTTAATTCTTTAATCTCGTTAGTCGCTGAGCTAGGGGTGTTCCTTGGAATATTTGGCATATTATTCTATTTTGATAACAAAGACAAGTTTGTTGACAAACAAGAAAATAGAAGAGAGGCCGGAAAAGTAAAATGGGTTTTGTTGAAACTAGCATCTACACTTTCAGTCGCAGAAATTGAATACAACACAGTAAAGCCATCAATTCACTTTTGGCTTCTGACTTTGGACTCTGAACCTTTCATTGCTTCCACCATTGCAAGCTTTATTTCTATAATAGGATATCTTGCTGTCGCGAATTCCATGGCATATCTTACTCGTTTATTTAAAAAATCGTAGGTGAGGATTTGTGAGACCATCACCGATCATAAACATCTATAATAGCTATTGGATACAGAAGCCGCTAGTGTCAAATGTATTACAACGTATCATATATTCCGTTAACATTGCATTTTACTACAGGCAACATAATACAAATATTAATAATTAGTCCTATGGACCTCGATACTGTCGAAATCTGCATAGTTTTGGCTAAAGAGCTATTACCATTCATATGAACCAGCTTAAGCTTTGGATAGTGATCATTACATTATCTGTCACTATTGGCTCAAGTTTCATAGCCATCAAAATTGTTCTTGATTCTATCCCACCTCTATTTGCATTTAGTATTCGGTTTATGATCACGGGTGGTATTTTGATATTCGTTTCCTATATTTTTGATAAAAAAAATCAGGAGATTAAAGAAATCAAATTTTGGAGAAATACTTTGGTTATTGGTGCAATTCTGATAGTTGGTGGACATGGGTTGATAGCATGGGGAACACAATACCTCTCTGCAGGTATTGCCTCTTTGCTAAATTCAATGATTCCTATATGGGTAGTGTTATTTATGTTCTTGATATTTCGGAGTAAAATAACAAATCCAGCAAAGATGGGTCTTGCATTAGGTTTTGGTGGGATGATAATCCTTGTTGGGCCATCGATTGGAGGTCAGGGATTAAGTCTAATAGGAGTCGCATCTTTGTTGACAAGTTCAATGTTGTGGGCATTGGGGTCTATCTATTCCGGGAGATCCTTCTTGCCTCAAAATTTTTTATTGTCTGCGGGAATGGTTACGCTAGTAGGCGGAGCGTTACTAATAATCCCGAGCGTAATAATTGGTGAATTTGACAAGCTTTCTTCTTATTCCAATATAAATTTAGACTTGCTCATTTCCTACATATTTTTGATTTTTATTGGTACTGTCGTACCATTCGCTGAATTTTATTGGTTACTTAAAGTGAGTACACCACCAGTAGCTAATACCTTTGCATATATAGCGCCTATCGTGGCAGTCTTTCTGGGATGGGCTATTCTTGACGAATCTGTAACCTATCTAACCATTATCGCCACGCCACTATTATTATTTTATTGGGAGTTGCCTTAATTATTAGGACATTGAACAACAAGTAGCAGTCATCTGCAAACCAATTCAAAGGCAAGAAATCCTTTACCGTATTTTTTGTGGTGAGATGGTTACTATAACTCTAAGCTGTTATCAAGTCATATTTACTAAACGATCTGATTCATAGTATGAGTTCTTTTGGAGGAGGAGCATTGCAATAGGAAGATAACAATGATATCAATATGTACAGTATAAAAGGCTATGCTATCTTGATAGCATTAGATATAAATTAGCGTCAATGATATTACGACTGATGACACGTGCCCTCATTGTTAGAGGATTTGACGATCAGGTTCATGAGAAGCTTGGAAATGTGGCTAATCAAAGGGGAGTCTCAATCAATTCAATAGTAAAGGATGCCGTAGATCTGTGGCTAAAAAAACAACAATCAGAAGTGCCCAAGAAGCATCATCTTATAATTTATTCAGATAACGAGTCCATGATGCGAATGCTAAAAACAATGGATAAGCTTGCAAAGCAAGGAAACTATTTTAGATGCTTTTTTGGACCTCCGCACAGTCCCTTCACCAAACTCCTGTCAAAACTGAAATGGTACGATGGTACGCATGAGCCCTATCCATTTCCTTCTAGAGAGGAGCAGAAGCAGCAAATACAACCAGCTTTACAAATGCGAACACAAACATACAAACAAATTATGACGTATTGTGATAAGATCCTTGCAAATGTTATAACGGAGGCTAGCGACAAAGAGGTATGTTGTATAGATTTCATGATAAACGACGGAAAAAGGGCGTCTTCAAAGCTAGCATTGGTCATTGAAAAAGCTTACGACGACAACAGGATGGCTGGTCTGATGTACTGTACATACAAGACAAATGACTTATTAAATTCAAAAATGAATGATTTAATAAAACTGTTTGAATTGCACGATCAGATCTTTTTATTAAATGAAGACGAGGTTTACAAGCTCCATGCGACCAAGGAAAATGTACACAAGTTATTCTTGAGCTGACTCGAATAATCTGCTCACTCAATTTATGATTATGTTTAATGCGTAAATCATGCCAGATAAGAGCCCAAAAATCTGTCGCTATTAAAGTTGAGAGTATATCCATTGTTTGAAAATGAACAAAAGGGGGAGTCCATAGGAAATGTCATGGAAAAAACGCAACCAAGCTAATATTAGCAGCATGTTTATTAACACCAAACATTTCAATTCATCAGCAATGGAAAATGGGGTATCCATGAGAGAAAAAGAAGGATCACCATCACCGCCATCACCATCTTCATCGTCACCTGACACTGGATTCCAAGAATATTTGACAGACACTTTGAACAAGGGTATGCTTGCTATAATGCTGTCGATAGGTCACAGAACCAAATTATTCGACGTTATTTCATCTCTTAGTAATCCATCTACAAGCGAGGAAATTTCATTGCAAGCGAAACTAAATGAGAGATATGTTAGAGAGTGGTTAGGTGCAATGGTTGTAAGTAGAGTTATCGAGTATGATCCCGCACATAAAACATACTGGTTTGATAAAGAAAAGATGAATTCTTTAACTAGGGAATCTGGTTCATATAATTTTGCAGCTTCTATGCAATGGATTCCTATACTTGCTCAAGTAGAAGACGATATTGTAAACTGTTTTCAAAAAGGAGGCGGCGTACACTACGATTCTTTTAAGCGCTTTCACGAGGTGATGGCTGAAGAAAGCGCTCAAACTGTTGTGGCTGGCTTATTTGATTTTATTCTTCCTCTCATACCAGGTTTAGAAGAAAACCTCACGAGAGGTATTTCTGTTTTGGATATTGGATGCGGTAGCGGTCATGCTATCAACACCATGGCGGCCAGATTTCCAAACAGCAAGTTTGTAGGATATGATATTTCTGAAGAAGCTACTAATAAGGCTAGATCTGATGGTCGACGGCTAGGTAACGAGAATGTATCATTTGAGGTAAATGATGTTTCAAACCTACATGTCATGAAGACAGATTTTGATCTCATTGTAGCGTTTGACGCTATCCATGACCAAAGAGATCCAGCTAATGTGCTGAAAAATATTGCCACCATTATCAATCCGGATGGAGGAACATTCTTAATGCAAGATATCCTAGGTTCAAGTTCTCTTGAGAATAATATCAACCATCCACTTGGACCATTTCTGTATACTATCTCTTGTATGCATTGTATGAGTATATCTTTAGCTCAAAATGGGGCAGGCCTTGGTGCAATGTGGGGAAAAGAGAAAGCTATTGAGATGCTTAAAAATGCCGGATTTACCAGTGTCGATGTTAAGACACTTGCACACGATTTTCAAAATTATTATTACATTGCAAGAGTATCTTGAACGACCCACAGACTTTTTTAAAAATTTTGCAAATTATTCTCGTAGGGTTTCAATATTCACGGCAATCTGCTAATATTGTCATTGCAATATTATAATATGATTTGCTAATTAGTAATACCCATAAAAGGGATACGTGGATGTTTCAATTCCTAATTGCCTTTTTTTAATTATCCTAAGAGGATCTTGCCACTCTTATGTTGGAAGCCAACTTAAGACCGAGAGGGATGGTGGTAAGCCCCAAGTCTTTTATCAGTGCATTGATTCGCATAGCATATTAGTTAATATCCTAACAATAACTTTCTCTTTGGCATAATAAAGGTCGATCTGGGATTTGTAAGGAACTCCAGTTGGTTTACATGCGATAACATTTACTATATATATAGTGTTCAAATAGTTTTTACTAAACATTTAAATCGAATCATGTAGATATTAAATACTGCTTGAGGAGTGATTTCTCTGAATACGGTTATTTTCGGTATGTTGACTGTCCTCTATGTCGTGACTGGGCTGCCGTGAGATGGACAAAGACAAGAAAATTGATGATTAGGTGTGAATGCTGTAAAATGATCTTATTCGCTAATGGGTCTACTTCACAGGAAAAAATAATGGATATGCCTGATTATAATAAGAATGTAAGGCGAGCTTTCAACCCTTATCCTTGGAATTTATAAGTGAATATTATAATGGGTTTAAGGCCTGTTCAGATGGGATTAGTGATGCAAAAAATAGAACTCTTAGAGTAATCGCAAGCCTGGATATGGGCACGGATGGTGATCAATACTGTGTCAGCAGAACGCTCGATATACGTGTATATATCCAGAGCTAGCACAGGAAAAAATCGTCGAAGCATGTGAAGACCAAGAAACGGCTTTAATCGGAGTTGACGTACTTAATGGTTCATCGTTCATGGTTTATGCATACACGAATGATTTGGACTTGTCAGGTTGTAAAACTGCAATTAATGGACCTGAATCGGAACCCGAGCGAGTGATCGTTAGGGTTTCTTAGATCTCATAATTAGCTAGATTCCGGTAAGGCATTGTCGACCAGGGTCACTGGTCTTGCAGTATCTCTTCCAAGTGGCGCCACATGATTTGCAGATTAAGCCCCCCATCACTTTTGACACCCCAGATTTTAATTACATTAGGTATACTAAAAATCGGCCATCTCCATCACTGTCGTCGTCACACTGTCCTACTTTTATCTTTTATTAAAGACGTGTGGGTTAGGAGATGATTGTGTTATGAATTTCCTAACCTAGAAGACTTGCCTAATCTATCGGGTCAGATTCTTTCTGATATTTCTGATCAGTCTTCATGTTGTTATCTCTAAATCCAGTAACGCAACTCTGCACAATCCGCTTATGTATAGAGTATAATGCAAAAATTAGAATGGCAATAGAGATTATCCTTAATGGAATTTGATAAATTGTAAGTAGGTTAGATGCAATAATACCAATAGTGCCAAATGTGGATATCAAAAGGAAGCCTACAGAAGTGCAGCTGCTACATACACTTGATATTATGCTCAATGATGATCCAGAAAATAATGACTTTCTACTAATTCTAAGCCCAGAATGTCTTATTACATAAATATTCATACTGATTAACATGCCCATCAAAATCGAAATGAGCGTAGTTAAAATAAATCCAATGAGTGCATCTTCCGGTAGATAAAAGATCCAAATCGGTTCAAAGAAGATGAGCTGATCAAAGAAATTGAAGAGTATCCAAAAAGGGATCACAATAGTCGCAGCTATTAGTACATACATAGGCTTTGAAAAGACGACTTTCATCGATAATGGTAAATGAGTAGTCATTGTTACTTCATTTCATCCTGCAACTTCTTTTCAATGACCGATTGAAACGCAGGAAAAGGTTGTGCTCCTCTTATTATCTCTGGGTCTGAACCATCGGTACTATTTACTACAATAAAAGAAGGAGTTTCAAAAAAACCCTGTGAATTAGCAAGTTTGACGTCATTATCGACAAATTCTCTATACGTTTGGGCCTCAAAACAGGTGTTGAATTTCTCCATTTCCAGTCCTGGTATTTGAGATGCAAGCTTTTTCAAATTATCTTCGTTGACCCATCCTGAATCGATGCCTTGTTGGTTTTCATATAATAGCTTGTAAAATTGCCAGAACTTTTCCTGTTCATTCGTACATTGAGCAGCTAGATGGGCACCCATAGAATCGAACCCTCTATTTGGAAGATGTTTGAAAACTAAGGCTACCTGTCCTGTTTGTATATACGTTTCATTTATGATGGGCTCAGTATTTTTTACGTGTCTTGCACATAAATGACATTGGAAATCGCTAAAATCTATTATTGTGATGGGGGATGAAAGATTTCCGAGGTAAGGTGAACCCTGTTTAACCAGATGAGATAGTGAAAATGGTGATGATGATGTTAAACCTATCGAATTATCGATCTGTGCTATTACTATAATATTATGGTTAAAAGAGGGGACACTAGGTGAGAACCATAAATTACCAACAATAAGCGCTATTAATAACACTATTACTATTGGCGATAAAAGCTCAGTTGCCATGTCTTTTTCCAGCCGCAAGGCGTTTTCCGTTCTTCATAAGCTATCAAATAATAGACATTACCTATACACTTTATATAACTTGATTATTCGTAGTATATCACCAGTGATATTTTAACACCTTCACGCGGCTGACCTCATTAATCTATAACTCGTAACAAAGTCATTTTTACGTTCCATTAGTTATGTTTCTATACAGATTCTCTATTTCTAACGTTGTTAACCTATCTATGGAGTCGTTACTTTGTTGATACTCAAATATTTTATTGGTTATTTCATCATTGGTTAAGTTTGTAGGTTCATTAGTGTTTTGTAGGTCTAGGATAGTCATTTGAATAGTAGTAAATCGCATTCTATCTAATGTATTTAATTCACTAACATTAACGTCATTATTAACCTGACCAAATAATAGTTTCGTCGCTTCTGTTATCATTTGGTGATTATAGTCATATAAAGAATATGAGATAGCCGCAAATATTAGGACAACGACAGCCGCCGCAAGTATTACTCTATTATTATTACTACTAAACATTGATTGATTGCACGGTTGCAGCAACTAGTAATGACGTTACTATGGCCACTATTACCACAATAACCAGTAGTTTCTTATTCATTCTTCTTTTGCTCATTTTCTATACTCGTCTTCTAATTCAGCAGCCAGTACGTCAGCAAGGTCATTGAAACCCCATTCTCTTAACTCTTTTATCGTTGGTTTCAAATACGTTTTATCACTAGTCATTTCCTTACCATTATTATTATCAATCATGCCACAATTCACCCATTTGAAAGAGTTCAACTTCAGACCCTTCACCTAAATCCTTTATTGCTAATTTTATGAAAGCTTCGGCTTCCTTATTTGATATTGATGTATCGGTTGTAAACTTGGCGATCATGTAATATGTCAATTTCCTCTCATTAACTATGGCTGCGGTATTCATTGACTGTCTTCTAACTGCGCTCTTAATACACTATACAATTGCATAAAGTGCTTACCTTTAGGAGCTATTTGATAGAGTCTAGTTTCTTTATCGTAGTTAATTAATTCAAGTCTTGTCATTTCTACAAGGTATTCTTTACATTGATCATATGACTTCGTGCTTCCGTAAAATACTTTAGTTATGCCTGCACCTTGTTCACCTATTGATTGCAGGATTTGTAAAATAATTTCATGCTTACTTCTATAACTGTGTCTGGTTGTCAACGTCATATTCTTACCCTCCTATACCCCGCTTTAGTTACAGTTTCATAGAATAGGTCTTTAGTCACCAGTAATAGTCCTTTTCTAAGTACTGTACCGTTACGGTTTACTACCGTGTATTCTATTTCCGAACCGTTATCGTCATAAAATAGATAGTTACCGGTTGCTCCATGCTGTAAGGAAATTGGTTTCATTATCATGACTCCTGTTGTACCCTTTCGACTTTCTCGCCCAAGGATTCAAGCATTCCGTGCACTTTTTCCCAATCTTCGATCAGTAAATTAATATCGTCACCGTGGACTGTCACACGAACATATCCTTTGGCAGCTTTCTCAATAGTATACTTACACCTCTTTACTGATGGGAATTGTGAAGTAATTGCTACAGTTAAGCTACTTGGCAGCAAATAAGGTTACAAGTGTTAAAGCGCGTCAGTGGATCTGATACAAACGTCAGATCTTGATCTCGCGGGTTCTTGATTACATTTATTTTTGTATGCTTTTTTCCCATGTTTTCGTCAAATTTTTGTGGACAACCCTATGCGGGTTCACCCTATGTCATTTGGCGGTTAGTAGAAACCGACCACGTCATTACAATATTTCGTTCAAAACGATAGTGTACTACGTTCCCTAACTCCAAAGGATACTCAACAGTGAAGGGAGTAGTCATAAGCAAAAGAAAGAACGAGTATATAATCATTACCGCAAATTGTTCTAACAGGTCCATACAATAATGTTTGATTATCAAGATTCCTAGAATTAGATCTTAAGCAAAGTTGGCTGACAGGGTTCATCAAGGCGCTAAACCCTAGTCGTCTACTATGAAAGTGCAGGAAAGAATTGGCCATCCTACCAGAATTATTGCTGCTGACAACATACCCGGTGAGACACAGGTGCGCTGCAACACTATATTCTATACAATAGACTATAAAATGGTTACCGGCTATTAGAAATAGTAGTTCGACCAAAGATGAAGCCTTCGAGCAAATTCTGGTCGAACTACTGCAGTTTAGGTATCCTATATACTAAACATACAATCTTTTTAAAGTTACTAAAAGTTATTAGCCATACTTAATAGGCCTCTCTCCTGGCCTCAAATTGTATGCCGAAAAAGTATACGGTAGGTTTTTAAATAATCGGCTAAATGTAGAGCCGCTAATACTGTGGGAAGTGTTGGGTCAGGTCCTTAGCCGAAATTGGCGTTCATTAACACTCTACCAAACAAGATTGCCACAAGTATTATCCAAAGTATAAACCATAACTGTTTTTGGTCGTATTCGAGAAACATTTTTAATTTCTAAATGAATCTCATTTTTTGAATTATGCTATTCATACATCCCCACGGGTCAATCTCATATTAGGCTCTTAGCTCGAGTAATGTATGGACATACAGAACTCTTCGCAAACCAACAAGGGCTAAAATGATTATTATGATTTGAGATCTGTTATATGATGTACATTAAATAAATCATGTAGAGACCAAAGAAGAATTATTGTATGGTTTTACCGTAATCTCAAGTTGAATAGTAACGTGGCGATATTTCTAGGATACCCTCATTTCCGTTTTGTATTTCACCAAGGAGCCATTTAGAAGTTGGATGTTCAAGGCTTCCTACCGATCTCGGTAATAATTTCTCAGCGATGAGCCTATTATAATCAATCTCTTCATGAACTCTGACTTATCCTTTACCTCTTACTCACCTGTAAGGTGGATTAGGATCATCAACACAAAAAGAAATAATTTTCCTATTACTCAGATTCTTTACTTTCTTGGAATCCTAAATGCAAGTCCCAGGTTTTGGGGCACCGCTAAGTGAGAAATAGATTTAGGATTTACAATAGGAACTCAACTATTGGCTAAAATACGAAATGTTTGGATCGATTTTTAAGTGAAATCAAATCACTATATAGTTATTCTCGATATGTCTTCGATCCTTTAGAGTCGAACAGAATATTTGTCAAATAAACATAACCAATGGATTAGAACCTGTTGTTAGTATCGTTTTATAGTGTACATATTTCAAACCTAATTAATAGTACGATGGACAAAATCAACTCCTATATTTATTCTGGTGCTAAATACATGACCATGGTTAGCCTGGTAATCAGTATCTTGTGTCGATGTTAGGTGGAGAGCTGCATGCTCAGCAGCGTGGAACTATTTCTGTGGATCGAGCGGCCGCCCTTCCTCTTACAACTGCCGAGGGTAATCAAGTAAAAGTGCTAGTAAAATACAATATAGAAGATGAATCGCTAATAGGGCAGAGGATTAATGCTATAATGGGGATCTATGATCGACAAACTGGTTCGCTAATAAAGCATTCATCATATCCAAACGGCTTTATCTTGAACAATACAGAAGGTACAACACAGCTAGCAACTACTCTGACAGACAGTATTTTACAAAATATATCGGCAGTTGTTGCGCTTACCAACGCAGACAAGTCCGAAAAGTACACTAATGATGTTAGGACAGATCTTGATCTAAGGACTATACTACCTACTACTCTGCCCTCATTATTGGATGATGTTCAAACCCTCTCACCAGAAGAAGGAACCGAAGAACAAGGGGGTAGCCCATCGGATGATGAACCTGACTCAGAAGATGAATAACAATCTAGAAATATTATATTTTGTTACTAGTTGAGGAATAATAGGATCTTGTACTTATTGAGCAAGTATTAATTGAGATTTCTTAACGAAATATTTGTTCTATGGCAATACCCAGAAAAACTTTCCCAATTAACTTTCCTATTGATTAAGAATCGTGGGGAAACTTCAGCGACTTACGCTATCGACATAAAAATGTCTGCATAAAGATTTTGTAACGCTTTCGCTGTTGCCATTCTCATGAATTGACAAAAAATGTCAGCCTACAAAATAATCGAAATGATGGATGACCTAGGAAGCCGTCGACTCTGATAATTAGATGGATAATGGGATTGAAATGAGGGTTCAATGCAACCCCGTAATGAGGGCTTTAGATTTCCGAATTGAAAGTATGTATTCCACTCTTTAACAGTGTAAGCCGCCAGACGATTTGCAATTAAAACCGTAGAGATAAATAGGGAAGTCGACAAATAAGCGATATGGTAAGTCCAGCAATTACAAGGGCAATTGCTGCAATCTTGTTGCCTCTGGCTATGGTTGGCGCCCGAGAATTGATGAAAAGATTTGGGCCTAGGTTATCAAAAAGATAAAATGTAAGGCACTTCTCGGATTGCAAGTATCACTAATTTATTATTATTAGGTCGTAGCTTATTCCCAGAATTATGATGCGATGATTACGTGAATAAATAGTTTAAATGGTTCGACTTTTTAGGGAGCATTCTTGGTGAAGAATCCTTAATGCAAACAAGAATTGTTATTATGAGCTATTTGTTTTTCCTAAATCCTGCATTTCCAATTCCTATTTGGAGCAAATCGATTAAACTCTCCCTGTGAATTTAGATAGCCTTCTGCTTATTCCAGGCATCGAAAAATCTTTTTTATTATGGTAAACGATCCTTGTTGTGATTGCCCGACTCCTGATACCTGTCATCTTACCCAAAATTAATGCCGAAATTTTTATTGTAATGCCTTTAAACAAAATCTGTTCAAAGATATGTGTTAAAAAGTTTATTGACCCTATCAAATGATAACATAACTCTAAAAAACAAGATAGTATTTACTGCTGTCTTAATTTTTCTAGTTGCAGCAATTGCATATCTTATACAACAGCATTATTTCGAGTCATACCGAGGTAGCCTTACACCGGTTGATTTCTTGATATTATTCACTGAACTAGACTTTAATTTCTATATTATAAAATAATGAGAGAAATAATCGTCGGCAGTAGTACTCCATGACCTATACCTTAGGCTTTTCTAAAGCTTTGATAATAGGCCTTGCTCAACCAAATCATGAAATGCGTTATAGCTCAGCCATTCTTACATAGACTCCGCATTCGCATCAAGTCTAGGTAAGCTGAACTAACTATATATCTGAATACTATTTTCTTTTTACATAGTAATCGAGCAGTAGATGGATATAGGCTCGCTGAAGCATTAATTCTACTAAGTAATAATAACCATGATAACATTATCAAAGTAAATGAGTAACAACATTCAAGATATTATTACAATAGAATATCAAAATTTTAAGAAGAGAATTTCACAACTAATTCCTAAAGTAGATGAAGAGTTAGTATTACAGATGTTAAAATTCCAGACTGTGAAGGAAGAATGGCCAGGAAGTGTAATACTTAGGATAAAATATTAGAAGAATTTAGAAACGGACCTTAATACTAAAAAAGAGAAATTGTACGAAAAATATAAGATGCTTCCCTCCGAAATGGACGATAGAACATTGCGGTTCAAAGCTCTAGGTGTATATCTAGAGGATATTAGTAAATTATCGCAAGATCCAGAAGTTGAGTACATTAGCGGTTCTGCTGAACCATCACAAAAGGACCAGTACGCTTCAGCTCAATGATACTTATCTTAGTTTCACTAAAATAAGTCTAAACTAAATCGACGGAAAAACTATCCCTATTAAGTATACTATTATTCTAAAAGAGGCCGGGATACTAACTGGCTGTAAGTTTATCAATACAGAAGAGTTGGAATAGATAGATGGATGAAGTTTACCTCTTGACTAACTGAGCTGGTATTAGCTTCAATCACGATCTAAAGTATACCAAATAGTAATGTGTTGGTAGTTACATTAGTACCAACCGATGGCGAACCTGATTTGTCGCTCTCAAGCCACAAAGGATTATTTATTTTCATCATTAGATTTGGATGCCGACTGCGGAGTCAAACTAGTTTCCTTCATATAAGATCTCTTGAGCCAGATCGGTGTAATTATAGTAGTGATTGCAACCATGATTATAACTGTAGTGTATATATCAGAAGTTAACGCCCCAGTTGATACTCCTACTCCCGCCACTATAAGTCCCACTTCGCCTCGTGATACCATTCCAATTCCTACTCGTAGTGCCTTGGTCTTGTCTTTTAGAAATATGATAGAAGGGAGTCCACACCCAACAATTTTTGTTGTCACAGCTATGGCTATTACTATGCCTGATAGATACAACACATTTAGATTTACTCCTCTAAGGTCTACCTGTGCTCCGATAATAGCAAAAAATAGTGGGCCAAAAATTATCAACAGTTTTTCTGCATATTCGTCGACTTGTTTGATGAGACGTG